>Ga0123353_10013557_pt1 | contig 11684 bp, 6 predicted proteins | sample TergutLab28metaG_3_FD_92763 | JGI IMG/M metagenome (GOLD analysis project Ga0123353, IMG submission 92763) | Labiotermes labralis P3 segment gut microbial communities from Petit-Saut dam, French Guiana - Lab288 P3 | ecosystem: Host-associated > Arthropoda: Insects > Digestive system > Gut ... | reverse complement strand
GTCGTCAACATCAGCTTCATCGGCCATCACTTTTGGGACATGGTATTCGCGTAAGCCGCTGCTTTGTATTTTTACATTCCCGTCCGGATTATTCAAAAAGAAGTAACGTCCGGTCACGATAATCTGCAAGCCCATCACATAAACAACATCACCTGTACCTAACTGTGCCTGCATTACGGCTTTGCCATTAACATAAGTACCGTTGGAGCTTCCCAAATCCCGAATGGTTATGGAGTTTTGCGAAACAAACAGTTCAGCGTGATTCCCGGAAGCGAAGCTGTTCGTGAAAACGATACCATTATCCGCATTGCGCCCAATTTTTATTGCCGCCTGCGGTCCTGTGAGTTCATAGCCGTTGTAACACTTGCGGTCGTCGCTGAGCGGTTCTGTATACAGCACATATTTTAAATTGCCGTCCGCACTTTGGATCCTGTATAATTCAAGCGGATTAAGCGGCACATTTTGCATATCGTTGTTATTATGATCAAGGATTTTGAAACGGCGGTTGGATTTGAGGATCCATCGCGAAACACCGCCGGACTTAACCGAGCGCAAAGCCTCGACTGCGACAACCTCTGTCATTTTGCCTGTCGCGTTTCTACCGCGCACCCAATAACGCCCTGCGTGTTTTTCAGGCAACACGATAGCGCTATACTCATGTTGTGAAAGGAGCGTCAATTTCATAAACCCACTCTATCCTTTCTTGTTTTTTTCATGCAGTCCTTCGTTGTATTCATGGCGCGTCATTGTTTTTTACAAGCCGTCTTCGTCACCGCCCGGTGGCACATAAGGATTGACAGATACCGTCACTTCTCCAAATCTGGAAGGATCCGCGGTTGATGTTGCCCGCACGGTAAGCCATGGTGACGTTTCTGTGTGGCTGACAGTCAGCGTGCCTCCGGATATTTGTGTGCCGGAACTGCCTCCTGATACCGACCATGTCACGCTCTGACTCGGGCTGCCCGTGCCATGCACCGTCGCGCTAAAGAAAAGCTGATTACCCGCGTTTACATGACCGCCTGGTGGCGTTATACTGACGCTCTCCACCGTTGTCGCTGCTGTTACGGTTACGTTTGCGGTGCCTGTTACCGAACCTAGCGTTGATGTTGCCCGTACGGTAAGCGATTGTGACGTTTCAGCCGAGCTAACAGACAGGACACCGTTGTTGATTGTTGTTCCGCTGGAACTATTGCCTAACACCGACCATGTCACGCTCTGGGGCGGGTTACCAGTGCCATGCACTGTCGCGCTGAAGGAAAGCTGACCACCCGCGTTTACACTATTGCCGCTCAACGGCGTTACAGTCACACTGTCCACTCTTTGCTCAGGGCCAAGACTCAATGTTCTGGGCACGGTAATCTGAACCGTCCTACTACCCCATGTAGTTGAATTGGCTGCGGGATCTTGTATCGTTACAGTTCCGCCGGAAATCAAGGAGTCTTTTGGTACGCTATTGCTATATTCAAGTGTGTCTACATGGGTGATGCGATAGGTGAAGCCCTCGTCGCTCAGAGCTTTCTGCGCGGCCTCCTGAGTCAACCCGAGAACCCTCGGTACCTGTTGCTTGCCAAGACTGACGACGATCTCGACCGATGTCCCTCTGGCTACTGTTGAACCTGCCGGCGGGTTCGTCGAAATCACGCGATCGGTGCCAATGGAATCGTGATGTTCTCTCCTTTCAGTAACGGTGAGGCCTTCCCCTGTAAGAGTAGTTCTGGCATTTGATATGGGTTGATTGATGACATCCGGCACAGTAGCCTCAGCCCTGCCTCTGCTGACCGTTATGGTCACGGTCGAACCTTGGTCGACGGTAGAACCGCCGGTCGGCGTCTGGCTGATGACCTGACCATTCGGAACTGACTCACTGTTAGCGTTTGCCACAGTAACACTAAGCAATGCGCTTTGGATGGTCGAACTCGCGCCCGCTTCTGTCGCGCCCACCACATTGGGCACCGTAACTTGCGGTTTGCCGGAACTGACTGTAATCCGGACAGTAGAGCCCCTCGGTGCCATGAGTTTTCCGACCGGCACCTGCGATATGACACTGCCCCTTGGAACCGTCATGCTGGTCGCTTCTTCCACAGTAACGACAAACCCTCTGGCGCGCAGCGCGCTGTCCGCCGCGAATTGCGTTTGTCCGATGACTTCCGGCACTTCTACCGGTTCGCGTCCCTTACTGACTGTAACGTTTATGGTAGTCCCCTTGGCAGCCCTTGAGCCGGCAGGCGGCGATTGTGAAATGATACTCCCTTCCAGTATGGTATCATGGAAGCCCTGCGCGCTCTCCACGACATTGAAATCCGGATTTTGAGATTTCGCACTTGCAAGCTGATGCCCCATGAGGTTGGGTACAGTCAATTGCTCAGAGCCGAGACTAACTGTAAAATCAACGGCGTCGCCTTTTTTGACTGACATACCGGCGCCGGGCGATTGAGAAATAACATTTCCGATCTCTACGGTATCGCTATGGCTTTGCGAAACACTGCCGGCACGTAATCCGGCCTCATGTAAGCGGGCGCGGGCTGCCGAGTCACTCATACCAACAATATTCGGAATGCTCGTTGGGCTGCCGCCGCGGCTGATGACAAGCTGAACCGACGTCCCATCAGTGAGCGGCGCACCAGCCCGTGGTTCCTGCGAAACGACACTACCCTCGGGAATCGTATCGCTGAACGCCTCAGTCATATTAATAGAAAGGTTGAGTCTGATTGCCCCCAGTGCGCTCTCCGCCATGGCGCGGGACTGACCGACCAAGTTGGGCATTTGATTGTTCGAGGCGCCAAGGTTGACCGTAATCGTCACTGTATCGCCGCGCCGCGCGCTCGTACCGGCCCGCGGCGACTGCGTCGTGACTCTGTCTTTGTTTTCTTCACCGCTATATACGGCGACTACACTGACTGCAAGTCCCGCCTCTTGTAACATGCGTTCCGCCATGGACTGGGATTGCCCGGTCACATCCGGAACGGAAACACCGCCGCCGCCACGACTGACGTTGAGACGCACGGTCGCTCCTGCGATTTGTGTCGTGCCGCCGAGCGGGTTTTGTGAAATGACATGCCCCTGCGCCACTGTTGCGCTGTCCACTTCGGTGATAGAAACTCTGAATCCGGCCGACTCCAAGGCAGCACGCGCGTTTTCGCGCGTCATATTGACAACATTAGGCAACATCGCCGTTTGCCCTTCCCGTCCGGAACTGACAATCAGCGTGATTACTTCTCCACGTCGTAGCATACTGCCCGGCGAGATGTCCTGACTGATCACTCGCCCTTCCTGAACAGCTTGACTCTGCTCATATGTCACCGACACGGCAAACCCCGCCGCGATGAGGATTTCTCTGGCGTCGATCAACGCCGGATTGCCTTCGGCGACGTCCGGTACCTCGGTCGGCTTTCCGCCGATGCTGACGACAAGTTTGACGGACGTTCCCTCAGGAAGTCTTGTCAAAGGTTCCACGCTTTGCGAGATGATATGCCACGCCAACACAGTTTCGCTTTCTTCCTGTGTTTCCGTAAATGTTAAACGCTGCGCCTGCAACAAAAGCGCCGCTTCGTCGATGTGCTTGTATTGAACGTCCGGCATGATGGCAACAAATGGGCCTTTCGATAACACCACTCCGACAATGTCGCCTGCCAGTTTATTGGTATTGGCAGACGAGTTTTGTGACATTACCTGCCCCACCGGAATGTCGTCGCTGAACTCGCGCCGCGTAACCCTGAACAGCAACCGGCTCTGTTCCAAAGTATCCTTGGCGTTATCATACTGCATTCCTTCCAGATCCGGCGCGTTCACGGGCGTGCGTGAAAAGGGTATTTCCGGACCCATGGATATACGTAAATCAACCGCTTCGCCGACAACCAAGTATTCGCCCGCCTCCGGTGTTTGCCATATGACCGCGTCCGGCGCGTATATATTGCTGTACTCTTGCGTGATTCTAACCGCAAACCCTTGATCCTCAAGCTCTAGCCGGACGCTGTCCACGTCCTCGCCCCGGTATTCATCGAGATATTTCTTTTCTGCACCGGCGCTGATGCTGACGCCCAACACACTGTTGACCGGCACATAACTGGCGGCGGAGAGATCCTGCGTTAAAATCCGATCGGCTTGTATGTTTGTAGAAAACTCCTTGCCGGCAACAGCAAATAAAAGTTCTTTTCCTGTAACTCTCTCCTTTGCGATTTCTTCATACAGGTTGATGACCGACGGAACAGCTGTCAATCCCTCCCGCATACGGAGCTGGTCTTCGGTATTTGGCCCGAGGATGCCTGTCGCCAAAAGCGCAGACAATGTCACGATTACACATGCCGCAGCTGCAACTCCGATTTTGACCGGCAGCGGCGCCCGTAAGATGTCTATTTTTTTGATTTTGCCGGCGCGTCGCACGACCGGCTCATCTGTTGTCAGTTCGTTTTCCAGTTCGGCCATATCCGGCGTCCGGTTCTCGATACGGACATTTAGCGCATTTGTAACTGCGATCGCCCGATTGTCCGGTATTTCCTTTGCCAGCTTTTCGATCGGGGCTAAAATGTCCTTGCCGTGTTTTTCAAACATGGCGCGGCGTTCCATCGCATCCGGCGGCGTTTTGCCGGTAATCACGCGATACAGCACGGCACCGATTGCGTATACGTCTGTATGAGGTCCCTGGTCTCCCCTGCTTCTGTATTGTTCTTCCGGAGAGAACCCCGGTTTGATGATAACGGTCAGAGAACGGCTGTGATTTGTCGTCGCATATCGCGCCGCACCGAAGTCAATGAGTTTATTTTTCCCGTTCGCGCCCAAATGGATGTTATCCGGCGCGATGTCGCGGTGGATGATCCCACTTGCGTGTATCGTCTGAAGTGACTTGACAATGGGAAGCAGCATCTCGATCGCTTCCTCCGCCGGAATCGTCTCATCGCGCTTCAGACGTTCGGTGAGCGTTTCTCCCTCAAGAAATTCCATGATAATATATGCCGTGTTGTTCTCTTCAAAGGTGTCGTATACCTTGACAATACCGTCTTCATTCTGAAACTGCGCCAAACTGCGCGCTTCATCGATGAATTTTTTCATGCCGGTATTGAACTGATCGACTTTCGTGGAGTCGCTGAATACGGTGATCTGCGTGTGGCCCGGCACTCTTGTCGAAAACTCGCCCGGAAGATATTCTTTTACGGCGATTTTTCGTTCCAGTTTTGCATCCCAACCGATATACGTCACCCCAAAGCCGCCAAAGCCTACGACTCTGCCGACAATATACCGGTCGGCGATGATGGTTCCCGGATCCATGTGCATTGCTTCCTCTGCGCGTGCGCCTTCATAAAACCCACACTGTGGACAGATATTATACTCTTCCTTGTATTGCGCCATACAACCCATACAGATTTTCATTTGCCGTATCCCCCCATATTATTCGAATGAATAGTTTTTCATGTTCTCAAAAAACGGTTCAAAGTCATAATAAATATCAATAAGTTCTTCCCGTGCTTTGTTATTGAGCGGTAATGAGTCGGTGCGGCCTGTAATCAACAGGTGTACCTGTGCTCTTTCCGTATACAGATAGTTGATCAGAATACGCGCCAGCTTCTCAGCATTCGCATCCACACAGTTCGCCGCGCTGATGTAATAAGAATACCAAGCCGGCACACTGCTCCTATCCACCCGTAACAATTTGTACCGCCCACCCAGCGCCGCCTGTACAACAAAGAAGTCTCCAGTGTCGGACTCGTACATGGCGCCTTCACCGACCAAAAAGGTCTCCCTGTCGGAACCGTTCACCCCCACATCCGTCGCGGCATCGCCGACGATCCGGACAAGAGATTCATTTGCATAGATGGCTGTCACCTGGTATCCAAGCGGCAGTCTAAACTTATCCGCGTTGTGCTTAATGAACGGACATTCTTTTTTCACTTGCCTTCTGACAGATTTGGAAATATCGTTTACATTGCCGGCACTCAATAGCCAGTCTGTGTCTATGGCAGTCGATTCAAACAAGATCGCCGTAGTTCCTTCTTCCACGGCCTGCCGCACCTCCTGCTCATAGTCTTCTGGTGATATGCCGCGTATCGACACACGCACAGTGTCCTCCGAAACCTCATATTTTTCCAGGAAACCCTGAATGGTGATGTTTATCGCAGTCTCTTTTTCTGCTCCGCCGTCTTCCGTCATAACGAACAACCACTCGATCGCATATGCTTCATCTGCATCAAACGCCCAGTCAGCGAGTGTTTTGTTGTAGCTCATAAGAAATCCGCCAGCGCCCATCATAACGACAAGGCATGCGGCAACCACGCTGACCAACCGGAAACGTTTACGACGCTTTTTCTCGACCGCCAACGGAAGTATTTTTTTCGTTCCCTTCAGACCGGCTTCCAGTTCGATAATTTTCTGAAAGCGCATGTGCTTGTCGATGGCCATGGCTTTCATTATGGCATTGTTAAGTTCCTGCGTAATGTCCTGATTGATGTTCATCGGTTCCTCAACATTGTCCTCGACCCGCCGGTTGGTGGATTCTTCCGGCTTCACGCCGGTGATCGTATAATACAACGTGGCGCCGAGCGCATAGATATCCGTCCATGGTCCTTGCGTGTTGATTTTTTCATATTGCTCCGGCGGTGCAAAGCCCGGTTTGAGTATGATCGTCAATTGCTTGTCTTCGTCCGCCGATCCCAGACGGGCTGCACCGAGGTCAAAGAGCTTAATGTTTCCGTTGAGACAAACCATGATATTATCCGGGCTGACGTCCCTGTGAATGATACCGGCGGCGTGGATGTCTTTGAGCGCCGCCGCAACGCTGAGTATGATGTCCACACCGGTTTCAGGATCAACCGGGTTTGTCTTTACAAAGTCACTCAACGTTATCCCGTCCATATATTCCATGACGATATATGCCGAATTGTTCTCCTGAAAATACTCGAACACATGAACAATATTCTTTTGTCCGCTGAACTTCGCCAGAGTTTTTGCCTCATCGATAAACCGTGTCAGGCCATGTTCAAACTCCTTCACCCGGTTTCCCGCAAAAAGAACTACATTGCGTGAACCCGGCGCCCGATTGACAATACCGCTCGGGTAGTATTCCTTGATGGCTACTATGGTTTGCAATTTGTTGTCCCATGCTTTGTATGTGATACCAAATCCGCCAAAGCCAAGCACTTTTCCGACCGCATACCGATTGTTAAGCAAAGTGCCTGGGTATAAGTAGAATACTTCCCCAAATTGTTCACCGGGTTCAAAGCCGCAATGCGGACAAATGTTGTGTACACTTTCGTACTCTTCAAAACAGTTTTTACATTGAATATTCATCTTTCAACGCCCCTTTATTTGTGTTCTTCCCACGAAAAGCCATCGCCGCAAAGCGGAACGAAAAGGTATTCGCCGTCGCCCAGCCCGATAATGCAGCGCGGTTCCATTTGCGTAGCCGCAAGAACAGGCGCTCCATCAAGGTAAGCGAGCGCGCTTTCTCCCTGCTGTATATAAAACTTTATATTTTTAGGATCGTAAATGACAAGAGCGTGACGATTACGCGATACGCTTTTGTCATTTGTCAAGGCAATATCCATTTTCAGATCACGTCCGATTGCATTGTGTCCGGATTTTAGTTGAAAGGATTCGCCGTGATGCACACCTTTCACGCAAACAAGCCAACCAACAACAGGTTCGTCGCCTCCAAAATCGTAAAACCCGACCGTTTTTCCCGTGTCGCCCGGTATGTTGTAATGTGCGGAGGCTGACACGGCCGCTGCCAGACTGTTTGATGCGGGCGGAGTCTCCTGCCGAATGATTTGATCTGACGTGGGCTGAGCCTCCTGCAGAATGACCTGTTCTGGCTCTGACTGAATAGAATGTTGAGGCGAAGCAGGTGATTCTTCTGAAACCGGCCGAGCCGGCGTCGCTTCTGATTCTGACGAATCAGATTGGATTTCCGGTTCCGGTAGTGTCGAAGGTTCCTCCGATTCTTGCAATTTTTGCACAGATTGTGGTAACGCTCCGCCAAAGAGAGGCATCGTAAGTGACATGGGTTCTCTGGTGGTTTCGGATTCAATCGGTACGGACGCCACAGGTGTTTGACTTCCACTTGCTGTTGATCCGGCTAGCGTTCCGGCTGGCTTTCCGGTACTCGAAATTTCCCCGGAACAATGTGGGCATGTTTGGTATTTGTCCCCGTCGTAGAAATGGTTTTTGGGACACTTTATAAGTTTCATTTTTTCTCACCACCTATACAATGAATTATTACACATGTCGTGTTGTCGAGCGTTTCAGGAAAATTTTTCTTCGCCATGGATGTCAAAGCAATGGTTGCTCCCCGAGCGCCATATTCGCTCACAATCGATTGTATTTTTTCATCATCTACCGCTCGATAAAGCCCGTCACTAGCTAGCAAGAGCCTGTCTCCGGCAACAATCTCAAACGGCGTTTCGTTAATATCGATTATCTCAAGCCCCCCGAGGCCAAGATAACTGAGCAAGGATTCGCCTCTCGCGGATTCAGCTGCGTATTGCCTTTCATTGAGTTTTCCTTGTGCAAGCAGCTCGTCAATTTGCATATAATAATTGTGTTCCCGCGTCGCCCGAATCATTTCTGTACCGCGCGTGATGTACAGTCTGCTGTCACCCACCGACAGCCAAGTCATCTTGTTTTCTTCAATTGCAACGGCAACTATTGTTGTTCCGGCTCGTAAACGTTCACCACATTTGCTTTTGAGTTTGAAAACCGCTTCGTCCATCATATCTGCCGCTGTACGAAAAAAATCCGCATAGCTTTGGTGTGCTGATTTTTTTTGGAAGAGTTCCCTTAGTATCCCGGCGGCCGTTTTGCTTGCGAGTTCGCCGCCTTCGCTTCCACCCATCCCATCACACACGGCGGCCAACAACCTGCCTTCACGTTCATATACCAATGCGGTATCTTGTTGTGTTTCACGCGCTCCAATTATAGAGAGTGAAGCGATAACGAAATGGTCCTCTTGCATTTTGCATCACCTAACCCTCGACCGTTCTGATGGCGGCCGCCGTGTAATTATCCATCGCAGTTCCTTTTGCGTTTTTCTCCACTTCTGTTTTCATCAATGCAAGCCATTCTTCCGCACTTTTTGTTTTCTTCAGGTATTTGGTTATCATCTTCGGGTTAATATGCTCCCAAAAACCGTCTGTACACAGCAAAAAAGCGGTTTCTGCTGCAATGACAGCCGGTCCGCCGATTTGATAGCGAGGTGAATCCCACGGAATGCCTACAACACGCAGGAGCTTGTTCCGATCCGGATGCCCCGCAATGTGCTTTTCCTTAATTTCTCCTGAAAGTACTAACATCTGTGGTACGCTGTGATCCAGTGTACGCTCTTTTAGTTTGCCACGCGAGAAGTGATACAGTCTTGTATCGCCACAATGTGCCCAATAGGCCGAATTTCCTGTAATAGCTAAGGCAACGGCCGTTGTTTTCATTTCATCCGGTGCGCGGTATTCTTCCTGCAATTTAAGGATTTCTTTTTGCGCCGTTTCAAATGCCAACGCCAAGAACTCGTCGGGTAAAGGTTCCTGTTGCGCTTTAAATTCACGCTCAAAAACATCTGTCAGCAGGCGGGAAGCCATTTCACCGCGTCCATGACCACCAAGTCCGTCAGCCACAACCACTAAAACACCAATTGCCGCAGGAACGCAGACAACCGAATCCTCGTTCACTTCACGACCACCATCGCACGATAATTGAGCGTAATCCCAATTTGCCGCCATACATACCTCTCCGTTGCTATGTAACACAATCTTTATTGTGTAGCATTACCCAAAAAGCTGATAATATGAAGGAAAAAAGAAGCAATACAAATGCCTGACAGGGAAAAATAAGATTTATGGAAATACGATATATTGAAAATACAACAAAAACAAAGCCCATGTAACATAATAAAGATTGTGTTACATGAGCGAAATATTTATTTGAAGGAGGATTCCATTATGAAAACGACAGAACCCATCCGCAACAAACACCAAGTTCGCCAACTTGCGGAATACTACTTGAAGCGTGGCGAAATCCGAAACTATGTATTGATTGTTATGAGCGTGTATACCGCCCTCCGCATCAGCGATCTCCTGCGTATCCGCTGGGACGATGTTTATGATTTTGAGAAAAAGCGTGTCCGCGAAAGTGTAAGCATTACCGAGAAAAAGACCCGCAAAACCAAAATTATCGCACTCAATTCTCAAATCAAAACAGCATTGGCAACGTACGCTTTCGCTGCCAACCCCGGCGCGTTCATTATTGAAAACAAGCGTACCGGCAAGGCGATCAGCCGTATACAAGCGTATCGTCTTATACGCGCCGCTGCCGAAGCTTTGGAGTTTCTGGCTCGTGTGTCTTGTCATTCACTCCGCAAAACTTTTGGATATCACGCTTGGAAAAACAACGTATCTCCTGCTGTAATTATGGACATCTATAATCATAGTTCTTTTGCCGTCACGCAACGATACCTCGGGATAACACAGGACGACAAGAACGCTGTATATATAAGCCTTAATTTTGCGTAATGTTTGATGCTTGCGATTGAACATTAAACTCTGTATATACAAAAGCAATCTTGACTTACAGTATGCCATATCTTGTCATAGCACGCAAGCGTTTTTTGTCGCCTTTTGATTAAATAACTTGAGGGCCAATTGACAAGTTAAATGCAATTGCCCGATTGTTGAACATCGCTGAAATTGGCAAATTCATGCGGAATAAAAAGTCTCCGATTTTTTTGAATAGGACAAGCCTGTTATTTCATAAGCTTGTTCAAGATGTTGTTATGAGCTGTGCAGAAAAGAATAAAGCCAATACGGTCACCATCTACCAATTTAGCTTACTCATATATTGTTACGTAAGCCTCGCGATTCTCGTCACGGCAACGTAAATATCAGATATCCTGTACCATGTGGCGAAATCCACTACTCCTGACTGCGGCATATTGAAAACTTGCTGGAACTTCTTGACTGACTCCTGAGTCTGCGCCCCAAAAATGCCGTCATCCCTTACTTTTGAAATGGCCGGAAAGTTATTTGCAATCGCATTGATTTGGTTCTGTATGGTAAGGACGTCGTTGCCTGCAGAGCCTACGCTGAGCGTGTCCCCCGGAAATGACGAAGGTACTCCCGCGACTTTTTCCGCTTGCGTCAGATAAATATCATTTCCGTAATAATGCCTCAAAATGTCGAGTGCGCTATAGCCCTGCGCCCCTAAATTTCTGGAGCCCCATTGAGACATCCAGCCCGGGCAGTGCACCCTGTTTCCGTCACAATATTGCGCAAACAGAGGTTGCCGGATTCCCGGCTTTGTTATATAAGTTGTAAATATTTCATCCACAATGTTTGAAATGTTTTCAAATATATTGCGCTGATAAAAGAATGCCTGGTCAAACTGTGTAGAGGATGTAATCGTAAAATTCTTCCCTTTGCCCCTGTACCACTCCGTATATACTCTATTGAGCGTAAATGACAGGATTGCAAGAATGTTGGCCTTAATCGTCTCTGTCGGCCAGGTCGCGTATATTTCACTTGACGCTACATTTTTGATATAATCAGCAAATGGTATCCAATATTGAGGTGCGCGCGTATTATCCGGACGCCCGTCGTGAACAATGATAAACTCCGGGACTACAGGCTCCGGCAGTACGATAAACCCTGTATCGTCCGGTAATTCTTTCACCGCGTCCTCGGGAATTTTAAGAGGATATTCTTCCCATAGCG
>Ga0123353_10013554_pt1 | contig 11684 bp, 20 predicted proteins | sample TergutLab28metaG_3_FD_92763 | JGI IMG/M metagenome (GOLD analysis project Ga0123353, IMG submission 92763) | Labiotermes labralis P3 segment gut microbial communities from Petit-Saut dam, French Guiana - Lab288 P3 | ecosystem: Host-associated > Arthropoda: Insects > Digestive system > Gut ... | reverse complement strand
CTTTTGATGTTTTTTCTTGCAGTTGCCAGACCGCAAGTCTATTCTACATCAAAAGGAGTTTTTTTCATGCCCCTCGCTTAAGCTTTCCTTTACCCCCGGTAGAACCGGGGGTTTTCTTACAAGAAAAGCGGCCGGCCTTATGGGCCAACCGCATTTGTTTTGAAGCGAATCGGTTCGATCAGTCCAAATTGATTAAACTAAGGTTCACCGTTTCGCCATTGTGCCAAGCCTCAATTGCTTCCTCGTGCGCCGCGATATCCTCCGACGTTGCAACATCGTCAATGGTCAGACGTTGCATAAGCGCAAAAATAATGGCTTGCTCCTGCTCTGTCATGCTGTCGAACATCATTGCTACTTCGTTTGTTCTAGGTGACATCTAAAACCCTCCCTTATAAATTTCCCCGCGCGGGGCAATTCGTTCCACCAATATACTGTCCTGCGCCGGATGTGAAAATACAATGCGCCAACCGCCTACCCGCAGACGAAAGAGACCGCGCGCTCCTTGCAGGGCTTTTACATCTCCCTGCGGCAGCTTCTTCAATGCGCACACGATCCGGCCTTTGTCCGGCTGGTTAATGCCCGACAAATACTTTGCCGCTTTCGGGGATAGCTCTACGTTCATGCAGTATCCTCCTTGTCACGCTCAATTTGGCTGTCAATGGCGCGGTTGATGAATCCGTTCAAGCTTTCACCCTTGTTTATCGCGTGGGCTTGTAAATCTGCTTTTTTACCTTTGGATAAAACTAAATTTACACGATCATACGCTTTTGCAATGTATTTATTTTGTGCCTTTGTAGAAGCTTTGCCCATATATTTTCACCTCGTACAGAATTATAACACATTTTTTGTAGTTGCACAACTAGGCAAAGTGTACAATATCGTTGCGCAATGTTTGTGTAATATTCCACATTGATATAGTTGCGCAACTATGATATAATATAACCACAACAAATAAAAAAATAAAATGGAGGAAAAGACAATGACCTACAATCAATTTTCAGAGCTGCAAAGCGGCGCAACGGTGACCATGCAGGAGTTAGCAAGCCTAAACGCCGAATCTTTCACCATCAAAGACAACAGCGTTAGAGGGGCAAAAACAATTTATGCCAGCGAAATCAAAGCGGGGGACATGGTGAACAACGGAACGCGCTTTATAGTGGTTGTTCATTAATTTATGATTCCGACATTGCCGCGCAATTGTGCAGCCCGTCAGAACTCAGAAAAACAAAAGACGGTGAACGCCGCCCTAACAGCCGTGAGGAATGGCTTGACGTTCAAGCAAGAGCATTAACACAAGCCGCACGAATGATACACCGCATATTGAATAAATGCGATAAGGAGAATAACGTATGAAACATTTTACACGCATTCAAGACGGAAAGACAACCGATCATTACATAACAGCTATTCGCGACGGGCTTGTATATTACGGTCACTACAAGCCCGGCCACGAGAACAAGACCGCCACAGCCGTAATGACCCTTGACTACTTCAACAAGCTAAAAAACAAGACTTTTCCCGAAATACTTGTATAATAAAAGCAGAGTGACGGCGCGTAATGCGCCGGTAATGCGGTGAAGCGGGTCACAAGCCCCCGCAAATTAAGGAGGCACAAACCATATGAACCAATGGATCACGCCCGGAGGAGAGGCGACTAATGTCTGCCTTGACATGCTGGAACAAGCTCATTTACTTATTGCGGGAAGCACGGGAAGCGGCAAAAGCGTGTTGATCAATAGTCTAATTTATACCGCTCTGTACAAGTCCCCGGAACGCGTCCATTTTGTTTTAATCGACACCAAGAAAACCGAGCTTTACGACTATCAATACCTACCGCATACGCTACGCTATTGTGACACGCCCGAGGGGGCTTGTAGCACACTCAAGGGCGTTATAACCTTGATAGAGCAAAGAAACGTAAGAGCAAGGGCGCAAGGCCTTAAACAGTCCACAGAAGCGGACATATACGTTATTATCGACGAATTGAGCGACCTTATTTTCACAAACCGCGACACCGTTCATCTCATCGCGTTGAGTCCTCAAATCAACCAGCGCCCGATTGTGGCGCATTCTTGCCGCTCGTTTTGATAGGCCATCTCCAGCTCATGAATCTCAGCAACGCTTTTTCCGAACACGGTTGCAAGCTTTTGTATTGTGGAAGCGTTTAGGTCAGACTGCCGCTGTCCGGCTTCGATTAACTGATAATATTGATTTGTTATGCAAAGTTCGTCGGCAACATCCCGTTGGGTCATAAGGCGCTCTTTCCTCATATTATAAAGATAATACCTCATATCAATCCCTCATTCCAACATCTTGTTGGACATAGTATAGCACATCAAGGGGCGAAAGTCAAACGATTTGTTGGATTATTTTTAAATTCGTATAATTGCACAAAACAGTTCCAACTTTTTGTTGGAACTGTTGACAATCCAACTATTTGTTGATATAATATGTAAGAATTGAGGTGATTAATGTGGACAGGATACGAGAGTTGCGAATTGACAAGGGGCTAACTCAACGTGCAATGGCGGATTACCTTGGTATAACCAACCAAGCTTACAGCAACTACGAAAATGGCGCTAGAGAACCGAGCCACGACACGCTTGTAAAGTTAGCTGATTATTTTAACGTAACAGTGGATTACATTTTAGGCCGCGCTGACAACACTGACGAACCCGAAGAAGAAAACGAAAACATAAAAGTCGCCCTCTTTGGCGGCGAGGGCGAAGTGACGGACGAGATGTGGGATGAGGTAAAAAGATTTGCTGAATTTGTCAAGTTGAGGGAAAAAGAAAGACATGGAAAATCTTGACTTATATCAAATATTAGATGCGAGCGAAATAGAGCTTTACGACTTTTCGATGCCCGAAAACAAATCAGCGTCCGCAATGGCAATTGATGGTCATTGTTATGTTGCGCTTGATACTCTCGCGATTGAGACATCGGCAGAAGAACGTGTTCATCTTGCCCATGAGCTTGGCCACTGCATGTCCGGGAGCTTTTATAATATCTATGCTCCGGGAGACGTGCGCGAAAAGCACGAGTGCAGGGCGAACAAGTGGGGAATAAAAAAGCTCCTCCCGAAAGACGAGCTTGATGCAGCTATAAAAGACAACGCATTACGCAACGAGTGGGAAGTCGCCGAATATTTTAATGTGACTGTGGATTTTGTGCTAAAAGCATTGGAGTATTATGGGTCTGCTTCGTAACAAAAAAGCACCGAATTTCGCGCGGTGCGGAATAAAACAAAAGAAAGCAGGTTTTTATTTTGAAGAAAACAATCGCTGCAATTTTAACAGTAATTTTCGGCGCTTTCGGTTTCGTGGCGGTGGACAAAACTGTTGACGCCCGTCTTGCCGCGCTGGAGTCTGAGGTCGCGGAATTAAGGATCGCTCAACAAGGCGCAGTTGTTGAATTGCAAGTAGGAGACTCAATACAGTGTTACCCGGAGGTGCCTTTTGTCATAGGTGGATATATCAACGGTGAAACTTCTGGAGAGTTAGTAACATATCCAGATCACCCAAATAAAAACCTTGCAACTATAACGGCTATGACTGCAAATATATTAGGAAAAGAAGACCCAAACAATTATAACAATTATTTATACCCATTTAGAATTAAAATAACAGTCGAAGGAATTGTGGATAGTAAATATAGCGGGAAATACATTGCTTTAAATTTTAATACGGCTGCTTCTATTGCAACTGGATACAGTAACCAGGGATCTTTTATCAATGCGGATGGATCGTTTGAGGCTGTTTACTATTGCAACACATCCGATTCTTCGCGTGCGGCGTTTTGGCTTATGGGTATTGGGATTTGGTCTGATGCATCTTTATCTACGACTACATCTACGACAGAGCCTTGGACAGAAGAACCTCCTGCAAAAGGCTTTGAATAAAAAAACCGCCCCGGTGCTGTAACACCGAAGCGGCTCAACACCAAACAAACTTTAAAGCGACGAAGCCATCAAAGATGAATGGTGTGTTTATTATACCATCTTATCTTTGAAAAATCAACAAAAAGATAGGATGGTTATTGTGAAACTGCCAAACGGCTATGGTTCGGTGTATAAGCTGTCCGGAAAGCGCAGGAACCCGTGGGTCGCAAGGGTGACGACCGGATTCAAAATGTTGCCGGAAAAGAAAAGGGCATACCCGATTTATAAATTTATCGGGTACTATCCAACAAGGCCGGAAGCTCTGACAGCGCTTTCAGATTACAACAAGGATCCATACGATCTCAAGTATTCGTCAATCACGTTCGCGGAAGTTTACGACAAGTGGTCTGACAAAAAATTTGAATCAATTTCCCAGTCTAATATTTCAGGATATAAGGCGGCATACAAAACGTGTGAAAAATTGTATGATATGCGCTTTGTCGATATTAAGCTTGAACATCTGCAAAGGGTCGTGGATGAATCCGGGAAGAACTATCCTACCCTCAGAAAGCTAAAGGTTCTTTTTGGTCAGCTTTTCGATTACGCTGTTGTACACGAAATTATATCTAAAGAGCGTCATTTAGTTGAGTATGTTGACATCAAGAATGCCCCGAACCCCAACGCGTTTGATAGAAAACCTTTCAGCAAAAAGGAAGTAGCAAAGGTTTGGGATTGCTGCAAAACAAACGAGTATATTCAGGTGATCCTGATATTGCTGTATACGGGTCTGAGGATCGGAGAGCTTCTCAGTTTAAAAAAGGAAAACGTAAACACTGAAGAACAGTGGTTCGATGTGGTTACATCCAAAACTAACGCAGGTATCAGGAGGGTGCCGATTGCAGACAAAGTTCTTCCGTTCTTTAACTATTGGATGACGAAAAACAATTGTGGCTACTTAATATCAACCCCGGACGGCGACCCATTTGTTTATCGCAATTATTACGACTCATACTGGACGCCGTTCATGGAGATAATGGGGCTAACACACCGACCGCACGACACACGGCACACATGCATATCTATGTTGGCGGCGGCAGGCATTCAAGATAAGATCATAAAAAAGATAGTAGGGCACAAAGGGCAGTCTGTCACAGAGGTTGTCTACACCCATTTTGAGATCAAAGAACTGATCGACGCAATCAATAAAATCTAGTGTTACTAATGTGTTTCTAACTTGTTACTAACATCAGCATTTTTGCGCACTTTCGCATGACGTTAAAAAATAATAAAGCCTTGGAATACAATCATTCCAAGGCTTTTGACTTTTTGCGTTTTTATCTCTTGGAGAACTGCGGCGCTCTGCGTGCGCCCTTGAGTCCGTACTTCTTTCTCTCTTTCATGCGCGGATCCCTTGTAAGGAATCCCGCTTTCTTCAGTATCGGACGGATCTCGTCGCCATACTGAAGAAGCGCACGGGAAAGCCCGTGACGGATCGCGCCGGCCTGCCCGGTCACTCCGCCGCCGCCGACATTGCAAACGATGTCGAACCTGTCCTCCGTGCCGGTCAGGACGAGAGGCTGACGGACGATCAGCTTGAGCGTCTCAAGGCCGAAATAATCGTCAATGTCCCTGTTATTGATGGTGATTTTGCCGGTACCGGCGTACACGCGTACTCTAGCTACCGACTTTTTTCTGCGGCCCGTGCCGTAAAAATATGGATTTGAATCGTACATGACAGCTGCCTCCCTTTCTTAAAATTCCCGGACTTCGGGTTTTTGTGCCGCCTGCTCATGCTCGGCGCCCCTGTAAACGCGAAGACGGGTGAGCGCCTTACGGCCGATAACGGTGTCGGGAACCATGCCCTTGACCGCTTTCTCAATCACGAATTCCGGCCTGGTTTTCATGAGCGTGCCGTAGCTGACTTCTTTCAAATGGCCGATATAGCCGGTATGACGGTAGTACTTTTTATCCTGGAGCTTGTTGCCTGTGAGGACGACCTTTTCGGCGTTGATGACAACGACGCAGTCGCCGCAATCGGCGTGAGGGGCGAACGTGGGTTTGTGCTTGCCGCGGAGAAGCGTGGCTGCCTCGACGGCGACCTTGCCCAGGGTTCTGCCGGCGGCGTCAAGCACATACCATTTGCGGGTGATGTCGCCCGCTTTAGGCATATAGGTTGACATAATAATTCCTCCGAATATTTTTTTCGTGCCCGACTATACTAGCATAACTTTTCCGGCTTGTCAACACTTTTTCACAAGTTTTTTAATTTACTCAGGAAATACTCTGTTTTACTTGCGTTTACGCTTGTTTTTGCACAAAAATCTCTCGCATGGATTTTAATCTTATTTTATTTCCTGCTCCAGCGCGTCAAATTCGGGAGTGCTAAAAAATTCACCGAGGGTAATTTCCAAACCATCACATAACTTTTTTATATTTACAATACCCGGATTCTTGCTTCGCTTGTAAAATATCCCCTTTATCGTTGAATTTGGAACTCCTGCCATATAACTCAGGCCGTTAATCGTAATTTTTCGTTCTTTGCAAAGTTCTGAAATCCTGTTCGCAACAGCTTCTGTCGTGTTCATAATAAACCTCCCACGCTATATTTTTTACATATAGTTTGCAATTTATTGCAAATTCATGTTTGGTATATATGGCAAACTATCAAGTTTTATGATATAATATTTGCCATATAACGCAAATAGAAGGCTATTTATGAAAAACCAAACCTGCTGCTTCACCGGCTACAGAAATATTCCCGCCAATGAATACGCCGCAATCCAAAAACGCCTTGAATCAGAGATCATAAATCTCATCAATCAAGGCGTTCGAAATTTTTGCGCGGACGGCGCGCTGGGCTTTGACACGATGGCGGCTCTCGCTGTTTTAAGGTTGAAAGAGAAATATCCGTATGTTCAGCTTATCTTAATTCTTCCCTGCAAAGAGCAAACCAGGGGATGGACTGAAGCGGACAAAAAAATATACGGCCAAACGGTTGACGGCGTTACACCTGATCGGGTCGCCAGTTCGCTCGGCTTTATTTTTGCCTCTTTACACAGCGTTAAAAACCTTTCTGCAACAGCTTGTTTGATTTGAGCATTCATCACCCCATTAGATTCTAGACGGTAGACAATAGATTGTAGACGTGATACATGGAACGCGACGCGTAGAAATTTACGCGTCGCGTTTTCATCACTCCTCATGACAACAAGCAAAAAAATTTTAACGTTCATTCTATTCATAGAGTTTTATTTCTCCATGCTTATCTTCGTACTCGTTTACGCACATCTTACAAAGATGCTCAATAAGATTGCTCGCGCTTCTTGTTTCGTTCTTTGCAATTTGTTTTATTTTCAATAAAGTTGTTTCATCTAAATGAAAAGTAAACGGAGATTTATTTGTAGGCAAATTGTCCACCTCGCATTCAATATTAAACTGTGATTGATCAGTTCAATCACAGTTTATAACTTTTCATATGTTTTTTATACAGCAACAGTTAAATAACCGTTGCATAACTGTATAATATTTGCTACAATATTTTTATCAAATATTGTGTGGTGATTAACGTGAATAAAGAAGAAAAAAACGCTTGTTTTACAGGTCATAGGCAAATTTCAAAAAACGAATATGATGGCATACAAAAACGCCTTGAATCAGAGATCATAAATCTCATTCATCAAGGCGTCCAAAATTTTTGCGCGGGCGGCGCGCTGGGCTTTGATACGATGGCTGCTCTCGCTGTCTTAAGGTTGAAAGAGAAATATCCGTATGTTCAGCTCACCTTGATCCTGCCCTGCAAAGAGCAAACCCGGGGGTGGCCCGAAGCTGACAAAAAAATATACGGCCAAATCCTGCGTCAGGCGGATAAGGCCGTATATACGTCAGAGCATTATTATAAAAGTTGTATGTTTACGCGAAACAGAGCAATGGCCGACAACAGCGGCGTCTGCGTCTGCTACCTGACAAGCGAAAAAGGCGGGACAGCTTACACTGTAGGCTACGCAAAGCAAAAAGGCCTGCGGATCATCAATCTTGCGTCAGAAAGCTCCTAAATATTCATAAGCCGCTTTCGCCACCGCCTCCGTAATCGCAAACGTATGCCGTCCCTGCACCTCGTTGCTCCCGTTCGTCATATAAACAAACCCGGTTTTGTCCGTCGGATCAAAGTACGTCGCGGCAATCAGCCCGTACGCCTGGCCGTTGTGCCCGATAAGCGTCCTGCCGCTTATGAGGTTGTCCTTGACAATTTTGCGCATAAGTCCCCAGGGAGAGCCGCTGCCCTCGACCTTTTTGTTCATCATCGCCACCGATCCCGGCTCAAGCAGCTTCTTGCCATGATAGGTGCCGCCGTTTGCCATGGCCATCGTGATTTTTGCCATGTCCCGCGACGAGATCATCAGGTTACCGAAAGATATGTTGAAATACTGGCCCAACGGCGTGTTATAACAGCCGCCGGAAGCTGAACTGCGTGTCTTTTGGCTCTTCATCAAAGCACCGCCGCGATACATGTCGGCCACGAGGTTTCTGTCCGACAGCTGGTCTATGTAGTAGGCCGCGTCGAGGCCCATAAGGTCGTGGAGCACAGACTTTGAGTAGTCGGCGAAATGCGTCCCCGAGGCCGCTTCCATGATGGCCGAGATGAGGCTAGCGCCGAAGTTGCTGTATATATACACGGCGCCGGGTTTGTTCCTTGAGAAGTAAGTGCCGCCTGTGGCAAACACCTGCTTCATCGTGCGCCCGTCGCAGAAAGCGCCGTCCCCGTCGACAATAGACGAGGAGTGGTTCATGAGCATCCGGGTGGTGATGGGAACGTTGGGATAATACGGCGAGCGTATTTTCACGCCGACATATTCGGAAATGTCGCGGTCCAGGTCGAGCTGACCCGCCTCAACGAGCCGCATGGCCAATATGCCCGTCATGAATTTCGACATAGACGCTATCCTGAATTTCGTTTCACCCGTCACGGGGAGCTTCTTCGGCACATCGGCATAGCCGTAGACAAGCGTCGTCAACTCGCTTTGATTTTTGAACACGGTCATCGAAAAGCCCGTGACATTATATTTTTTGCATATCTCTGACACGCGCTGGCGCAGCAGCAGCAAGGCTTCCTCGTTTTGCGGCGGCACGGCGGGCGCCGTTGTCGTCGTCTCGGCTTCGCGGCGGGTGAACCTTTCCCAGAACCAGGTGGACGACGGCTCAGACACGGCGGTGGTAGTCACGGCCGTGGTTACGGCTATCGCCGCAGGCTCAGTTATCGTGGAAGCATTTGTTGTTGTATCCGCCGCAGCCGTGGTGTCAGACGACGGCTCTTCGGTCGCCTCCTCTGTTTCAGGCTCCGTTACTTCGGCTGTTTCGGCGTCGGTTTCGGGCTCGGATTCCTGGTCCGACGGCGTTTCAGGCCCGCCGGACCAGGAATCTGTGTCTGAAAGCGCGGAGGAAGAGAACCCCTCCGTGACGGTGCTGGCGTCGGCTTCAAGGGAGTCCTTTATGTAACACGCGGACAGAACCGCTAAACTCCACAAAATACAGCCGATCAGTACTATTTTCAATGATTTTTTCAAAAGGCAACCCCTCTGCTTTTCCATTTTTTTCCACACGGCATACTAAGAACCTGTATTCATATGGAGGTACGCGGGATTGACGAGGTGTTTTTTCGTCAATCAAGGAAAAAAGCCTCGAAATAAACAAATTATTTCGAGGCTTGCTTACAAGCCTCTGCATTTCTTGACGCAGATTGGCGGAAAAAGACCCGTCAATACCGCGTGCATCCATATGAATACAGGTTCAAAATAGAATTATATCATAAAAATCAGGAATCGTCAAATTATTCTTGCAAAATCAAGCGTATTGTGATAAAATAAATGGAATACAAGAGTACAGAAAGAGAATTGCGTATGAAACAGTCGCTGTTCAACACAAAAGAGCTTGCTCCCATGTGCGAATACTGCGCGGTCGGCATTACATCGCCCGATGAAAGTTGCGTGCTCTGCGTCCGGCGCGGGGTCATGCGGCCAAGCTCTAACTGCCGCTACTTTGCCTATGACGCGCTGAAACGCAGGCCGCGCCCGAAAGCGCAGCTCGTCAGTTTTACGCCGGAGGAATTCAGCTTCAATTTTTCGGACTCATCTCCAGCCGAAACACCATAAACCGGCAAAGACGTGTGAGGAGGGATGCTAGGCAAAAATCGGCCTGTATGATCGGGAAGATTTCAAGCTTATGTATGATTGCGGATGCCGCTGGATTTTATTTGGAGTGGAGAGCGGGTCGCCGGAGATTCTGAAAAAGGTGGACAAGCGCATACCGTACGAAAAGATTGAGGAAACGTTTAGAAATTGCTCTAAACTCGGGATCGTGTCGATCGCGTCATTTATCATCGGATTCCCCGGAGAGACCGTTCAGCGGCTGCGGGAAAGCGTTGAACTGATGCTCCGAGTCCGTGCGACGCTAATTTCTGTAAACCATTTATTACCTGATTGAGAAATCAACGCTTTGGAACGAGCTTCAAAACGGCGGTCAATATAAGCTTAACAAAGCTGGGGGTTATGTTTAGTTTCTCAAAAGAATTATTGTTCATTTTGATCACCGTTATGTTTCATCCGTTTATACGGAAAAAATATAACTTGAAATAAGTCCTTTGTTGCTCCGGCAAAAAACATCTTGCAATCCGGCGGCGAAAAAGGTATAATAGACACATTATATTTTGGAGGTTTTAGTTTGATGTTAAACTTTTACGCGCTTCTTTCCGCTCCCGCGGCTTCTGGCCAAGGCGGCACCGGCAGCAATTACGGGATGATCTTTATGATCGTCGCCATGGTCGGCGTCATGTATTTTGTCATGATACGGCCGCAGAAGAAAAAGCAAAAGGAAGAGCAGTCCATGCGCGACAATATCTCGGTCGGCGACGAGGTCACCACGATCGGCGGCATCATGGGCCGCGTCGTCACGGTAAAGGATGACAGCCTGATCATCGAAACAGGCGCTGACAGAAACAAGATGAGGATTGCGCGCTGGGCGATACAGACGAACAATACGGCGAACGAGAAGCTTGAGGCCGAGCGTGAGGCCGCCAAGGAGGCTGCTGAGGCGGACAAGCTTGCCCGCATGGAGGAAAGCAGGCAAAGCAGCGAGTCCAAGCGGAAAAAGACGAAGAAGAACAAGACGGAAGAATAACACAGGTTCTAAATCGAACATCCCCCTCATATCATGTACCAAATGGTATGAGGGGGATATTTTCATGTCCGTTATAAGAGGAAAGAAAGGCGCGGAGGAATCAGGCGCGAAAATCACCTTGTGGAAAATGGTGAGAGGCTCCGCTGTCGGGACGATATTATTTTTTTTGCTCCTGCTGATCATGGCCGCCGTTATCCTCAAGGCAAATTTACCTTCGGCGGCGCTCATAGCGGCATCTCTGGGCGCGGCAGCGCTGTCGGCTTTCGCGGCGGGATTTATCGCCGTGCGGCCATTGAGACGAAGCGGAATCGTTTTGGGCGCGCTGTCAAGCCTGCCGATCATACTGGTGATCGCCGCGGCCGCCGCGATAAGCGCGGGTACGCTTGGCAGGAATATCGCGATAGCAGCTCCTGTTATGGCCGCGGCAGGGATGGTTGGGGGAATTGTCGCGGCGAATAAAAGGCTGAAGCAGAAAAGACGGTAAGAACCTATATTCGCAGGGAATACAGGTTCTAAGTTGCATATAACACAATAAAAATCCACCGGCGTAGCCGGTGGTATTTCAGATGCGCCTTAAAGGCTCTGTTACTAGCAGCGCCTTAAGGCGCGTTGCGATCTGGCTTCTGCGAAAGAT
>Ga0123353_10013552_pt1 | contig 11686 bp, 11 predicted proteins | sample TergutLab28metaG_3_FD_92763 | JGI IMG/M metagenome (GOLD analysis project Ga0123353, IMG submission 92763) | Labiotermes labralis P3 segment gut microbial communities from Petit-Saut dam, French Guiana - Lab288 P3 | ecosystem: Host-associated > Arthropoda: Insects > Digestive system > Gut ... | reverse complement strand
GGCAAAAAGAAACGCTATATGCACGGTGTGTTCCATATTTTTTGTCTCATCGGTTCGGCGTTTCAATTCGTAAGCTTCGCGGCGTTTTGTTTTTAATAGGCTCAAATTCGCGACAAAATAGTATAAAAGCGATTACTTAATTGACACAGCGCATAAAATACGGTACAATCAGGCTATGCTGATATTTGAATTAGAAGAAAAAATTAAGGATATGCCGTTTGAGGAAGCCTTGGCCGAGGTTGAAAAGGAATTGGCGTACCAGGGCGAAAACCCCGACGAGGAGCTGCTGATTTTAAAAGCGCAGGTATTGTTCCATTGGGCGGGCGAACAGGGCAGGATGCGGAACGACGAGGCTATGTATGCGAATTACGGCCAGGTTATTTCGATTTTAGAGCCTTTGATTGACAAAAAACAATTGGAGAGTTATTACCCGTATCTACTATACGCGCTGACCGTTTCGCATTTGCGGCTGGGCTGGGCGGAAGAGGGGATGGCTTACGCCGAGCAGTATTATGAAACGCACCACGACGACCAAGAGGCGTCGATACTATTGGCGTGCGCGTACGTCGATACCGCAAGCGAGCCCGAAAAAGGCTTGCAATTGGTTGAAGCGTATTTGGAAGCGGGCGATTATTTGCGCGGCGTGCCGGTAAAAATCGGCCTATTGATTTACGCGCAGCGGCTTGCCGAGGCTTTGGCGCTCATCGAATTTAGCGAGCAAGCGTACCCCGAGCACGCCGAATTATGGACGGAAAAGCGCGCCATGTACTATCATTTTGCGGGGGATGTCGAAGCGGCGGTCAAGCTAACCGACGCGCAGCTGGAAAGCGCAACGGACAAAAACGCCCGGTGCGATTGGTTCCGCAACCTTTACGGGTTGTTCCGGCAGCACAAAACCGACGGCGAGCTGGCCGAATACGTTAAAGGGTACTTGAAGCGTTTTCCGCAGGACGATTTCGCCTACGCCGCGCTGGCGGCTGTTACCGGGGATATAAACGCCGAAATCGAATTATTAGAACAAGCGCACCGGTTGGAAGCTGACTATGCGCCCGCGCTGTTGGAGAAATACTTAGAGCGGGACGGCGCAAAGGACAAGGAAAACTATTTTCGCACCCTCGAAACTTTTTTGTCCGACGAAGAAACCTCGCACTGGCATTTGGTTCAACAAACGATGTACGGAAAATTTTATCCGTACGATACCGGCCAATGCGTGCGGATTTTAGAAAAAGACCTAATTTACAACCCGGACCACGAGTGTACATATACGATGCTCGGAAAATTACATGAATGCGGAATCGGAGTCGCTAAGGACGCGCAAAAAGCTTTTTCGTATTATGAAAAGGCATATAAAGAACATAAATCCCCTTGCGGCTGCAGCGCCGTATTCTATGCGTTCGCGTTATATTTCGGTGTTGGAACGGCGCCTGACCGTGAAAAAGCGAAAGCATTGATTTTAGAGGTGATTCACGAGCGCGACAACGACGCAGACCGCGACTGTATGTATGCGATGACGGCGTTTGAGGAAGGCGGCGAACGCTTTGACAAAAAATTTGCTTTGGAGCTGTTGAAGAAAAACAAAAAAGACCCCGCTTGTACGTTTTTATTGTTCAAATACGCACAAGATGAAAAAGAAAAGGCAAAATACTTTAAACTGTTCAAAAAAGCGGTAAAGGAAGAAGCGGACCAATTAGAGCGCGACCATTTGCAAAAATATATCGGAAACCCCGATTTGCCTTTTGTCCCGTTTATCCGAAATTAAACTTCGAGCGGCGTGCCGCGATTATTTTGAACGTGTATACACGTTCTTAGAACCAATCTTCATGAATTTATAAAGGTCTAAAAAGCGTCTTTTGGGTCTAAAGCCGTCATCGAAAAACTGCGTTTTTCTAAAAATTGTCGTCCGTAGTGCTGCTACGTCCTCAATTTTTTGACGGCTTTATCCACAAAAATCCATCTTTTTATCCTCTTTAAAATTCATGAAGATTGGTTCTTATTTAAACCACTCCGTAATATCTCGCCCGTACGCGCGGTTATAACGCTTCAGCATAAATAAATCGGTTTGCTTATGGATATAATTGACGCCCTCGTTGCAGGTGAGCGACGCCTTATAGTCGAGCTTTTTCACAACTTCTACGGTGCTGTGCTTGGTGTACGCGCCGAACGGGAAGGCGATGGCGGTACAGCGGATGCCCGCGTTTTCCTCTAATTTTTGTTCTAAGCGGGATAAATCGGCTTTTAATACCCGCTCGTATTCCTCGAACGTTTCGCCGCTCATCATCTTCATGCCGTTTCGCTTGGCGACCTTATGCAAATCGTAGCTGTGGTTTTGAATTTCGACCAGCCCGCTTTCCGCCATTTCCTTCATTTGGGCGTACGTTAAATAGGTTTTGCACGTTTCGTCCCGGCAGCCGTCTTTTTTATAATTGCTGTCCGTGAACGCGCCGACCACCGCCATCACGGCTTTCATATCGTATTTTTTTAATAGGGGAAACGCGTGAATGTAATTGGTGCGGTTGCCGTCGTCGAACGTCAGCACTACGGGTTTTTCCGGCAGGGGAGTATCCTTTTCCTGAAAATTGATTAAATCCGCAACCTTTATTCCCGCGTACCCGTTATCTTTGAGGTATTTTAAATCCTCCTCCAACAATTTGGGCGGAATCACATATTTTTCGCACCGCCCGGGGCAAATCGCATGGTACATGACGATGACGAGGGGGACTCCTTTTTGGCGCTCGTTGTCGGTTTGCCCGTTTTCGGAATGAGATTGAATATTGAATGCTGAATATTGACTAGGTATGGACGGTAATTCGCCGGCCGGGATATAACCGCCGCTTGGGATTTGCAGTGCGGCCAAAACGGCGCAGCATAATATGACGCTGTAAATACGGTATATAAACATACGCATAGCTTGCGCGAAACGGGGGAGGGTTATGCGTGTTCCCGAAACTTGCATAGCCTTCCACTATTTGGACATATTATGGGTATGCGAAAAAATGCCATGAGTATCGAAGAAGCAAAAAAACATATCCGCGCCTTACAAGGCGCGCCGTTGGAGATTAGCGTCAATAAGGGGCGCAAAAAAGTGATTCGGTACGACGGCAAAATCGCGGACGTTTATCCCTCCGTGTTTACGCTGGCGATTTCGGACGATAAAAACATCAATATGCTGTCGTGCTCGTACTCGGATTTTATCTGCGGCGACATTGAATTGAAAAAAGCATAGATTTACTTTAATCTTGTCATATTCCTTCTTTTCCCCTAATAAGATATAGTGTTATCGAAATTTGGACAAAGAATACGTTTCGATACACTTTGGAGGAAGTTATGGCTTTTGAACCGGTCTTTGAACAAAAAACCCTGGCGGGCTATAAAAGGCTTTGCTGCGCGCAGGCGGTTGTGGAAGCGCGCCTGCCGGCAAACGCCGGCGCTAATATCGCGAAGGTGCTGTCAATCGCAACCGAATGTACGGTGAACGCAAGCGAGGTGTTCGCGGGCGAAGCGCGTTATCACGGCCGCGTCAATTTTAAGGTGATTTTTACCGACCCGGAAGGTAAAAACCATAGCATGGACTATAACGCTGATTTTACGGATAAACTATTGGGCGAAGAAATCCAAGCCGGCCAAAAAGCGGTATTGTCCGCGCATGTGTTGGATACGGATATTCTGAGCGTGGACGAGCGTGAATTAAAGCTTGCCTGCGTCGTCGAAACGGCGATGGACGCGGTTGTTTTTGAGACTGTCAACGCGTTAACGAAGGGCGGCGAAAACATCTATACGCACGAGGATCGCGTGGAATTTGTCTGCCTTCTGTGCGAAAATACGGCGGCGCTTACGGTTACCGGCGAGCTCAAGGACTTAAAGAACGGGAAGGTATTGTTAAGCGAGGCCAGGGCGATAACCGCCAAACGGCGCGCGGGCCAAGACGTAGTTTTTGTCGAGGGCAGCATTTTTTGCGATTTAACGTGCGAGGATGAGGCGGGCATGATTTACTCCCTCCATTATACCGCGCCGTTTATCGAGGAAATTCCCGCCATAGGGGCGCGCGAAGGAAATTCTGTCGTCGCGGGCTGCTCGCTGAATTCCCACAGCGTTACGGTAGAAACGGACGGGCAGGCGTGTTCGGCGGCGCTTGAATTTGTACTGACGGGATTTGTTAAGGTGTTCGCGGACGACGTGTTTCATCCGATTGTCGACGCGTTCAGCGTAACCAATGAGCTAAGAGCCGCAGGGCGTACGCTCGGCGTATATAAGCATAAACACAGCGGCAGCTTTGATGAGCGTGTGGAGGGCTCTGTGACGCTCGACATCAATATGCCGATAGCGGACAGTATTTCGGCGATAACGGGCTCAAAATTGACGATTAGCACGGCAATCGCGGGCGAGGGGAGCATTACATACGACGGGATTGTCTCGGCGAATATTATTTATTACAGCGCCGAGGCGAACGTAAAAAATTCCGTCGCGGTAGAATTGCCGTTCTCCATCGCGGTTCATGCCGACTATGCCGCCGCGGGCGACGCCGTTTCGGCAAAGGGAATCGTCACCAATTGGACGACGAAAATTTTACGCGGCAATGTATTACAGCTGAAAGCCGATATCGAAGTTGATATTTTAGTCAACGGGGAGGAGCCTAAATTTATATTGACGGAGCTTGCCGTCGGCGACGAGCGCGTCCTGCCGACCGCCGCGTTTTCGGTACATATCGCCAACGCCGGCGAATCGCTTTGGGACGTCGCAAAGGCGCTCGGCATGACCCCTGAAATCGTTTTAGTACAAAACCCGAGCCTAAGCTTGCCGTTGTCCGGCGGCGAGCGCGTCCTGGCGTACCGGCAAAAGGTCAGAGGATAGGAGCAACAGACGTCTCATGTACGCCCGCGGTTTTTTCCGCGGGCGTTTTGATATTACTCTTCCGCTTAAATGTTCATAATCTGGCGCGCAGATTTTTGACGAGAAAGATTCAAAAGCGTTCTTTTTCGTGCTAGAAGCACGAAAAACGGTTGGTTTTGGAGCTTTGTCGCAAAAAGATGCCGTTAGATTGCGGACATTTAAGCGGAAGAGTAATAGTAAGCGGCACGCTTTAAAAGACGGGCGGATGGCAAACGGGGAGAATCATCAAAAAAATCACTAATTACCCACTCCTTCACGCGTAATACTCTGGACATTTAGGCGGAGGCGTTATATAATGGCGGCATGAACCGCTTGCAAACCATTTGCTCGCTTATCCCCCTGAGCCCTGTGATTGCCGATATCGGATGCGACCACGGCAAAATATCGGAATATATCATAAAAAACGGATTGGCTCAACGGTTAATTGTCAACGATATTTCCGCTCCGTCGCTCGAAAAAGCAAAAAAACGGCTTATTTGTATTCCGCAAGAAAATATTCATGCGGAATTTGTTTGCTGTGACGGCGCGGATATGTTACAATATAACATAGGCTGTGCGATTATCGCGGGAATGGGCGGCCGTGAAATACTTAGGATTTTAGCAAGCGTAATGCCGGAAATTGCGGTTCTTGCGCCGCAAAACTATGGGGTCGGCGTGCGGTACGGAGTGTGGGAGCTCGGCTATCGGGCGGACGCGGATATCCTTGTTTGCCAAAAGCAAGGAAAAACCGGACTTTGTTCCCGCTGCGGGTGCGAAAATCACAAATTTTACGATGTCTTGCGTATCAAAAAATCCGGTGAGAAGCTCCCGCCGCCCTCGGGAATGGAATGTTCCTACGGATATTACTGTAAAACCCGGAACCCCGTTTTATTAAAACGGCTGGAAATCGACCGGCAGAAGCTTCTTTCATACCCCCAAACGCCGCGGAACGCGGAGAAACTCCATATCATAAGCGAGGTTTTTAAATGGCAACGGTAGAACAGGCCATCGGTATGTTAAAGGATTTTGCGCCGGAAGAATACGCCTTTAAAGAAGAGTACGATAATATCGGCTTATTATTCGGCGACAAAAACGCGCGCGTCAAAAAACTGGTTGTTTGCCTCGACGCGACCGAATCCGTGATTAACGAGGCGATAAAGCTTGGCGCGGAACTCATTATTACGCATCATCCGTTTATTTATTCGCCCTTAAAACGCATAAACGCCGAGGATTTAATCGGGCGTAAAATTTTAAAGGCCGCAAAGGGCGGGCTCAATATTTATTCGGCGCATACGAATCTCGATTTTGTAAAAGACGGAATCAACGATTACCTTGCCGTGAGCTTGAATTTGCGCGGCATTAAGCCGCTCAATCCGTATATATCGGAAGCGGCGGGCTTGGGGCGCGTCGGTGTATTGCCGAACAAAGTATTCTGCTCGGTGATTAAAAGCGAAATAGAAACGCTGCTCAATGATACGCACGTTCGTGTTATAGGCGATCCGGCCGCGCAGGTAAAAACTTTGGCGGTAATTAACGGCGGCGGCGGCGGCGATACGAAGTATGTCGATATGGCGGTGGCGGCGGGAGCGGAATGTTTAATTACGGCGGACGTAAAACACCATGTGGCCGTTTATGCCCGCGAAATGGGCGTCACGCTCATCGAGCCGCAGCACTATAATATGGAATACGCGTACCTTGCCCGCCTGTGCGGCATCTTAAAAATTGAGGCAAAATCCCGCAAAATTGAGGTCGAGATTCTGCAGTCGCAAGCTGAAAACAACCCTAGGGTTTAGGTAATGCGGACACGAGATATCGACACTGCCTAGTACTCTGTAACACCTTAAACTTTAGATGTTACAGAGTACTAGGGCGCCTACGGCGCAAACCATACTTTGGCAGTCTTGAACAATAGACCCAAGCCCCTGACCCCTGACCCCTAACCCCTAAAAAAGGAGTATTTTACCATGGCTGATTTAAAACCTTTGCTCGAGTATCAAGAAACCGATATCGCGCTAAGAAAGCTGATTGCGGAGGTCGACCGGAACCCCGAAACAAGGCGGCTTGAGAAAACCAAGGTGGAGTTTTCGGCGGCTAAGCAAGCCGTCGCGGATTCCGAGGCGGCGGCGGGCCAAATCGTCGCGTTTTATAAACAAGCGGAAAATTTTTACGCGGAGTCCGCAAAAAAAATCGAGGATTTATCCAAGGCGCTCGAAGCGGTTCCCGAGGATGATTTTGTGCGGCGCAAAGAAATAGTTTCTCAATTGGAATCGACGCGCGACCGGCTGGCAAATTTTGAACGAAAGCTTTCCGACCGCCGCCAAAAGGGCGATACGGCGGTTCGTTCGTACCGCGACGCGCAGGAGCGCGGAAAGAAGCTCAAAGACGATTACGGGAAATTAAAGGAGCGTATCGATACGTTCAAAAAGGATCGCGAGCCTAAAATCGAGGCGCTTTCCAAAAGGCTGCAAGCCAAGCGCGCTCAGGTCGACCCAAAGCTGTTAGAGCGTTACGCCGAGCTTGCGTCCGACAAAAAATACCCCCCGCTCGCCCAGTCTAAATCGACCGACGGCGGGCGGACGTTCACCTGCTTAGGCTGCGGCTTATCCATTTCGCAGGCGTCAAAGAGCGAATTGACGCAAAGCGGCTTTTCGCATTGCGACAACTGCCGCAGGATGATTTACAAAATCAATGAAAAATAGACTTCTTTCGAAACCTCCCATGGCGCGCCTAAGCGCATCTTTTCGCCGCTATAAAATCTTCTAAAACAGTTACGCAGCGCTGCTGCGCGCAAATTTTAAGTTTTCATGAAAAGGAAGTTTCGTTTATGAGCAAAACCGCGCCGCGCATCACAAAAGCCGTGATTCCCTGCGGGGGATTGGGTACGCGTTTTCTACCGGTTACCAAGGCGGTTCCGAAGGAGATTTTGCCGGTTATCGATACGCCGGTACTCGGATACATCGTCTCCGAGGCCATTGACTCCGGCATTACGGATATTTTAATCGTATTAGGCAAAGGCAAGGACGCGATTCGCGCTTACTTTACGCCCGATAAGGATTTAGAAAACAGCTTGCGCGGCGCGGGCAGAGCCGAGTACGCCGATATGCTGGCAAAAATCGCGCAAGGGGCGCGTATCGGCTTTGCCGTGCAGGAAGCGCCCTTAGGCAGCGGCGACGCGATATTATACGCAGAGGAATTTGTCGCGGGCGAACCGTTCGCGCTCGCGTGGGGCGACGATTTGATTTACGCGCAAACCCCCGTAATGAGCCAGCTCATCGCGGCGTATGAAAAGTGCGGCGCTAATATTTTGGGCGTCCAAGCGATTGTAACGGACGATATCGTAAAATACGGCGTCGCGGACGTTTCGGCTCCCCAATCGTTATCCGCGCCGATTCAATCACGCCTTTACCCCTGCCGCGGAATCGTCGAAAAACCGCCGCTCGATAAGCTGCCCTCGAGATTTGCGGCGCTCGGGCGTTACATATTGACTCCCGAAATTTTTGACGTAATCCGTAAAACCGCGGCGGGTAAGGGGGGCGAACTCTTGCTGACGGATTCCTTGAACCTGTTAGCGCAAAATGGCAGGGTATGCGCCTATGATTTTATCGGCAAGCGCTACGATATGGGCGACAAATTCGGCTCGGTGCTGGCGATCGTAGATTACGCCGCGCGCGACCAAGCCTTCGGCGCGCGGTTCAGCGCGTTTTTAAAGGATTATGTAAAGGAAATGACACAAAAAGGATAAACAAAATGAGCAAAGTGAAATTGTGCATTTATAGCAGAGGAATTATCATACTTTATTTAATTCTTGCAATTCTTTGTTTTGCAATCGGAGCGATGCTTATTCTAATGTGTTTGCCGATTACGGGAGATTCGTATCCGATTGTCGGAGCACCGTTTGCTTTTGCGGTTGGGATTCTTTTCGTTTTCTTAGCGCTTTTCACAAGAAATATTATGATTGATTATGAGAAAAAAGAGATTCGTTTTTTCTTGCTATTTTTTCCAATTCCTCTTCCTTATTTTAAAAGAATTTCGTTTGAAGCAATAGCAAAAATCTCTATGGATAAAGAAGCTATCGGCAATTCTCAAAACGATATAATTTTTGAATTAACTTCGGGAAAGCGGATTGAGTGCGCGGGTTATCATTGTTGGTCGCCGGGCACATTGGGCAAACAAATGACAGAGAAAATTGTACAGATGTTGCTTAAAGCTATTAACAAACCTTTGACAACCGGCAACCGGCTTGATAAAGAGTTTAAATAAGAACCGTATTTAATAAACTTTTATTTTTTTGTTAGGTTTACAGCTTTCAAGTGTATTATAAGTGAAAGGCGGTCTTTCATTGAGTAAGTTTGCAGATGATAATTTTATACAGCGCGTAGTAACGCAATATTCGGGTATGATTACTCGGATAGCCTTTCAGCATACCCGAAATGCGGCAGATGCCGAGGATATAATGCAGGATGTATTTTTTTCGTTTCTTAAACAACCGCCTTTTGAAACGGAACAATACTTAAAGCATTGGTTAATCCGCGTAACGATTAACAAAAGCAAAAATTATTTAAGAGCGAAAAGAAACCAAAACGCCGTACCGCTTAACCGAGATTATGCGCTGACGCAGGAGCAAGATTTAGTTTTTGACGAACTTCAAAAATTGCCCGAAAAAGAGCATAACCTACTGTATCTGTTTTATTATGAAGGTTATTCCGCAAAAGAGATAGCGGTCATTTTAGGTAAAAGAGAAAGCGCGGTATTTATGCGCTTAAACCGAGCGAGAGAAAAACTCAAAAGGTTTTTGGAGGAATAAACATGAAAAGCATCTTGATACAAGCGTTTGATTTGGTCGAGCCAAGCGAACAAAAAAAGCAAGAAATCATAAACAAACTAATCAACCACACCCGCGCGCCGCAGTTAAGCAGTGCAGTAAAGACTAAAAAGCGTTTTGCGTGGAATATTAAGAGGGTAAGTGTCGCCGTTTCGACTGCCGCAGTTATCCTCTTTTGCGCGATTTTTTTTCCTGTTTTTTTCAGTCAGACAAGCGAAAATCCAATTTCGCCCAAAGAGCCCATGCCGCCCGTAACGGCAGGCGCGGACTATGAGATGATGTCGTTTAAGAGATACGGCGAAACGATATTTTTTTTCAACGTATTGGACAACAGCTACCTATATACTTACGATTTGATAAGCGGTGTTTTGTTAAAAAACGATAAGATAAAAAAGGGTTATTATCATTCGGGAATACACTATAACGCTTTGGAAGTTGCTGACGGCAAAATATTCTATGTTTCGGGTACGGCGATTTATCAGGCGAATATCAACGGCGACAACATAATAAAGTTGTATGAAAGCGCGGATTGGATGTCGCTGTCCAATTTAACGTATTCGGACGATATGCTGTACTTTGCCGAAACATTGCAAGCTTATCAATGGGGAATGAACAGCCAACATAAGGTGCAGGTTTCGGCAAAAATCATCGCGCTTGATATAAAAACTGAGGACGTAAAAGTATTGGTTGACGAAACCGTGTTTTTTGCCTATGACAAATATTCACATACAGATTGGAATCATATGTTTTCGTATCAGCTTCTTGACGGAAAGCTATTTTATACATTAGAAAATATTTACGAGTTGGATTTGTCAACATTAGAAAGTATGGTGATTTTAGACTCGGCGCAAGATTTATTCTCTGCAAAAGTTCAGGACGGTTATATTTATTATGTGGAATACGGTGAGCCGTTGACATATAATCGTTACGATTTGATATCCAAAGAAACAGTTTCTTACGATTCCAAATTTCAGCAAGAAGGCGGCCATACGAGTCTGATGCTGTATATGAACGACTCGGAGGAAACATTATATGTTGTCGAAGGTACAAGTACCAATCCGTGGGCGATAACGATTGATAATATTATCAGCGGTGAAATAGCCACCGTATTTGCGCTCGATGCGACAATGCTACGCCCGCATTTTATTGAATTCGGCTATGTATTTGACGGGATGTTGGCATTCTTTGACCGCACATACGGCATCGTTCTTTATCACAATGATGAGCTGATTCGCATAAACGAACCCGACAGCGTAGAGTATCGCTACGAAGCGGAAAGCATAGATGAGCTTGAAACTTTTGTAGGAACGCACATCTATCAATTCTCGCAGCACCCTTGGGCTGAACTGCAAGCACGGAATTATTACTCCCTGACGGCAAATATGAATAAACAACAGACGCAAGGCTGTGTTACGATTTATTATATATTCTATGCCGAAATTAACGGGAAGCCGACAGATGTGGACATTGCATTTATAGCCAATATTATGAGTTACGACGCCGATTTTCCCGAGTACAATTCTTCAAACAGTCAAGGCTATTCTATCGATTATCAAACGCTTAGCACGCTAAAAGTGAACGGAAATACGGTGCGTATCATTAAGTCTACGCACAACAACGGAGCGTATAGCTATTACATCATAGACGCAATTTTTGACGGTTGGTACTATCAAATACAAGTAGCTTCACAAGCAACGATAACAATCGCCGATTTGGAAACACTTGCAAAGTCGTTAAGATAAAGTTCGGTTTTTCCCCCCGTAGCCGGGCACATTGGGCAAACAAATGACAGAGAAAATTGTACAGATGTTGCTTAAAGCTATTAACAAACCTTTGACAACCGGCAACCGGCTTGATAAAGAGTAGACTTCCTCGGAAATTACCATGGCACGCCTAAGGGCGTCTATTTGTCGATACGAAATCCTTGCTCCATGTGTCCGTACCGCTAGTACGCCCACATCTCGCAAGTTTCCGTATCGACAAATATCCATCCCTTAT
>Ga0123353_10013551_pt1 | contig 11687 bp, 6 predicted proteins | sample TergutLab28metaG_3_FD_92763 | JGI IMG/M metagenome (GOLD analysis project Ga0123353, IMG submission 92763) | Labiotermes labralis P3 segment gut microbial communities from Petit-Saut dam, French Guiana - Lab288 P3 | ecosystem: Host-associated > Arthropoda: Insects > Digestive system > Gut ... | reverse complement strand
CCTCAACCATACGCGCCACATGCCCTGCCCATCTCATTCTTCTCGATTTTATCACCCGCACAATATTGGGTGAGGAGTACAAATGCTGTCCGAAAAAAAGTAAAATTGTACATCAACATACTTCCATTAGCTGTAACCGCAAATTAATAAAATTACTCGTATTAGCAAGAGTAGGCCCACTTGCATGTTTTGAAAATTTATAATGCGAGAGAAATTTACAAAAAAAAAAAGTTGAAAATACGGCTGTATGTAGACGGAATATCGCCATGTTGTCATTGTGGTTACAAATGCGAATGTCATTATGGTAAAAGGTTAAAATAATCCAAGCTAATCTAAACGAAAACAAGTTACGCCTACGTTGCTGGTACAGCAGAAACCGGCATGTTGGGAAAATCCCACATACTCGAAACTAATTAACATCTGAGGGCATGATATGTAGACATTTGGTACCGTAATGGAAAAAACGGCTCCTGAAAACACCACGTCCTCTGCACATGTAGTTATTCGTTAAACATTTCAATTAAAAAAACGCGCTGTCACTAAATTTGATAAGAAATTTAATCCAATAAATGTTACTAAAATCTCGTTTATCTTAGAGTCAGAATGACGCAAACGTTCTACCAGGAAACAAGTTTCTACGCTAACAGTTCACATAACATTTTATTCCGCGGTTTCAAGCAATAAAAACACTCAATTTTTATACGATAAGCAATAGCACATCTGTTTTGAAAGATTAAACTCCTACATGTTTCGGACCTTCCTGGTCCATCATCAGGGAGTACATTAATTATTACTGTATAAAACCGTTTCTTTTTACCATGGTACAACAGCCCCCAGTGGGTCAGAGCCCCCTCATTATCGAGGCTTCACGATCACACTCAGATACACCACACTTGGTAGGACTCCTCTGGACGAGTGATCAAACCTACGCAGAGATATCTACCTGACAACACGCAGCACTTACAAGAGACAGACAGCCATGTTCCCGACGGGATTCGAACCCACAAACCCAACCAGCGAGAGGCGTATAAAACAGCCGCTAAATGCTATATCGTTGTCTTCCGTAAGTGGAAGCACTTGTGGGATTCATTTGTTGAACATAAACGAGCGGTACGATCGGAATTGTTACACAGTAATCTGGAACAGCTTGTGGATACGTTGGAGATATTGGCGGTACGTACAGTTCGGATAATATTTTTCGACGCGTCTTGGCAGGACATCTTTAGGTCCATATATTTTACATAAAAACATTCGTACTTTATAAAGTCTGACAGTTGACAATAACAGAAAGACAGGCGTAAGAAATTGTGGGCTGAAATAATTTTGCCGCCTTTTAGTCTTGTCTCGAACTTACACTTCGCGATATAACTTAAAAAAAACTTGCAAATGAAAGAAATATTTTTCTAAAATGTAAACAAATAGACAGTCACTGTACGTATAACGTGACTTTGAGGCGCGTTCGTTCAACCACTGTTGCGGTGGAAAAGCAAGGAGTATTACATATTGTGAGTGTGTGTTTGTAGCCTTAGGTATCGGGCATGGAACACGCGTGTTCCATATTGTTATCTGTGGCCTGTCCGGCTCTACAGTATTTTTCCACATTATCTCATAAACGGAACGATTTCGATAAAAAAGTACCGAACATAAAATGCAAGATTTGATTTTCCCTATAACTTTGTCCAAAACATTTCTCATTCTAAGAAAAAATGAGCGAGATATAAAAATGTAGATTAGTCTTCGTGTAAACTACCTGTCATTATCGTCAGATTTTAATGAAACTTGAATTTTTTCGACAGATTTTTTTAATAACATTTCATGAAAATCCAACCAGTGGGATCCCAGTAGTTCCGTATGGACGGACGGACGGACAGACAGAGAGACACACATTACGCAGCTAGTAGTCCCTTTTCGCAATTTTTCGAACGCGCCTAAAATGATGGTCACAGCATGTCTACTTGTTACGCAATTGCCGGTTTCATGGATGCAAATAATGAACTACTGGAAGTAAGGATGCAAAAGTTGGTAAGAGGGCAGACCATAATCATGTTAACAGGCTGAATGATTTGTTTTATACCTACAGTTATCAAAATGGCAGAGATGTGAACTATTTAAATTACTCCCAGTTAAAGTGTGTTGAAAGAATTTGTACTTATACAATAATAATATTTTAGGAAATACTACTCTTGACGTTACTTATACTGTAACAACTACTGTTACTGCTACTACTACTACTACTACTACTATCACTGCTAGTACTACTACCAATAAAGATAATAATTGTAATTTTTGTTTTCGTTGTTACACCGTGCATGTTGTTGAGTTACTCAGTTATTATACCAACTACTGTACATATAAAATTTACACAATAAAACATTAAAATATTAAAAACGCTCCGATACGATAATTACTTGGTATAATTTGTATTACAGGCATGCTGCCACAATACCCAACTGGTACAGCGAAATTAATGTGACTTTTTATAGTTTAACTTTAGCAAGGACGATATGGCTCGCTGATGATGGTTCTAGGACCGAAACATGTCGGAGCGTTTTTAATGTTTTAATGTGTAAATTTTATGAATTTTATATATGTGCAGTAGTTGGTATAATAATTGAATAATAATTGTAACTAACCAAATCGCTAAATCTACATTGTAATTCGTATTGTTCGAAGAAAAAAGTCACAGTTGAAGTTTAAAAAACGCATTTTAAAGACAAAAGATTCGCTGAAGCTATCTTCACCACTTGGAGGGAGTTGATGCAAAGTATTGCGGTACACTACTGTGCCTGTGTGGCTCTGCACAGAGGGAAAGGCTCCTTTCCGCTCCAGACAGTCACCAGCGCTTCATGACGAAGTTCCCCAACACTGTTCACATTGTTGTCAGCGAATGAACAAAAAACTAATTCATTTTGTAGTTCCAAAGGAACAAACTGACAACAATAGATAGCGGCTGCCATGATATTGTTCGCCGCAATATCTGACTTCCACATATAATGAAAACATTGTTACATTTGGAACTCAGTTTTGCAAGGTGCTGAAAATTGGATACTTCAGAAAGTAGATATGAAATGCCTTGAAAGTTTTGAAATGTAGGGTGCAGAGAGATAAACCAACAAGATGCAACTAATCCGATGTTTATTATCAAACTTCTATCTCAGTAGCCTTCACACAGTGCACACAGCTTACGACACAGCTCCACACAACCACAGCCAGCACAACCAGTGCAGAACACCATATGCAGTAATACACTGTCTTGTTCTCCTGATGATGGGCATTATGATGCCCGAAACATGTTGAGATAGAAGTTTGATAATAAACATCGGATTAGTTGCATCTTGTTGGTTTATCTCTCTTCACCCTACGTTCCATGATGCACGGTCACAAGAACCTAAAACTTTTGAAATGTCTTGTTGGAGAAGGATGGAGAAGATCATGTGGGCCGATCTTTTAAAAAGTGAAGCAGTATTACATAGAGTCAAGTAGGAGAGGGATATACTACATGTAACGAAATTGATTTGTCACCTGTTGCCTAGCAACTGCCTTCTAAACATGTTACTGAAGGAAAGACAGAGGGACGGACAGAAGTGACGGGGCGGCGATGAAGAAGACGTAAACAGCTACTGGATGACCTTAGGTAAACGAGAAAGCACTGAAACTTGAAACAGGAAACGATTCTGTGGAGAACTCGCCTTGGAAGAGGCTACGTGCCTTTCATAAGACTATGTGGTGATTGGGTAAACAGTTCGGCTGTCCTGACCCTTGTAATTACATAATTTCCCGCTTCCCCCCCCCCCAAAATTCTGCATTTCACCTTATGTCGCAAGTTTCGTTGTTGAGTTGGTGCAAACAAATTCTGGAGTCAAGCTGTACTCGAACCAAGGCGGTACGAGGGAGGGGTAATGGGACGGTACACTAGCGGTAAAAGTACACAATTTTCTATTCTAACACCAGTGAGCAGTACTGGGTAGTGGTAGGACATGGTGAACATCTTGCGCGATGCTCTGTGTGAAAATGTACGTACACCCAGACGACGAAAATCCATTGCTAATAGCTGCAATACTAACTTACCAAAATAAAAGTTTTGTATTTACTTTACACCCATAATTTTTACTATAATAAACCATTCTTACTTAATTACAATTACGCTACACTTGCCTGATGCAAATACTTCTTTCTTTCAGGAACAAAAGGGGCAGGAATCCATCAGATTAATCACATCCCCTTTTTATCCTTATTCTGTCCTTGTAATCTGCTGTCCCATTTTCATATAAGACAGGGCAGTCATTAAAGAGCTGAAATAGAGTCCTTGTAGATATTTATTTCTTCCAATTAATATTAAACATGATTTGGAAAACACAACACAAACTGACCATCAACTCTCCTGTCAATTGCAAAACTACAGCGCTGCACGCGAGAGGACTCTGCCTGCTGCGGTGAAGATAACACCGCGATAGCAACGCTGTCTACCGGCTTGATACCGCGATCTATGCGAGCGTTGCCATTTAAAATCCGAGGAGCAATGTGTCGCTGAAGCCTCAATAAGCAGAGCGTTTACACAAAAACTTCCGGAATATAAGTCTGTGCACCGTCGAGTACCTTCAGGTTAAACCCGCGGGAAAACGTGATGTTAAGTATCGTGTAGGTTAGCCCACTCATTGCGAAGAGACGTTATGTACTGTAATTCAGAGAACTTATCTGTATCCTGCAACAATAATACTGCTGCTGCTGCCGCCACAACTACTAATTTTTACTGCAATAATAATGAAGTTAATATTATTGTGTATATGTCAGCCACACGGTCCAGAGAAGTGTTGGTGTGAAGCTAGATACATCATGGAAGTGATATCACGTCACTGGCACAAGGTAACAGTATCTTCGGAGTTAAGCCAGGTAGCATATTTCGGAAACACCTGCACATTTCACTAAATAACTTACCCTGGTAACAATATCCTAATTGTCACTGAGTACCAAACACCGCAAAGACACAAACCTGTTATTTCCCTCCAATTTGTTCAGTAAGATAGTTGCAGTTAAATACCTCCCGTGGCTGTGCGGGCTAAGGGGTGGGTCTGGAGAAGTTTCATTGCAGGGATCGCGGGTTCGAATCCCGGTGAGGGCATGAATATTCGTGTCTTGTGTTTGTTGTGTTTCGTTTAGGTAGCTGTCTCTGCGACGAACCGATCACTCGTTCACAGGAGTCGTACCGTGTGTGTGTGTGTGTGTGTGTGTTTGTTTGTTTCTAATTTTGTGTCATCTAGAAACATAAACTACGGGCAGCCAAAGGCCCGAGTTGGGCTGCAGGGACACTGGAAAAAATCTAAATAACTACCTACCTATCTATCTGCCTGCCTGTCTGCTTACGTAACTTAAATCCTCCAAGAAGGAAAGTATTTGAGGAACTAACAGTTTCGCAACTATTAAAAACATCGAGTTTCATGAAACTTAAAGACTGAATACTTGGTTCGCAAAAGCCCGACACTAATCCATACATTCAGCCACAAAATTCCAACCCACGTTTTCAAATTCTACTTCTGGGACATAAATTTTAATACACTCACGCATGTTCACTTTGGTCCTTCAAGCGGCTCTCCCCGTTCTGGACGTCCAACCAAAAGTCTGTCTACTGTTATAGTTCCCATTTTGGATACATGAACTGCCGCACCTCCCCGCCCCTCTCATTTCCTTCCATTGCTGTAAGTAATTGGCAAAGATTAAGAGTCTTGAAGCTCCTCATATGCAATTTTATCCAAACTCTCACTGCAGCAAGCCCCTAACGCAGATATATCTTCCTCAGCGTCATTAGCATCAGTACCCCCAGCTGAGGACACTCAAGAAATTGGCGCTGAGGAAGATGATCTCTCTGTTTTAATATTCATGTCTTCAGATTAGACTAAAAATTCCAACAAGATAAACAAAAGCAATGACTTCAAAGAAAGAGATCCAGTGAAAAATTAAAATCTAATAATAATAAAGGTAAAGGTAAAGTGATCCCGTTACAGGCCCTGTGTGACCCAGAGGGTGGGTAGAGGTATAGCTCTACTCTTCCATGACCGCGGTACTAGAAGGAGGTAAGTGGTCAGCAGCACGCCCCGGACTCAATTTACCCCAGGGAAAGACCCGGTACCCATTTTACAGGAGGCTGGGTGGGCCCCAGGGCCGGTCTGGACGGGCGGAAAGTCTCGTTCCCACCGGGATTCGATCCCGGGCCGTCCAAGACGTAGTCAGTCGCTATACCGACTGAGCTACCGGGCCCACAATAATATTGTAATAATAGTAATAATAAAATACAACAAACAAATACTTTCAATTACCCAGGTTGCTCTGTTCCACACCAGAATGAAAAAAATCTCAGTGTCAAAATATAAAAATTTCTCCAGATGACGAGAAATATTAAGAGAATTTAAAAATCCTCTCAAGTTCAAAAACAAAAACAAAAAAGACTGAAAATATGTGAATTTTGTCATTACCTACTTTATGATAGGGATAAGAAAATAACTGGGCGATTAGAAAACAGGATAAATACAGGGTAACATCAGCGGAAAGGAACTTTATGGGGATAACAGCAAAACACACGTGGCAAGATTATAAAACCAATGAAGATATTTTACCAGAACTCAAAATTAGGCCAGTTTTATTGAAAATACAAAATTACATAAATGAATGGGTACAATATGTTCGGCGAATGGAGAGAGAGAGAGAGACAGACTGGCACACTGAATTATGAAATATCAACCATGTGGGTTATGAAGCCAAGGACGACCCCTTAAAGATTTCTCGGCTGTTAGTGGGACCGGTACAAGTCACGAGGGCTACGACCCTGCAAGGTATATGATTATGATGCCGATAAAGCTCAGAGAATACGTAATTAACGTCGTCCACCTCCTTCAAAAACATCCACTCCTTCACCGGTGGTTTTGAAAAGGACGATGGCGATTATTATTATTATTATTATTATTATTATCATCATCATTGTTGCTATAATCGTGTTTCTTAAGACGACATTTGTTATTATTATGCTTGTTATCACCTTTATGCATGGTATTTACAATTGCATAACTGAAACAAACCATGATTTTAGGGTATGTAGTGTTGCAGCTGTTCTGTATTTACAGTTCGTGCTACATGTAATGTTATTTCGCACGCGAAATGTGTTTTACACTCTTACATTAGCCTATTATTATTATTATTATTATGAAGACAGCTGCACTAAAATGATTATGGCGATGACAGTTATCAGATGTGAAGACAAAAAATTATGAACCAAAAAGTGGAAAGAATTCTCCTAATTTAATTTGCCACCAATTTCATTACGTATTTGTCAGTGTCATCGTTAAATTTGTGAACTTTGCCACACTTCTAACGGATTTACAACTTCCGTAACAGCTTTCACAAAATATGTAGCTAGTAGGAATTCGCTTAAAATGTACCGGCTCGAATGTATGGCGAGGAAACAAATGAAGTCTATTCGATATTCCTTTGTTTCCATTAGCAATATCATAAAAGCCTGCGAAGTCTCGGCTGCATTATGCTGTACGTACAGTTTCACGTTTAACAGTTAACGTAGCAGAAATGTCTACTTGTCTACACAACTCAGTTTCCGCTCAGGTCACTATTATTTCACTTCTCTTTAGAGGGTCAACAGCGGCGCAAAACATTCACACAAAATGCAGAGCCCCGTGAGAAAAATTCTGCTTCACTTTTATTTAGAGGGACAATATTGGTGTGTGTGTGTTTGTGTAAACTCAGTTCATGCTAACTCTATCTAATTTACATTGTTACGTACAAGACCTGATTATAATTTTCCTCTGTTCTACTGCAGACATAAGTTGATTTAGACCAGGGCTGACAAACCTGTGGCACGCGTACCCAAAATCCCACGCAGCATGAACTGGGGCCCCGTTTTTAATTTCTTTTGCCCGACCAGCTTTTCTATGTTGTGAAGAACACGCGTGTGTGTGTGTGTAAATATATATATATATATATATATATGTAAATAAAAATCAGTCCCATTACAGGCCCGAGGTGCCTAGAGGGTTCCAGGAAGTTAGGGGTCCTAGATTACGTGACAATGGCCCAGGATGGTAATAAGATTGTCAGCCTTACGCACCGGCCCAAAGAAATGCTCCTGGTACTCATTTCTGTTAGAGGCTAAGTCGACCCCAGGGCCATAGTACGATCGGAAGGATTATGTATATATATATACATATATATATGTGGGCCGGGTAGATCAGTCGGTATAGCGACTGACTACGGGCTGGACGGTTCGGGGTCGAATCCCGGTGGGGACGAGATTTTCCGCCCATTCAAACCGGCCCTGGGGCCCATCCAGCCTCCTACAAAATGGGTACCTGGTCTTTACCGGGGGTAAAGTGCGGCTGGGGCGTGCTGCTGACCACTCACCCCCTTCTAGTGCCGCGGTTATGGAAGAGTACAGTTATACCTCTACCCACCCTCTGGGCCACACCGAGACTGTAACGGGATCACTTTACCTTTACCTTTTTATACATACATATGTATGTATGTATATATGTTTGTATGTATGTATGTATGTATGGGTGTATGTATGTATGTAAGTATGTATGTACAGACTGTATATGAATTAGGACTGTTACCAAACAACACTGCAGTGAAACATTTTTACACAAATCGGAGCGGTGCGAACTGTTGACTGGATATTTATTGTTGGGGCGCCGGTCTGGCGGTGACTGGGCCAATACGTGACATTGGGCTGAACGTTGAACAGTCGTCTTTTGAAACAGGAAGCAGTAGCAGCCACAGTTACTGCCACATTTTCTTCCTTATCGTATTCCTCGAGGAGGCCTTTATTTGAAATATTGTAATTATACTGCGCATTAATTATAATAAATAATTAAAATAGATATGAATGCTAATGCAGTAATTAATTATAATTATGGTGAGCTCCAAGACCTTATTTTTATCTTCAAAATTCCCATGGGCACGCTACAGAATTTCTTCGAAATTTATAGACAATGTGGACACGCTCCCTCAGAAAGGTTTGCCAGCCCTGATTTAGGCGTTTATATGAGATTGCAGGCAAACAAGACCTGAATGTGTGTTGTATTAGAATAATAAGAATAGTCAGATACGACCAGTGGCGTACCGAGGGGGGTTGGGGTGTTAACCCCCCCGAAATTCCGATGGCCCTCCAAAATCGTGCCAAACTCAACTTGACTGTGAAAACTGTTAAAAATTGCTGAATTTAGAACGCCAACACTCCAAGATGTTCGGAAAAAAGGAAGTAAATTTCTAAAACTACCGCCGGTTCGCAATTGTTTTACATTAGCAATGACAAATAAATTGGTTGTCATCATAAATAGTCTTAAAGTACCAAAAATGAAGAAACTTTTAATATATGAAATGAAATTTCTTGTACCAGATTACAGCTGCCTCCAGAACACTTGACTAGGAGGTAGGGGGCTACCGCCCTCACATCCCCGTTCTCTGTCCTCTGTCCTCAACTGAATTTATTGAACCCCCCCCACCAAACAAAATTCCTGGGTACGCCACTGAATACGACTGTGGTTTGTAATAGTTTATTTATGTGCAGAAGGTACTGGAAACTGAAAGAGGAACCAATACATTGCACCCTGTGGAGAACTGGGTTTGGAAGGGGGTATGTACTTTTAAGAAATACTAAGTAACAAACAAATATTTTATTGCTAAACTATTTCTTTTTCTAAATAAGGCCATAATCAGGCATTGAGATTTGCCTAAACAAAAGTTATCTTTCGGAAACTGCTTTACATCACATTAGAGTTAAATAGACATTCTAAAAGCACAGTTGTGACTGTCGTTGTTTTCCTCATGTTGCTCAGGATGTATGTCACAATGAAACGTCCCCCTAATGACTTTATATTACATTTTCAATAATGCGATATAAATATGGTTGTATATATGCGTTCGGGAATGATATTTTCAACTGACGTCCATTTCACTCTCAGAGTTTCCGATAACTCCGTGTACGATTCCGTGCTGTGATAGGCTTAGAATTCTGTGCTGGTCAGCAAGCCAAGGCACAGGATTGGGTGAACTTTATACCGTATGCCGTTTGCCATTACCCGACACCACCGCTGCCTACGAAGTGTTGTTTTGACCTGAGGAACGACGGGGAGGCCTGGCCATTTCCCTGAGTTTATATTCTGCACTCCTCCAATACCCTCGTAGAGCGTCCCTCCTAGCCGGCAAGCATCGAAAGCGTAGCATTTCGTGATAAAGTGTGGGAAGGTCGGAGTCATAAAGAATGTGTTCTAGTGTGTTAGTTTCATACATTATTGACAGCAGAAACAGGGCTGAAGCATAAACACAATTGAATTCATGGCTGGGAACTTCCGACGGGTCACATACTGTGGGGAAACCTCTTTTGTATTTATCTGAAATGCACAGTTATTCGTTTGAAGTTGGAAATTGAATAGTAACAGGGAAGATAGAAGATGTTTGTGTATGTCTTGACCGGCATTCACACTGTTTCATCCAGCTAAATGCAGTTAACCGGTGAACTTCAAATAAAGGGGAGTTAATAGTTCATTACCCGGGACATGAAACTTCCGTGTTAATAACCTTTCACTTCGAGTTAACACAAATTTAAACAAGGAATAACACTAATATTTGGAAATTAAATTATACTAGTTTGATGAAAAACAAAATTTAAGAATGGTGGTTGATCCAAAGAAGATTGAAATTGATGGGTAGACGAGGAAGAAGATGTAAGCTTCTGCTGGATGATCTTTAAGGAAAGGAGAGGGCACTGGACATGGAAAAAGAAAGTTCTAGATCGCACTGTATGGGGAGCTTACTTTCGATTAGGCTATGAACAGTTGTAAGAGAGAGAGAGAGACAGCAGAATTAAGAAATAGAAGATTCGAGAACTTAAGGTTGAAACATGTTCATCGCCACACAAGTATATGGGGTGACTTTCTAAATATGTTTGGGTGTTCCGTGTTAGGTCTGCGTTAAGAAGCAGAACACAACATGAACGTACTGTTAGGTATTACAGTAAGTTTCGTCTTCTGTAGTGTTGAAAATTTGTGTAGTCCCACACTTCATCGCGTTTGTTTATAGTCCCACATTTCACCAAATTTATTTCCACTGCCTTCCGTTATATAGGTTTCAAATACAAATAACACCCACTGTGGGATATTACAGCAAAGAATGACAGCAGACAATACATTAAAAGGTATATGGGCTGCCCTTTTGGCCGATATTAACAGGCCTACTGTTTATTTCATAAAAGGTTTTTGTTGAAACGCCTGCTAAATATTTACCTGGAAATATTCTATCTTTTCATGAACATATGGAAAGAGGCATAAGTAAAGTGATGATGTGTTGAGGTACCTTACTGCACAAATAGACGGCTCACGTATTCGACCTTGCAGCTCTGCGGTGTAACGGAATGCAAAAGTGAAATATGACAATACACGAGCCTTGATTCTTTATCTAGTACAGTACAAAGCTTCGTATTTCATAGAAAATGTAAAGAATTTAGAAATATCGGAGACAATGTGTAGAGTAACTGCAGAAAATTACAACCCTCCTTTAAAAGATTTCATATCTGAAGTAAATAAAGGTAAAGGTAAAGTGATCCCGTTACAGGCCAGGTGTGGCCCAGAGGGTGGGTAGAGGTATAGCTCTACTCTTCCATGACCGCGGCACTAGAAGGGGGTGAGTGG
>Ga0123353_10013548_pt1 | contig 11688 bp, 13 predicted proteins | sample TergutLab28metaG_3_FD_92763 | JGI IMG/M metagenome (GOLD analysis project Ga0123353, IMG submission 92763) | Labiotermes labralis P3 segment gut microbial communities from Petit-Saut dam, French Guiana - Lab288 P3 | ecosystem: Host-associated > Arthropoda: Insects > Digestive system > Gut ... | reverse complement strand
GCAACCACGCCATGGCCGCGACCCGACCACCCCCCGCCGCCGCATGAATCGGCATTCGTCCGTCGTAGTCCTTGACATGGATGTCCGCGCCCTGCTTTTGCAGCCACTCCAGCGCGTCAACCCGACCCTGGGCGGCGGCCAGGTGCGTCAGGGTCCAGCCCCGATCGTCCTTTTCATTGACTCGAAGCCCCGTGGCCTTGGCCCACTCTTCAATCCCCGCCGCCGACACGCTCACCGCCGCCAACACCATCGCCGTCAACACGCCAACTCGCACCATGAGCATCGTCTCACCCTTTTCACGAAATACCGAAACATCGAAACAACAAACCGCCGCCATTCCATTAGACACACTCGAAGAAAAAAAGTTCCAGCCATCCGACATGTTCGCCGCAAAACCCGCAAAATGCAATTTTAAGGGTGCACGTCACGTTTGTGGGTAGCCCAATTTTGCGCCAGCGGATTTCGGATTTCGGATTTGTGAGCGTTCCTGTATACTGTGGCCATGAAATTCTCGAAGGTGTCCCGCGTAGTTTTTGTCAGTGTGGCCGTGGCCGTGGCCGTGGCCGTGGTCGTGGGGGTGGTTTGGCGGCACGCGCATAACGAGGCGAAGCAGCAGTTTGTGGACGTGGACGCCGGGCGGTTGTATCGCAGCCGCCAACCGCTCGAGGAGCATCTGCGAAACAACACGGCCCCGCGGGACATTCGGCGGATCGTGAACCTCAGGCCGGAGGCGGAGGACAGACCCCCCGGGGTCTTCGCCATGGAGGTCCGCGTGTGCAAGGAGTTGGGCATCGAGATGGTGAATCTGCCCGTGACGGAAATTCTGCCGACGATGGAGCAGGTGGCCGAGTTTTTGCGAACGGTCCGCCGGCCCGGTGGCGCGACGCTGGTGCACTGCGAGCACGGCCGAAACCGCACGAGCGTCATGGTGGCGTCCTACCGAATCGTGGAACAGGGCTGGGACGTCGGCCGTGCGATGGACGAAATGATGAGCTACACCAATCTGAAAGACGACCGCCTGGCCGAACCGCGCGAGTTTTTGACTCAGGTGTTCGATCGGCGGGAACAATTGAAAGAATAGCGTCATGCCAACAGCACAAAAACGTCATGACGGCCGGCGGGCGGATGAACTTCGGGCGGTGCGGATCACGCCGGGGTTCGTTCGCAAGGCCGACGGGTCGTGTCTGATCGAGATGGGCTCCACGCGGGTGATTTGCACGGCCAGCCTCGTGCCCGGCGTGCCGGAGTGGCGGGCGGGCAAGGGCGTCGGGTGGATGACCGCGGAGTACGGTATGCTGCCGGCCTCCACGGGCGGGCGGAAGCCCCGGCCCGGCGTGAAACCCGACGGTCGCGGCGTGGAGATTCAGCGGATCATCGGCCGCGTGCTGCGGACGGTGGTGGACCTTGGTGCCTTAGGCGAGAACACGCTGTATCTGGACTGCGACGTTCTGGAAGCCGACGGCGGAACCCGCACCGCCGCCATCACGGGCGCGTACGTGGCGGCAGCGCTGGCCGTGTCCAAAGCGGCCGCGGCGGGCAAGTGCAAAGCAAACGCCGTTCGCGGAGCGGTGGCGGCCGTGTCGGTGGGCCTCGTCGCCGGCCGAGCGGTGCTCGACCTGGACTACGCCGAAGACTCCACCGCCGACGTCGACATGAACGTCGCCATGCTCCACAACGGACAATTCGTCGAACTCCAAGCCTCCAGCGAAAAGGCCGCCTTCAACGACCAACAACTCGCCGCCCTGCTGACCCTGGCGAAAAAAGGCATCAAGCGGCTGCTGGCGGAACAGAAAGAGGCGTTGACGGGTTAACTCATTACTGGGTGAGACGGTCGCGTCGTTGGTGCGGAAAAGAGTGGATCAGCCTCTCCGGTCTCGCGTCGAATTCACGCATCTATAACGTGGCAGTTTCCGAAAAAATAATGTGTTAACCTCTACAAAAAAATAACCGGGTCGGCGCGGTAGTGGGAACACGCCGTTGCCCGGCGAAAGCAACCCTTGTTGCAGAAAAGGGCGGCTTTCTGAATCGTTGACATCCATGTTGTCAAAGCGGTTGCCACCGTCTGGGGAAATCGGTATAAAAAAGGAATTATGTACTCGGTGCCACGTTCCTTGACGTCTTGACGCTACGAGAATAATACGCAAATGCGTAATTTTTGTCACTGTATAATTGCGTAATTTTTGAGAATTTTTTCATGGTCGACAAAAAAGCCATAGCCGCCAGGTTTTTTGAACTGCATAACTCCATGAATCAATTGGAGTTGGCGCGAAAGTACAAGGTGTCGCCTCCAGGCGTAAATGACTGGAAAAGCGGGAAAAGACCTGTGCCTTTGGCAAAATTATTCGATGCGGCGGACGAATTCGGCGTCACCTTGGACTGGCTGCTTGAGGGTCGGGAACCGAAATACCGCCAGCCGCATTAGAACAATCCAATAAGGAGTGACCATGACCACCCCCGCCCCGTTCACCAAACACCAGGCCGCTTTTCTCGAACTGAAATACGGCCTGTTTCTGCATTTTGGCCCCAACACGCTGGAAGGTGAAGGGTGGGGATCGGGCAAGTTTCCCGCCAAAGACGTTGTGTTTCCGAAGTTGGACCCCAATCAGTGGGCCGATATGGCCGCGGCGGCGGGGATGAAGTACGGTGTGCTGACGGCGAAGCATCACGAGGGGTTTTGTCTCTGGCCCAGCCGGCACACCGAGTATTGCGTGAAGAACTCGCCCGGACGGCCTGACGTCATCGGGCGGTTCGTCGAGGCCTTCCGAAAGGCCGGGCTGAAAACGGGCATCTACTACTCCCTGTGGGACAAAAACTGCCCGCACTACGACGACGACGAACGCTACGCCCAGTACATGATGGACCAGCTCACGGAACTGCTGACCAATTACGGCGAGATCGTCTGCATCTGGTTCGACGGCATGTGGGACAAGGACCACCCCACGCGGGAGTGGGCGTACGATCCCGCCTGGGAGGCCGACCCCAACTCCGGCCTGGGGCACGGCGAGCGGTGGCGGTGGCCCCGCGTGTACGAGCACGTGCACAACCTCCAGGACAACTGCCTGGTGACGATCAACTCCAGCAGCGACCGCCCCGGCTTGGTGAAATACCCGCCGGTGGATTACCGCTCCTGCGAACAGCTGGACTTCATTTTTCAGGGCAAACGGTTCGAGCCGCATTTCGACCCGGTGTACACCAATCCCGACGGCACGCAAATCCGCCTGCCGCTGGAAATCAGTTGCTCGTTGCCGCCGCAGTGGTTCTGCCTGGAAAAACTGTTCTACTTCCACCCATCGGTGGACGCGATTTGCGGCTGGCACCGGACGGCCCGCGAGCACAACGCCAATTTGCTGATCAACGTCGGCCCCGACAAATCCGGCCTGATTCCCGAGTACCACCGGCACTATTTCAATGCCGTGGCGGCGCGATTGGGGTTGCGGTGAGTTCGCCATGTACTTTGCATTCAACAATTCAATAAAAAGTACATAAAATATATTGCTTTTATGGCCGATTAACCTATACTGTTGGTGTTGGAGGTTATATGGCTGACAGACGTACCATGACGCTGAATCTTACCGATCCGGAGATGAAAGCCCTTGAACAGCTTGCCCAGCGGAAGGAACTGTCCAAGACGGCGGTGCTCCGGCAGGCATTACGGTTATACCAGATGGTGTCGATTCGGATAGACAAAGGCGAAAAGCTTTATTTCGAAGACGATCTTCAGCAGAAAAAAAGCGAACTGGTGATGCTCTAATGGGCCACGGCATCCTCATTTACGAGCGTTCCACGAACAGCAAGAAGCCAATCCTCGCGAACGCGACGCATCCGTGGCGTAAACGTGTGCGGAAAGCGGCCAAATTTTGATGCGTTCGCCCTGAGCGAATGTTACGATTGTCTGGACGCCGAGGTGACATATGGTGACCATGAAAACAATCTTCCGCATCGGATGTCTGGCCGTGCTGATGACGGGCTGTGCTCCGCCGGATGCCGGCAACGATGAGTATCGCATTCTGCTGCATACGTGGAACGGGCCTGACCACGCCAAAAAGGCCGCCGCCGCGAAGGACGCCGCCGAGCGCGACGGCTGGACGGACCTTGCGATGGTCGGAAAACAAAATGCCACCGAACTGTACATGGGCCGCTACACCTCCTCCGAGACCGCCGAAGCGGACCTCAACCGGGCCCTGACGTACACGCGGCGCGACGCCCAGATTTTCCCCCGCGCCCGAACCATCCTCCTGCCCGGAAAAGATATCGGGCCGCCCGAATGGAACCTCCTGAACGTCCACCCGCGATACGTCTACACCGTGGTCATCATGTCCTACCACGACGACGAAAAAGATAATTACTTCGGGCGGCGGCAACGGGCCGTCGACGCCTGCCGGAAACTGCGGAACGAAGGCGAACAGGCCTATTTCCACCACGGGCCCAAACATTCCGTCGTGTGCGTCGGACTGTTCAAAGTCAACAGCGTCCGCGTCCGGAGGGTGGACGCCCCAGGACCCGGAGGAACCCGCAGCGGAAAGGTCGAACAACGCATCCCCACGCCGGAAGTCCGGGCCGTTCTCGAACGATACCCGAAAATCTACGACAACGACACCCATGTGAAAATGGAAGTAGCCACCGCCGCAAAACCCGAGGGCGTCGATCTGCGGAGCGCGCCCAGACCCGGCCAGGGCAGCAGCTACGGAACCATGAAAACCTTTTATGCCCAAAGCTATGTCATCAGCATCCCCCGGCGACCCTCGGCCAACGATCCGTTTGCTGGTCTTGGCGACTCGTAATCCGGGAAAACTCAAGGAATTTCGCGAACTGCTCGCCGGCCTGCCGCTGGAGGCGTCGGGACTGGAACCCTTCGGCGACATTCCCGAACCCGAGGAGACCGGCGAAACGTTCGCCGACAACGCGCGCGACAAGGCCCGCTACTACGCCGCCGCCACCGGACAATGGTGCCTCGCCGACGACAGCGGACTGGTCGTGGACGCCCTCGCCGGACAACCGGGCGTACGCTCCGCCCGATACGCCATCGACGACGTCCCGCCCGGATCGCCGCGACACACCATCGACCAGGCCAACAACCGAAAACTGCTCCGCGAACTGGCCGACGTCCCCGACCACGCCCGAACCGCCCGTTTCGTCTGCCACGTCGCCCTGGCCGAACCGGGCCAGGTGCGCCTCGAAGCCGACGGCACCGTCGAAGGCCGCATCCTCCACGCTCCACGCGGACACAACGGCTTCGGCTACGACCCGCTCTTCTACATCGACCAAAAACACCGCACCACCGCCGAACTATCCCCCGACGAAAAGCACGCCCTCAGCCACCGCGGCCAGGCCATGCGAAAACTCGCGGAAATGCTGCGAACGTATTTCTGGTCAAACGACAACAAATCACCTATCATATCGGCATGAGTGTGCGTCGAATTCTCATTTTGGTCAATGCCGCCAAGCGCGGCGCGCAGCCGGCGGTGGCGGAACTGGCCGCGTGGCTGAATCCTCGCGTCCAGCGCGTCGATGTGCGGACCGTCAGCCCGGACGGGCGCGACCTGGCCGACCTCACCGGCGACGCCGGTAGCGGCTGCACCGATTCCGCCAGCCCCGACAACCCGCCGGTCGATCTGTGTCTGGTGCTCGGCGGCGACGGCACGCTGCTCTGGGCCGCCCGAATGCTCGCCGGCCGTGGCGTGCCGCTGGTGGGCGTCAACATCGGCAAGCTCGGGTTCCTCGCCGAGTTCAGCCTGAACGACATCCGCCAGCACTTGCCCGCCATTCTCGCTGGCCGCGTGGAACCCACGCGACGGCTGATGCTGCGGGTGTGCATCAGCGGACACGACGCGACGCGGTTCTGCTCGGTGGCCGCCAACGACATCGTGATCGCCGCCGGACCGCCGTTTCGCATGATTGATCTGCACGTGCTCCAGGACGGCCGCGACGTGGCCCATTACCGCGGTGACGGCCTGATCCTCGCCACGCCCACCGGATCGACCGGATACAATATGTCCGCCGGCGGGCCGATCCTGCACCCGACGATGTCCGCCGTCGCGATCACGCCGATCGCCCCGCACAGCCTGTCGGTCCGCCCGATCCTGATCGGCCCGGACCACGCGATCACCGTCCGCGCCCACCGCGTGAACGCGGGTTCCGCCGTCATGGTCGACGGCCAAGCCACCAGCACCCTCGACCCCGGCGACACCATCGAAGTCACCCGCGCCCCCCACGACGCCCTCATCATCCCCCACCCCGACCGCTCGTTCTTCCAAACCCTCTCCGAAAAATTGCAATGGGCAAAGGGACCGAACTACCAGTAGGGAGCGTTCTTTTTACCACAGAGTCACAGAGACACAGAGGTGGACGTTGGTCATCGAAAACGCTTCGCGATGGCTTGCCTCTTTGCGCTGTGAAACGTTATGAACAGCAAACCGGCAAGCCAGATCGAAACGGTTTTCGTTACCACAACTTTCCCGCGCCTTGAACCGCCGTTGTCGCGAAAATTGGGCATTCGTGACCGAACGACTGGGCGAATGACTGTTGAATCGTTGTCGTGACGGCGGAGGCGTGGGTGACTTCGGTGAGGATGATCGCGCAGCCGCCGAAACCGCCGCCGGTCATGCGGGCACCGTATACGCCGCGGGCGGCGCGGGCGGTTTCCACAATCAAATCCAGCTCGGGGCAGCTTACTTGATAATCGTCGCGGAGGGATTGGTGCGAGGCGAACATCAGTTCGCCGAAATGCACGTAGTCGCCGACTTCGAGGGCTTCGACGGCTTCGAGGGTTCGGGCGATTTCGCCGACGACGTGTCGGGCCCGCATGAGTTCGGGGCCGATGAGGCTGGCGTCGGAGGCGGCCAGGGTGAACGTGTCCTCGTCGACGTCTCGGAGGGCGGGCACGCCGAGCGTGGCGGCGGCGGACTCGCACTGTCGGCGGCGGGCGGCGTATCCGCCGTCGGTGATGGCGTGCTTGACCCGCGTGTCGGCCACCAGAAGCGTCAGCCGCGGGTCGGCGAAGGGGATTTGCCGCGTTTGCCCGCTTCGGCAGTCCAGCAGCAGCGCGTGGCCGGCCTGTCCGAGGACGGAAATCGACTGGTCCATGATGCCCACAGGCGCCCCCGCGAACTCGTGCTCGGCCTTCTGGCACAAGCGGGCGAGCTCGCCGCCGGCGACCGCCCCCTCGCGGCCCCACGCGGCCAGCAACGCCAACGCGGTCGCCACCTCCAACGCGGCTGACGACGACAACCCGCCGCCCAGCGGAACGGTGCTGTCCAGCAGAATGTCCACACCCGCCCCGCGCACGCCGCACGCCCGCAGTCCCGCCGCCACACCGCGACAGTAATTCGCCCACGCCGGCTCGCCAGGCCTGATCTCGCCGGCCAGGTCGAACGTCGCCTCGGTCTCCATCTGGAGCGACCGCAACCGGACGAGCGAATCCTTCCGCGGCGCGTACGCCGCCCGCACCTCGCGGCCGATGGCGATCGGCAGCACAAAACCGTCGTTGTAATCGGTGTGCTCGCCAATCAGATTCACCCGCCCCGGCGCGCGAACGCCCCCCGCGGCCGGCCGGGCGAACCGCCCGTGAAATTGTCGCTGAAGTTCGTCAATACTCATGCGGCAAACGGTAGCAACGGGCCAGGAAAAACGCAAGTCCGTATCGTCGTTGTGTCAGGGCAATCGCCGCCTACCCCCTCGTCGGAACGGGTGAGTTGGAGTATACTGGCGGGTGACCATGGAGCGTCTTTTTTCCACCGATCAGGTTGCGGAGCTTCTGGGCGTGACGACGTGGGTCGTTTCGACCTGGATGCGGCAGGGCATGCTGAAGGCTCAGCAGTTGCCCCAGGGGCTGGTGCGCGTGTCGGAACGGAACCTGGTGAGCTTTCTCCGCGCACAGCACATCGACCTGGGCGTGATGATGAAGGACATCGCCTCGTCCGAGCGAACAGAAGACGCGGGAACGCGGAGGCGCGGGAACGCGGAGAAGGAACGTAACCCGGTTTTTCCGCTCACCAAGCCTGCCGAACCATCCAGACCCGCCAGGCCGGCGGAACCGCCCACCCACGCGGTGGCGGTGGTGGAGACTTCCGTTTCCGAACAACAGGCCCAGCAACAGACCGATGTTGTTCCGCGCGCGTCGCAGCCGGCTGTGCCAAGGCCGGCGGCACCGGAGCCGAGGCCGACCTCGGCGGCGGACGACACACGGACCCCGCTTCCGCCCGACGACGGGACGCCGCCCATTCATGCGGCGCAGCAGGTGTTGAAGGCGGTGTTGCGCGACGCGCTGGCCCGCCGGGCGCAGGGTGTGCAGTTCACGCTCGACGGGCAGGAATTGTCGTTGGCGTTGCGGGTCGACGGGCGGCTGCACGGCAAGCCTCATTTTCACGACCGTCTTCCGCAGGGGCTGGGGCGCGAGATCGTCGCGTATGCGCTGGAGCACGCCCGTCTGCCCGAACCGGCGCCGCTGTCCAGCGGCGAGTTGACGCTGCGATTCGAAGGCCGCGAGGTGACGGTCCCCGCCTGGGCCTGCCGGATCGGCGAGACGACGCGGCTGGTGTTCACGCTGCCGGGCGACCCGCCGCGCGTGGGGGACCTGCTGCCCGTCGGCCATGCGAGAACATTGCACAAGGCCCTGGAAAACCGCAGCGGACTGATTTTGCTCGCCGGCCCGATGGACCGTTGCCGCCGCCTGCTCGGCGCCGTCCGCGGGCGGCTGGAAGAAACGGGCCGAAGCACGCTGGAACTGCCCCGCTCGGCCTCGCTGGACGCCGAGGCGGTGCGGGCGATGCTCACCTCGCCTGAGCGGTCGGGCCTGGACGCGCTGCTGGTGGAGGAGTTCTCGCGGTACGACGACGTCTCCGCCGTGCTGGACGGCTGCCGTGGGGCCCTGATCGTCGCCGTCGTTCCGGAGAACTCGCCCGCCGGTCTGGCGGCGTTTCTGCGTCAGGCCAACGCCCCCGCGTGGGACCTGGCGCGGGGCCTGTCGGCGGTGGGCGTGCTGGACGCCGAAGGCGGCGTGGTCCACGCGGTGGATTCCGCCCTGCGAGAGAAAATCCGCACCGGCCAATGGGACTGGGGACTGTAGACGACCAAATCCGAGGCACTACGCCGTCTCTTCCAGCAGCACGACGGCCGTAGCGGCCAGGCCTTCGCCCTGGCCGATCCAGCCCATGCGTTCGTTGGTTTTGGCTTTGACGTTGACCTGGGCCGGTTCGACGCGCAGCAGTTCGGCGATGCGGTTTCGCATGGCGGGTTTATAGGGGCCGAGTTTCGGCTGTTCGGTCACGATGGTCACGTCGCAGTTGGTGACGCGGAGCCCCACCGCGGCCACCAGGCCGACGGCGTGGGCCGTCAACGCCGCGCTGTCGGCGTTGCGGTAGCGGTCGTCGCTGTCGGGAAAATGTTCGCCGATGTCCCCAAGACCTGCCGCCCCCAGCAGCGCGTCGATCACCGCGTGCAACACCGCGTCGGCGTCGCTGTGACCGGCCAGACCAAATTCATGAACCACCCGCACACCGCCCAGAACCAGCGGCCTGCCGGCGACAAAACGATGCGAGTCGTAACCGAATCCAATACGTGCCATGCTTCAGTCCTCGGTCTTCAGTCCTCAGGTCTCAGGCGCGTCGGTGTGTCCGCGAAGTCGCCGCCACGTAAATATGGCTTGCCTCGTTGCGCTGTAAGACGTTGTGGAACAAAAAACATTTCATTGTATCTAACGTCCTACAGCGCAAAACGGTAAGCCGTCGCGAAACGTTTTTCGATTACGGTTGACGCGACGGAGGACGGAGGACGGAGGACGGAGGACTAACGCGTTTGACCATCCGCTCCGCCAGAAAGCTCAGGCTGCTGACGTAGAAGAAACCGAACGCGAAGAGCACCAGGAACGGGGCGGTGATGATGGCTTGTCCGGTGGCCAGGCACCAGACCAGGCAGCCGGTCATGTACAGGCCCATCGCGAATTCCACGTACGGAACCCAGCGGGTTTTCTTTTTCCGCGGTTTGGCCTCGACGGCCAATTGCAGGTCGCCGTATTTGGGCGTGCGGACAAAATCGCTTTTTTTGCCCACGAACGCCTCCAGCACGGCCTTGGCGTTCGAAATGCACATGCCCACGCCCACGGCCATCATCAGCGGCATGTACTTAACCGCCTCGATGAAGCTCCCCCGCGTGCGAAGCTGGCCGGCCGTGTAGAACACGTTGGCGGAAATCGTCGCCATGGCAAACACCGCGATGTCGAAAATCGACCGCCACGCGCCTTCCTCGCCGTGAGTCATGCAGCGGAGGTACATGGCCGGGAAGAGCATCAGAATCAGCACGCACATGTACAGGTGCATCGTGAAGCCGGTGAGGTGGAAAAACGCTTCGACCTTCACCTTCAGCGGCGCCTTGGACAGCAGCACCCGCGGCAGCAGTTTGAGCGTGGTCTGCGCGCCGCCCTTGGTCCAGCGATGCTGCTGGGCCTTGAACGCGTTCATCTCGGGCGGCAGCTCGGCCGGGGCCGTTAACTCGGGCAGGAACACGAACTTCCATCCCTTGAGCTGGGCCCGGTAGGACAGGTCCAGGTCCTCGGTGAGCGTGTCGTGCTGCCAGCCTCCGGCATCGTCGATGGCGGATTTCCGCCACGTGCCGGCCGTACCGTTGAAACTCATGAACCGCTCGGACCGGTTGCGGGCAATGTGCTCGACGATGAAATGGCCGTCGAGGTAAATCGCCTGCGTGCGGGTCAGGAGGCTGTCGGTTCGGTTGAGATGGTCCCACCGCGCCTGCACCACGCAGACGCTCGGGTCGGTGAAGTAGTGGATCGAGCGGAGGAGGAGGTCCGGTGTGGGGATGAAATCGGCATCGAAAATCGTGACGAACTCGCCCTTGGCCGTTTGCAGGCCGTGGGTGAGGGCGCCGGCTTTGAAACCTTCGCGGTTGTCGCGGTGGATGTACTCGATATCGAACCCGCGTGCCCGCATGTCCTGGACGGCCTGTGCGGCGATGTCCACGGTGTCGTCGGTGCTGTCGTCGAGGACCTGGATGTGCAGTTTTTCGCGGGGGTAGTCGATTTCGCAGGTGGACTCGATGATCCGCCGGGCGACGGCCCGTTCGTTGTACATGGGCAGTTGGATGGTGACGGTGGGCAGTTGGGGGAATTCGCCCGCCGGTTTTGGTGTGTTTCGGCGGTGGCGGTAGTACAGGTACACCAGGGCGTAGCGGTGCAGGCCATACAGGGAGACCAGCACCAGCATGGCCGTGTACACGGCCATAAACGCATCCTGGCTGATTACGCGCCAATCCATAACCGACCGCCTTTTACGTTTATTCTTTCCGCTACAGCGTAACGAATTCCGACAATGCAACCCCGCACAAGTTACGCCATTGTACGCGAGGAAAACACATTACGTCAAGCGTTTTACGGCATGATTTCTGTTGCATAAACTGCCCCGATGGCGCACAATGCGGCCTCGTTTTGGAGCCGTGTTTTCAACCCTTACCCCCGGCGTCATAACGGGACGTCGGCGCGAACACGAAGGCCCACCAAGGTCTTCCACAACAAGGAAAGGCAGTTATGACCGCTCGTACGATGTCCATGATGGACGGAAACCAGGCCGCCGCCCACGTCGCCCACCGCGTGTCGGAAGTCATCGCGATCTACCCCATCACCCCCTCCAGCCCCATGGGCGAGTTCTCCGACGAATGGTCGGCCGCCGGGCAGCAGAACAT
>Ga0123353_10013547_pt1 | contig 11688 bp, 13 predicted proteins | sample TergutLab28metaG_3_FD_92763 | JGI IMG/M metagenome (GOLD analysis project Ga0123353, IMG submission 92763) | Labiotermes labralis P3 segment gut microbial communities from Petit-Saut dam, French Guiana - Lab288 P3 | ecosystem: Host-associated > Arthropoda: Insects > Digestive system > Gut ... | reverse complement strand
TTTCATCGGGGCCAGCAGCGGCAAGACAGGCTGCAACAAGGCCGGATATAGAGCTGCAACCTATCCTGTCGGTTAAAACATGCAAAGGCTTGCACAAAGGGAGGCGTTCATATAGAAACCCATTATTTGCCTCAAATCAGGATTGCGATGGACTCTACCCATCCTACTGCACTGCCCTTCGGGGCACCCTCTCCCGCAAGCGGGCGTAGAAAATGAGTCCCGGCTGCTTAAAATTTCAGGGCTTCACCCGCTGCACTTTCGCGCCTAGCGCGGCGAGTTTTTCATCCAGATGCTCATAGCCCCGGTCGAGGTGGTAAATGCGCTCGATCATGGTCTCGCCCTCGGCCACCAGCCCGGCTATCACCAGGCTGGCAGAAGCGCGCAGGTCGGTAGCCATGACCGTCGCACCCTGAAGCCGTTCGACCCCCCGTACCATCGCCATGTTGCCGTCGATGTGAATGTCCGCCCCGAGCCGTTGCAGTTCGATGGCGTGCATAAAACGGTTCTCGAAAATGGTCTCGCGGATCGTGGCCGCGCCGTCCGCCACGCAGTCGAGCGCCATGAACTGCGCCTGCATATCGGTCGGGAAAGCCGGATAGGGGGCTGTGCGCAGGCTTACCGCCGTAAGCCTCCTGGGCGCGGTGAGGTGGATATTGTCCGATTCGCATCGAACCGCACAGCCCGCCTCGATCAGCTTGGCGATGACGGCATCAAGGCTGGAAGCCTGTGTGCCGGTGAGCCGCACCTGCCCGCCCGTCACCGCCGCCGCACATAGGTAGGTTCCGGTTTCGATGCGGTCGGGCATGATGCGGTGCCGTGCGCCATGCAGGCGGGAAACACCCTCGATACGGATCACGTCGGAACCCGCGCCGGATATCTTCGCGCCCATTGCGGTGAGGCAATTGGCAAGGTCGGCGACTTCCGGTTCGCACGCGGCGTTTTCAATAATCGTTTCGCCGTCGGCAAGGCAGGCCGCCATCATGAGGTTTTCGGTTCCGGTAACCGTCACCATGTCGGTGACGATTCGCGCGCCCTTGAGGCGCGAGGCGCTGGCACGGATATAGCCATGTTCAACGTCGACGTTCGCGCCCATCGCCTGAAGCCCCTTGATGTGCTGGTCAACCGGGCGCGCGCCGATGGCACAACCGCCGGGCAGGCTCACGCTCGCCTCGCCGTAGCGCGCGGTAAGCGGCCCCAGGACGAGGATAGAGGCACGCATGGTTTTGACCATCTCGTAAGGCGCGACGGAATCCGACAACTGGCCTGCATCGATCGTTACGATGTCGCCTTCGTGTTCAACCTTGACGCCCATCCGCATAAGCAGCGCCAGGAGTGTGGCGACGTCCTTCAATTGCGGCACGTTAGCGAACGTCACCGGTTCGGTGCATAGCAGGGCCGCGCACAGAATGGGCAGGGCAGCGTTCTTGGCCCCGGAAATGGTGATTTCACCTGCGAGAGGCGAACCGCCTTCGATCAATAATTTATCCATCTTGCCTTGATCTGGCAGGGGCATTGCATGCAATGCCCCTGAACTTTAACACCACCGTCATATCCTCGTTCCTGACGTTGGAGGTTTACTGCTTTCCCCAACTACGCGGCCATAAGCGGCACTCCATCCCACGAGATGGAAAGATATATCCCCCCACCGCTCGTGGAGAAGGAGAATATGCACAAAATATATTATATACGGCGCACCCAACGGGGTCTTCTGACGGAGTTTCCGCGCTGTCAGACTACAGGAGGAGACCTTTACGCGGCGAACAACCACCGCAGGTTGTAATTGAACGACCGCGCTTGGCCACCCGTATTGCCCGGGCTCAGGGGCCAGAGAACGCACCCAACTGACAAACTGCTCAAGGTAAGGAGTATTCGTCTCATCCCGGCACTTAATACCCTGATTGCATAAAGGAAGCAGATGAAGGCAGTCCATACTCGCCCAAGTTTGACCACAAGCGCGGCTCCCAAACAGGTTCGTTCAACCGCGCAATTTATAACCCCTTGAGAGCAGCGTCAGCGTCAGCGTGGCAAGCGTCATAAAACAAATACCGATCACAGCCAGACTCAACCAGGGCGAGGTGTCAGACTGTCCAAAAAAGCCGTAGCGAAAACCGTCTATCATGAAAAAAAACGGGTTTGCATGAGAGATTTTCTGCCATAAGGGCGGCAGGGAATGGATCGAATAGAACACGCCCGAGAGCATGGTGAGCGGCATGATCAGGAAGTTCTGGAAGGCGGCAAGCTGATCGAACTTCTCTGCCCAAATCCCGGCAATGACCCCAAACGTAGCAAGCAATGCACCGCCAAGGATGCCAAAGGCGAGCACCCAGACCGGTTCCGCAAGCGGCAGGTCGACGAAAAATATCGACATCAGGTACACCCCGGTACCCACGAACAGCCCACGGAGCACGGCAGCCAGCACGTATGCGGCATAAAAAACGCGGCAGGAAAGCGGGGCCAGCAGCACGAAGATGATATTGCCGGTGATCTTGCTCTGGATCAGCGAGGATGAACTGTTGGCGAAGGCGTTCTGCAGCAGCGACATCATGATGAGTCCCGGCACGAGGAAGGCGGTATAGGGCACATCGCCATACACGGTCACGCGGCGGTCGAGCACATGGGAGAAAATCAACAGGAAAAGCAACGCATTGAGCACGGGCGCGCCCACGGTCTGGAAATTGACTTTCCAGAAACGCAGCACTTCCTTGTAGAACAGGGTGCGAAACCCGATGAAGGTAGACGCACGGAACGAACCGGGCAAGGTATCGGGGTCAGGCACGGCGCATTACCTCCATAAACACTTGTTCGAGATCGGGTTCGCCCACGGAAACCCCGCGCACGCCTGCCCCGGCTTCGCGCAGGCGGGCCAGCAGCGTTTCCAGCGTTTCTACTCCCGAAACGGGGTCAAAGCCGAAAATCACCCAATCCCCGGAAACCTCGCCACCAAGCGCCTCGGCCACTTCAGGCCGTTCCACCTGCACCTGGAGGTTGCGGCTGGAAAAGTGGGAAAGCAGGTTGGCGGTGGTATCGAGCGCCACGATACGCCCGGCCTTCATCATGGCAATACGCCCGCACAAGGCTTCGGCTTCTTCGAGATAGTGCGTGGTAAGCACGACAGTGTGACCGTCGGCGTTGAGTTGTTTCACAAACTGCCACAAACCCTGGCGTAATTCGACGTCTACCCCGGCGGTCGGCTCGTCCAGCACGATCACTGGCGGGCGATGCACCAGGGCCTGCGCCACCAGCACCCGCCGCTTCATACCCCCAGAAAGGGTGCGCATGTTGGTATCGGCCCTGGAAAGCAGGTCAAGACGGGAAAGAATCTCGTCGATCCAATCGTCGTTGCCGTGAATGCCGTAATAGCCGGACTGAAACCTCAGGATTTCGCGCACGGTAAAGAACGGATCGAATACCAGTTCCTGCGGAACTACGCCGAGTTTGAGTCGGGCGCTGTGGTAGTCGGCGACAACGTCGTGGCCCATGACTTCGAGCGTGCCGCCATCCGCGCGCACCAATCCGGCGAGCGCCGAAATCAGCGTGGTCTTGCCCGCGCCATTCGGTCCAAGCAGGCCGAAGAACTCCCCCCGGGGGATTTCGAGGTCAATTCCGTCAAGAGCCTGAAGGCTGCCGTAACGCTTGGTCAGGGCAGCGATACGAATGGCAGGCGACAACGCCATATCAGGCCGCAAGCGGCAACAGGGCATCGATGCCGTAGAGTCGTGCGAGCGCCAGCAGGGGTTCCGGCAACGCACGTAGTTCGACCGTCCCCCCTTGCGCTTTTGCGCGCCTTAGCCACGCCAACAGGAGCGCGAGCGCGGAAGAATCCACGCGGGTAACGCCGCTGAAATCGAACACCATGCCCCCGGCTGGCAGGCCCCGTTCAAGACAGGCCGCAGCAGTCTCCAGGGTCAATGCCCCTTCCAACGTCACGACCAAAGGCTCAGTCATTATTTGCCGCCCTGCTCTGCTTCCAGCGATCTGTTCTTGGCTTCCAGCGAAGCAATCAGGCCATCGATGCCTTTCGCGTTGATTTCATCGGAAAAACTGCCGCGATAGTTGGTCACGAGGCTCACCCCAGCCACGGTGACATCGAAAACTTTCCAGCCCTGACCCTCTTGCTCCAGCGAGTAATCAATGGCGATAGGCTGCGCACCAGGCTGGCGAACTTCGGTACTCACCCTGACTCTCTTTTCATTGAGGTTGCCCCGAAACTGTTTGACGTCGATTGTCTGGTCACGGTACTGGGTGAGCGCATTGGAATACGTGCGCACGAGCAGGGTACGGAAAGCAGCGATGAGGCTTTCCTGCTGTTCCGGCGTAGCAGAGCGCCAGTGTGGACCCACGGCCAAGCCCGTCATGCGCCTGAAGTTGAAGTGCGGCAGCACTTTCTCGTCGACCAGCGCAAGCACACTGCGGGTATCGCCCGCCTGGATCGACTTGTCACTGCGCACGATGGTCAGCACCTCGCTGGTCACATTGCGTATCATTTCATCGGGAGGCAGTAGCTCATCGGCGGCAAAACCCGCACCAGGCACAAAGAACACCATCAACGTCAACAGGCAATGGGCAAGCAGTCTTTTCATCATTGTTTCTCTCCAGGTTCATGAAGTGTATTGTCAGCGCTCTCATCGGGGTCGAAATCATCGTATTCAAGCGGCACATTGCCATCATGCACCTTGAAACGGCGTTGCTGTAGATAGAAATCACGCGCGAAGCGGTATTTGTCGAGCGTACCTTCGTCGAGCGTACGTTCGATCCCCAGCAAACGCGCCCGTTCATTGATCAGTTTCACCCCCGAGAGGCCGTAGCGGGCATTGCTATCATGTACGATGGGATTTCCGTAAGGCAATACCCAGGGCGACTCGGCTGATGCATCCAGCGGAAGCGCCGTCGCGTCGCGCAAAGTACGTGGCCCAAAGAAAGGCAGCACTACGAAGGGGCCTTCCTTGACCCCCCACACCCCCAGAGTCTGGCCAAAATCCTCATCATGCTTGGGAAGCCCTGCTTCGGAAGCAATGTCGAGCAGGCCGCCTATTCCCAGGGTGGTGTTGAACACAAAACGCATGAGGTCGGTCAGCGCGTCGACAGGCTTGCCTTGCATCAGGTTATTGAAGGCAATCCACGGATCCTGAAGGTTCCCGAAAAAATTGCTTACCCAGGTACGCACTGGCGTGGGCGTCACTGCCACGTAGGCTTTTGCCACCGGTTTTACCACTGCGTTGTCAAGTTTCTCGTTAAACGAGAACATAGTGCGATTGTATGGCTCCAGCGGGTCGTCCGGCGGCGCATTGGCGCAACCGGCAACAAGCAGGAACATGACAGAGGCAAGGAAGATGTTTTTCATTGTCGATGTGATTACGGATAGGTTTTTCGCGAATAATTTCAATGTGCCGGAGCCGCTGCCGGAGCCGGAGTCTCAGCCGCCTTGTTGAACATGAACTGGCTGATGAGTTTTTCCAGTACGACCGCCGATTGGGTAATTTGCAAGGTATCGCCATTCTTCAGATTTTCTTCGTCACCTCCGGGGTCGAGCCCGATATATTGTTCGCCAAGCACGCCCGAAGTCAGAATCGAAGCGCCGGTGTCGGCAGGGAAACTGAAAGTGTCATTGATATCGAGTTGCACAATGGCGCGGTAAACCTCCTGATCGAGCTTGATGCTCCCGACCCGACCCACCACCACGCCCGCGCTTTTGACCGGGGCGCGTACCTTCAGGTTGCCGATATTGTCGAAGGCCGCCTTGACCGAATAGGTCGAACCACGCGACACGTCCGAATAGCTGCCCACTTTCACCGCCAGGAAGACCAGGGCGGCAAAACCAAGCGCCACGAATAAACCTACCCACAAATCAAGCGTTGCCCGACTCATCAAAGGCCTCGGAACATAAAAGAAGTCAGTACAAAATCCAGCGCCAGAATCACCAGCGCCGAATACACCACGGTATGCGTAATCGCACGCGACACCCCTTCAGCCGTTGGATGGCAGTCGTAACCCTCGAATACCGCAATCCACGACACCGCCACACCGAACACAAAAGATTTGATAACGCCATTGAGCACGTCGTAACGAAAGTCGACCGAGGCCCGCATCTGCGACCAGAACGCGCCATCATCAACCCCGATAGCCACCACACCAATCAACCAGCCGCCAAAGATACCCATTGCCGAGAACATCGCCGCCAGGAGCGGCATCGAAATCACCCCGCCCCAAAAACGCGGCGCGACGACGCGCGCAAGCGGATTGACTGCCATCATGTCCATCGCCTGCAATTGCTCGGTGGTTTTCATGAGGCCGATCTCCGCCGTCACCGCCGAACCGGCCCGGCTGGCAAAAAGAAGCGCCGCCACAACCGGCCCGAGTTCGCGCAAAAGCGACAAGGCCACCATGATACCGAGCGCGTCAGCCGATCCGAAACGCTGGAGGATGTCATAGCCCTGCAAGCCGAGCACCATGCCCACGAAAAGCCCCGACACCAGGATGATGAGCAGCGAAAGCACGCCACTGAAATAAATCTCACGGATCGTGAGCGGCAAGCGCAGGAGCGACTGGCCGGAATAGCACAACACCGCCAGGAAAAACCGAGCGGCGAAACCAAGCCGCCACACGCCGTTGATGGTCATCGCACCGAGTTTGCGCAACGTTGCGTCCAGGACAGTCATGCCGCAACTCCATCGAGCAGGCTCTCCAGCGGCGGAGCGGGATAATGGAACGGAACCGGGCCATCGGCCTCGGCATGGACGAACTGGCGCACGAACAGGTCGTTTGAAGTACGAATTTCTTCCGGTGTGCCTTGCGCCACGATGACGCCATTGGACACGAAATAGATGTAATCGACCAGATCGAGCGAGACCATCACGTCATGCGTCACCATGATGGAGGCCGCGCCAAGGGCATCGTTCAGCCGTCGGATCAACTGGCCGGTAACACCGAGCGAAATCGGGTCGAGTCCGGCAAAAGGCTCGTCGTAGAGCATCAACATCGGGTCGAGCGCCACCGCACGCGCCAGCGCCACCCGCCGCGCCATCCCGCCGGAGAGTTCGGAAGGCATCAACGATTGCGCACCGCGCAACCCAACCGCGTGAAGCTTCATCAACACGAGATCACGGATCAGTTCGAGGGGCAACCTGGTGTGTTCGCGTAGCGGGAAGGCTACGTTGTCAAACACGCTCATATCAGTAAAGAGCGCCCCGAACTGAAACAGCATGCCCATACGTCGCCGCATTTCGTACAACGCACGTGTCGAAAGACGCCCCAAATCCTGGCCGTCTACCTCGACCTTACCAGAGCCTGCCCGTAACTGCCCGCCGATCAGGCGTAACAGCGTAGTCTTGCCACAGCCGCTTCCCCCCATGATTGCCACTACCTGACTGCGATGTACGGTCAAGTCAACGCCACGCAATATCTCGCGTTCGCCATAGGCAAAGCGCACACCGTCAAGGCTGACAAGGGGATGACTATTAGAAGCGTCCAAATCCATGGGTTTTAAATACGTACTGGAATGAAGCAAAAACATATATTTTATCGTATGGATTCCGGAAAGTGTTGATAATGCAGGTATAACTATGATGGTAATCAGGCATTTCTGCCTGATTTGGCGTTTAACCTGCGGCACCAGGTAAATACGACATACCCTATGAGCATGACCGCGACAATACACGAACCCGTCCGGCTAACCGGTCTGGCCCCGGTTTTCGATACCGGCATCCGCTGCCTGATCCTGGGCAGTTTCCCTTCCCCTGCGTCACTGGCGGCGCAACAGTACTACGGCCACAGGCAAAATCATTTCTGGAAACTGCTTAGCGCGATTTTCGCCGAACCGCTCTACGAACTCCCCTACGCTGAACGTCTCCGGCGCGTCCTGGCGCACCGTGTCGGCATCTGGGACGTTTACCGCGCCTGTGCGCGCCCTGGCGCACTCGACGCCGACATCCGCGCTGGAGAAGCCAATGATCTCGATGCCCTGATTGCTTTGGCCCCCGCACTCGATCGCATTTGCTTCAACGGGCGCTGTGCGGCGAAATTCGCGCCACGGTTGGCGCGTCATGGGCTGGAAATTCACATACTGCCTTCCTCCAGCCCTGCTTATACTTTAGTTTTTGCCGCCAAGCTGGAAAACTGGCGGGCGGCAATTCTCCACGGAGGCGCCGCCCCGGATTAAACGCCAGAACACCCACGCCACAAAGCCCCGCGCCCACCATTCCGGCGCATGTTTTCAAAAAAATTACATGCCTGCTTCCGATACCGCCTCACATTCCAGCCTGTTCGACGATCTGCGCCAGCTTGGCCGTCTCCTGGCCCTGCGCCGTCCTCAGCCAGGCAGTTTCAGGCCGAGTTTCGGCAAGCTTCCCTGGCTCGTCCTGCTCTATTGCTTGGTCTCGATAGCCCTCTCCATCGTCCTGAATGGCATGGAGGACGGCGCGATTACACTTGATGGCACGATATTTGTCCCCTTTGGGGCCGTAGCCGTCATCGCCGGCCTATTAAAATGGATCGACGGACAACAGGACAGTGGAGCCGCCTGGCTGGCATTCACCCTGTTGCTGCTTATGCTGCCGCTGGCCGGATTCATCGGTGCGATGGTGTGGCCGACCGTATCCGAACTGGCGTTTTTCGCCGATACCCAAGACATGTTGCCGGGTTTTACTTCATGGTTCGTCAACACATTGCCACACTTCATTTCCGCACTGCCCCATATATGGCTGGCGTTGGCCGGAGCCCTGTTTGTCGTACACACTGGGCACAGCAGTGGCTGGCGGCGCGGCCTGCCTGTGCCGTTTACCCTGCTGGCTTTGCTTACCGCCTTCACCAGCGTCGATCCGCTGTCGCTCTGGCAGGTCGGTATGCCCGCCCCCAAAGCAGATACCGCAGGCACCAACGGATTTACCCTGAATGAAGCAGTGTTCTATGCCCAGCCGCGCCTCCTCAATGAACAACTGGCCAGGATCGAAGCCGGAAAACCCGACGTGCCGGAAATTTTTTTCCTCGGCGTTGCGGGCAGTGAAGAGAGCGTGTTCATGCGCGAAACCATCACCGTCGAGCAATTGTTCAGGGATCGCTACGCCACCGCCGGCCATTCCATGATCCTGGTCAACAACCCGGCCACGGCGCAGAGACTCCCGTTCGCCAGCCATGAATCGCTCTCACAGGCGTTGCGCCGCATCGGCGAACAAATGAACGGGGAAGAAGACCTGCTTTTCCTGTTCCTGACCTCACATGGTTCAGCCGATCATCAGCTTTCCATCAAACTCCCGCCGTTGAAGTTCTCCGACATCACCCCCCAGATACTGCGCAAGGCGCTCGACGGTTCCCGCATCAAACACCGGGTAATTGTGATTTCGGCCTGCTATTCCGGTGGGTTTGCCCCTTATCTCGCTGATGAGGACACCTTGGTCATCACCGCCGCCTCCGCCGACCGCAGTTCCTTCGGTTGCGACGACACGAACAATCTGACCGACTTTGGCCGCGCTTATTTTGATGAAGCATTGAGCGAAACCCGTTCATTCATCGAAGCATTTGAACGCGCCAAGGCTATCATCGCCGCCCGCGAAGCGGACAGCGGTTCCCCCCCTTCCGATCCCCAAATGATGGGAGGCGAATCCCTGCGTGCCAAACTGGAATGGTTCGCGCGGGAATAAACCGGCATTTCTCTGAGGGCGGCTGATATTTTATACGGCATCCAGGGGCGCACCATGATGCGGGAACAGGTCACCCAGGACGTCCGCCTCCACGTAGCAGCCTGCTTTGAACGGGCGGTTCAACGAAAAACTATCGTCTTGTTGCCGTAAGCCAATACGCGGTCTTCCAGGTGATAGCGCAGGCCGCGCGCGAGCACGGCTTTTTCGATGTCCTTGCCGTAGCGCACCATGTCATCGACAGTATCCGTGTGGTCGATGCGGATCACGTCCTGTTCGATAATCGGCCCCTGGTCGAGGTCGGCGGTCACATAGTGGCAGGTCGCGCCGATAAGCTTCACGCCCTTGGCCCAGGCCTGATGATAGGGACGCGCACCCACGAAACTGGGCAGGAAACTGTGGTGGATGTTGATGATCCGCCCCGGATAGGCCGCACACAGATCCGGCGGAATGATCTGCATGTAGCGCGCCAGCACCATGACATCGCCGCACGCCTCTTCAAAAATGCGCCGCACTTCTGCATAGGCCGCTGCCTTGTTGTCAGGCGCAACCGGAACATGGTGGAACGCAATGCCGTGCCATTCGACAAAGCCCCGGAAAGTATCGTGATTGGAAATCACGCACGGGATCTCGACGTCCAGTTCCCGTGATTGCCAACGTGCCAGCAAATCGTACAGGCAGTGCTCCTGCTGGCTGACGAGGATGACTACGCGCCTTTTGGCCGCTGAATCGGTGATCTTCCACTCCATGCCCAACTCTTCGGCAACAGGCTGGAAACGTTCACGGAATTCATCCGGCGTAAACGGCAGGGAATTGGCCCGGATTTCGATGCGCATGAAATAACGCCCAACACCTCCCCCCTCGTCGGGCTGCTCAGCATGGAACGCGGTTTCCAATATCCAGCCCCGGTGCGCGGAAATGAAACCCGACACGCGGGCGACGATTCCCACCCGATCCGGACAGGAAGCGGTCAGTGTATAAAAACGTTCGCGGTGCATAACAGGAGAAGAAACTCAGGCCATAGATGCAAAAGCACGGTCGATTTCCGCACGAAGCGCCGCGTAATCGCGCGTCACGGGAAATTGCGGAAACTCGCGCACCACGTTTTCCGGCGGGCAGAAAAGAATACCGGCGTGTGCCGCACCCAGCATCGCGGTGTCGTTATAAGAATCGCCTGCGGCAACGACAGTGAAATTGAGTTCGCGGAAACGTTTCACCGCCTCGCGTTTCTGGTCGGCCATGCGCAGGTGGTAATTTACGATCACGCCTTCGGCGTCGGCCTCCAGCCCATGGCAGAAAAGCGTGGGCCACGCGAGTTGCCGCATCAGCGGATGGGCGAATTCGTAGAACGTATCGGAAAGGATCACCACCTGATATGCCTCGCGCAAACCGTCGAGAAACGCGCACGCGCCAGACAACGGCCCCATATCCGCAATCACCTTCTGGATATCCGGCAGACCAAGGCGATGCTTCGCCAGGATGCTCAACCGGTATTTCATCAACACATCATAATCCGGTTCATCGCGCGTCGTGCGCCGCAGTTCTGGAATACCTGTACGTTCGGCGAATTCGATCCAGATTTCGGGAACCAGCACTCCTTCAAGGTCGAGACAAACGATGCGCACTGTGTAACTCCTGAGTCCAACACAGATCAAACTTCAGTCCCCATAACGAATACGAATGACAGGCTGAAGCGAAACCAATTCAACATGGAGCCGAAAGCTCCCTCGAACCATATCAAGAAATACCGCGCCGGAAAGACTGGAACAACTCAATAAGGAAGTGCGCGATTCTAGCAGTGTAAGGCCACCCGGAGACACCCCGGGATGAAAACCCAGCCCCAAACTACCCATGTGAGCAGGAACTGGGAAAAGCCTTCGCTTTGTGTGCGGGCGTGACACTTGTTGCAGACAATAAAACCCGAAGCAATTACCTTGGGATGGTCTGAACAAGTCGCCGCGCCGTGTGCATCTGCGGAGTCGGGCGGTCTGCGGCGTTGCAAATCCTCGCCATAGCGACGGCTATGGCTGTGGTTTGCGCCTTGCATCCCATCCCGATC
>Ga0123353_10013546_pt1 | contig 11689 bp, 3 predicted proteins | sample TergutLab28metaG_3_FD_92763 | JGI IMG/M metagenome (GOLD analysis project Ga0123353, IMG submission 92763) | Labiotermes labralis P3 segment gut microbial communities from Petit-Saut dam, French Guiana - Lab288 P3 | ecosystem: Host-associated > Arthropoda: Insects > Digestive system > Gut ... | reverse complement strand
TTCCGAGCGTCTCCAGTATGTCCATCAGCGTCGCGATGGACGGGGAGGCGAGGTTGTTCTCGACTTGGGAGATAAAGCCCTTGGAGAGGTTGCACCTGTCCGCGGGGTCTTGCTGCGTCAGGCCGTTTTTCACTCGCAGCTGCTTGAGTTGCTCACCGATGTCCATGTTGCCCCAGCTCCTGATATTAAAGATTAGCAAACTTCTTGTTTGCTAATGCTAAACAGCGAACATTGGAATAGTAGCACAGAACTACTGCGATGTCAACTTCTTTCGGAGCGATTATCGCCAAAAAACATCCATATTTTGCTTGCAAAACGTCTGCCGGGCTGATAAAATACACTGTCTAAAACATATTGCTTTTTTTCTGCTTATGCACTAAAATTGTCGGGGGGGAAACGACAATTGGAAAAATCTATTCAAAAACGCCTGGCTCCGCTGCTGATCGTTCCGCTGCTTGCAGCATTGTTGACGCAAACAATGCTGAATTGCCCTGCGATCGCGGCGGAGAATGCGCCTACCCGCGTGATAAACGTCGTCTACGACGACTCGGGCAGCATGTACGAAAACAACAGGGTCGGCAACGTCGCCTGGTCGCAGGCCAAGTATTCCGCCGAGGTGTTCGCCGCGCTGCTCGGCAGCACCGACAGGATGAACATCTACCTGATGAGCGACTTCGTACAGTACCCCCCGGTGCGGACGCCGCGCCTGCAGCTCCATGGCCGCAACGGGTCGGCACTCAACGTGAAAGAGATCCACAACATGACCACGCAAAGGGCGTCGGGCACGCCTTTCGAACCCGTGCAGCAGGCCCATGACGACCTTGTCAAGGAAAATGCCGACGAGAAATGGCTCGTCATCCTCACGGACGGCGAGTTCAACAATATGAAAAACACAGCGGTGGACGCGTTCTTCCGGTCGAAGTCGCCCGATGTGAAAGTCTACTTCATAGCGTTCGGCGACGACGCGGCGAGCATCACGCAGGACGCGGCAAACAACGTCTTCTTCGAGCACGCGCGAAACGGCCCGGAGCTCCTGGAAAAAATAACGAACATGTCCACGCGCATCTTCAACTTCAACAAGCTGAGGGTCGACCCGAGGACGCTCCATTTTGAGTTCGACATCCCGATGTACGCGCTCACGGTGTTTGCGCAGGGGCAGAACGTGAGCATCAACGGGATCATCGACTCGTCGGGGAACCGCATCGGCAGCTCCCCGCCGGTCCATGTGCAGTACAGCACGCAGCCGGCGCTGAACTATGCGGGCGCCCCGTACGACACGTCCCTGAACGGCCTGATCGCGGAGTTCTCGAACAAGTTCCCGCCCGGGAACTATACCCTCTCGGTCGACAACGCCGACACGATCGAGATATACTACAAGCCCGACGTCGAGATAGACGTTTTCATGACCGACGAAAACGGCCAGGAAGTCACGTCCGACAAGCTCGAGGGCGGCGAGTACACCCTGAACTTCTGCTTCGTGAAGAGCGGCACGAAGGAACGGCTGCCGCATTCGGAGCTACTGGGCGAGATCACTTACACTGCCAGGATAATATCGAACGGCGTCATGCGCGACAGGGAGTACACCCAGGGCGACAGGATCGAGCTCGAGGAGGGCTCCCATTTCATCGACGCGCAAGCCGTCTACCTCGAGTACTTCACGGTGTCGACGGAGCTGGTCCTGAACATCTACCAGAACAAGGACATAGCGCTGGCGCCCGGCCAGGCCGGGGAAATATCGTACACCCTCACGGAGTACGGCTTCGACCGGGACGAGCCGTTCGGCATAAAGGCGCAGATAGACGGCCGCGATTTCACGGCGGGGGAATGGTCGGCCCTGGGGATGCCGGTAGTCGAGAGCGACAACGGCTTCCTATCGTTCCGTACCGCAAAGGGCGGCGTCGGGGAGTTCCTGGTATACCCGGTGTTTTCGGGGGAGACCAGGGAGGACGCCGAGTCCGCAATGGGCAGGCACAGCCTCAGAATGCAGGTGAACAAGACGGCGGTGGGCGACGAGTCCTGGACGGGGGCCGGCGCGTTCACGGTCAGGGTCGACTCCGGGTACCTGGACGTCCGGTACGCCCCTGTCGACGTGCCGACGTACGAGATAGACAGAAACGGGATCGCCAACGCCGACAGGCCGATGCTCATCATGGCCAGTGTGGACGGCAGGGACATCACTGCCGACGAATGGGCCCTGATGCGGGAACTGCCGACGGTGACGGCAGCGGACGGCAACATCGGCGAGTTCCTCGTCGAAAAGACGGCCGCGCCCGGGCAGTACGCGCTGTACCCGACGCTGTTCCAGGACAGCCTGTCGAAAACCGACGCCGTGAACTCGGAGCTGATGTTCTCGTACAACGAGAGGATCGGCAACGAGGTGTGGTCCGGCGACGGGCTCGGGGAAGGCGGGCTGGCGCTCAGGATGTCGGACTCGCGCTCGTGGCTCGAGCGCAACCTCGAGAGGCTCATCAGATGGGCGATCATCGGCCTGGTCCTTCTGCTGATCCTCGGATATATCCCGCCTTTCAAGAAGTACCTTCCCAGGGGCCTGAAGCCGAGGCCCATGATCAACTGCACCCTCAGGAGGCCCGGGCCGAGGCCCTCGCCGCAGAAGGGGGCGCTCACGAAGTACCTTTCGACCAGGCTCATCCCGTACAAGGCGGAAAAAGGCAGGATCCGATTCATGCCGAAAGGGACAAGCGGCGCCGCGCCGATGGAAGTCAAGGCGGACGCCAGGAACACGATGTACATAACGAACGTGAAAGCCTATGCCGGAAAGGACCACATAACGTTCAACGGGGACTCGATCCAGAAGGGGACAAACAAGCCGAAAATCGTTTCCGCAGGAGTTTTGATCGAAGTGAGGACCGATACACTGACCTACGCCTGCCAACCAAATATATAATTATGATCAGGAGGTAATGACATGACTTCAGCACCGACACTCATAGTTGGGCTCGGGGGAGCCGGCTCAAAAATCGTCACTCGTGTCTACAATCTCGCAAATGAGGAGCAGCGCCAGATTCTTGGGTTCGCTGTGTTCGATACGGACATCAATGAGATGAGGGACATCCAGAAGTCGACGCCCATGATCAAGACCGTCCAGACTTCGACGAAGCTTTCGGTTGGCGAGTACCTCAACATCGACCACCACGCGAGGGACACGTGGTTCCCGGTCAATGCCATACTGAACAGCAAGACGCTCACGGAAGGGGCGGGGCAGGTCCGGGCGATCTCGAGGCTGGCGTTCGAGACGTCCATCCGCGCCGGCAAGCTCGAGCCGCTGCACGAGGCGATACAGGAGCTGTACAAGCTCGACGAGGACGCGCCGGAACAGGCTCTGCGCATAATCATCGTCAGCTCCCTGGCTGGCGGCACCGGGTCGGGGCTGATCCTGCCGGTGGCCCTGTACATCAAGAACTACCTGTCCACGCGCTTCAGGCAGAACGCGAACATCACGCGCGGGTTCTTCATCCTGCCCGAAGTGTTCGACGAGGTGATACCCGGACAGGCGGAGCGCAACAACCTCCGCAGCAACGCGTACGCCACGCTGAGGGAACTCGACGCTTTCCTGATGAAGGGCGACGACACGCTCCAGGACAGGTACAGGTCGACGGTCAGGATGGAGTTTCCGAGGACGGGCTCTTCGGGCTACGAGGAATACATAGTCAGGCCCTACGACTTCTGCTTCCTGTTCGACGCGCAGAACGCGGAGGGCAAGAAGCTCAACTCGTACAACCAGTACCTCGACCATGCGGCAAACTGCATCTACGCCCAGTCGATAGGGCCCATGAACAAGCGCAGCAACTCGTCGGAAGACAACACCATAAGGGCGCTCTGCGCGGAACGCGGCAGGAACAGGTACGCCGGGGCGGGCACTTCGATGCTCATTTACCCGGTTGAGGACGTCAAGGAGTACATAGCCCTCAACTGGGCCAAGGAATGCGTCTCGGAACAGTGGCTGAAGTTCGACAACCTGTACAGGCAGCAGATACGCGAAAACGCCGAGAAGCGCAGCAAGGGCATCACTGTCACGGACCTCGACCCCGCCAGGAACTACGTGGACCAGGTCGAGTCGAAGGCAAAGCAGAACGACCCGTTCGCCAGGTCGATCGTCAACGCCTGCTCCGTCTTCGACGGGGACGGGATAACCAAGGTCTCGGAGTCGTGGGAGGAGTACGCGACCAACCTCATCGGCAAGATCGAGAGCGACGAGTCATACGGCCAGCCCAAGCTCGACTCGCAGCGGCAGCTCATACTGCAGGCCCTGGGGGAGATCGAAGGCGGCAAGGACTCGTGGGAGGGGTTCGTCGACGCGTACAGGGAACTCGAAAAGTACAAGGCGATGATACTGAGGCACAGCGAGGACACCGCGCATACGATCGCGTTCACAGTGTTCAAGGCATCGTCCTCGTCCGTCACTTCCGACAGGCAGGCTTTCCGCCTCGAGACGTACCTGCGCGACAGCTCGAACAACTTCATCCATCCGAACGCGGTGCGCTACTTCCTATACAAGGCATACGAGCTTCTCAAGGACCACTACATGATGACGGCCGACGAGAACAGGAAAACGCTCGCGTACTTCGACAATTTCAACAGGCAGTTCGACGACGAAAAGACCGAGGCGGTGGAGACGATCGAGAACCTTTCCGACCGCAGGGTCTCTTTCCTGAACAGGATAAGGAAGACGCTGGACAGCGAGCAGCAGTCGCTGAAGGACGCCTTCAACAGCTACCTGACCAAGGCGAACGACTACCGCGTGAAGTCCGTGCTCGAAAAGGTGCTCGAGGAGGGCATGGAGTACATCCAGTCCCTCGGCAAGGCGCTCGAGGTGTTCTTCCGCTCCTTCGAAGTCAGGGTCGCCACGCTGGAGAAGCGCATCTCCACGATAGCCAACAAGTACGCCCACTCAAAGGGGAGGACGGCCATCTATGTCGACGCGTCGGACATCTGCCTCGAAAAGAAGGCAAAGTCGATGCCGTTCATGGGCAGCGTGATCTCCATCGACAGCGAGCTCGCCGACCAGATCTACAGCGCGGTCCACAAGTACGCCTCGCTGAGCGTGAAGCCGAAGGACGACAGCTTCTACGGCGACCTTTTCGAGATCGGCATAGTCGGGTACTTCAAGACGAAACTTATGGAGTCGTACAGCTCCAGGATAGACCTCGACATCATCGACGCGCTCAAGGAAGAGTGCGAGTACGAGAACGGCGAGGACAGGGAGACCATGATAAACCAGTACGTCAGGGACACCATCAGGGCGACGTGGAAGCTCTCCTGCCCGTTCATAGAAAAACCGCTGGGCGAAGAGCGCCAGCCGATATTCTCGAGCACGTACAACACCAAGCTGAACCCCAAGGACAGCTCGGCCCGGACGGACATCATCGAGAAAGAGTTCAGGAGCAGCGTGCCGGACGACGACATCCCCAGGAACATGGCGCTGTTCTACCAGTCGTTCTACGGCCTGCGGGCGAACGACCTGAGCAAGTTCGCGCCCCCCGAAGAGTCAGTCACGTCGATGCGCGACGGCGGGGAGTACTACAAGGCGTACTTCGACCTGATCGCGGAAATACACCCGGAGCCCCACAAGAGCAAGGCGATAACCCCGCACATAGACCGCTGGTGGCACGTCGTCACCCATATGCCTGACATCGACGACGGGAACCAGGCGGACCAGGAGTACGGGATCTTCGCCTCGCTGTTCTGGAGCCTTTCGGGAAAGCTCATCGAGCTTTACGACAAGGACACAGAAAACCAGATGTACAGGATCAACAGCGACCAGTTGGGCCTCGAAGAGGGCTACGACGTCCTTGTCGTTTCCAACGGGACGCCTTGCGACCATCTGTACGAGATACTGGACTCGCTTTCGGTCTATCCCGCGTTGGTCACGAAAGTCCTCGAGCACATCGAAGACCGCACGTCCAGGGACGTTTTCGAGGGCAACGTGATCGGCACAGAAGAAAACATGCTGACCGACTTCCTGGACACTTTCCGCGTCGAAGAGTACCCCCTCGACGGCGACGGGGAGAAGAACCAGGTGCGGAGCGTGTTCGACCTGCCGATGCTGCTGAAGAGATCCGTGAAGACCGACCTGTACCACGAGGAGTTCGTGCTCCGCCTCCTGAAAGTCACGATCTCCGAGATACAGAAGTACGTGGCCCGTCTCCATACGTCAAAGGAGCTCCCGGAGATCATGTGCGGCCTGATCATGCAGCAGTTCGACAGGTTCCTCAACGGGGTCGCCCTCGAGGAGAAAACGTACAAGGACATTTACCATGAGTACCTGTTCATGAAGATATGCAGCGGCGTCCAGGTGGCGCTGGAAGAGCTCGGCTTCCGCAAGGAGTCGCTTTCCGTAAAGAAAAGGGTCGAGGCCCTGAAGAAATAGCTTCGCCTCCTGGGGCGCCGATTGGAAAAGCAGGGAGGTGACAGCGTGTTTTCCGTGATAATCCAGAACCGCAAGACCATGGACTCCTTCAATCTCCACTACCCGCTGTTCCTGGAATCGCTTGACAGGGGCGAGTTCAGCGTTTGCCGGTGGAACGAGGCCGGCACTACCATAGACACGGCGACGCCCGAGCTTGCCGAACTGGTGAACGACAAGAAGGAATGGCGCGCGATCATCGTCCACATCGAGGACGAGGCAAGCATGGCCGACTTCGCGCGAAACGAACGCAACCCGTTCGACTTCGAAGCGAACGGGGAGAATCTCTGCGCCGTCCAGGAAAGCCCCGTTCCCCTTATCAGGCTCACCCACATACTCGGCGGCGTCCCGACGCCCATAAAAAGGTTCGTCGAAAGGATCATCCACGACTCGGTCCCGCCGCATGTCGTCTATGAACCGGTCGACGACTCGGAAGAGCGCGTGCAGCACAGAATACTCTCGGAAAAGTACCAGTACGACGGGAAAAGACCGACGGAGATCATACTCGTAACGCTCAGGGGGAAGCACGACAACAGCGAGAACAGGAGCAAAAGGGCATGGCAGAACACGATCGAGAACACCAGCTCCGACTTCTGGAAGCGCAACAGCTACCCCAGCGTGTGCCGGTTCCTCGTCTTCGACACGACAAGGCAGGGCAGCGTCGAGCGGACGGCAGAGATGTTCCGCTTCTGGACCTCCGTGATGATCGTCGCGCGAAACGACGTCGACCCGGATTTCCTGCAGGCGTACAGGCTGTACAGGCTTAGCACCGCCATAGACCTCGACGCCTTGCACGGTTCCATCCAACGAACCGTGAACAGGCTCGCGGGCGCGCAGGTCACGATCCAGGAGAGCATACGGATCGAGACGCAAAAGCGGCTCAACGAGGCGAGCAAGCTTCCCGACTGCACCGTGGAAGTCCCCGTCACGTTCGACTTCACCAACAAGCAGGTCAAGCGGACGAAAGCGAAGCAATTCGGCCTGGCCTCGAAAAGCGTCAACGCGGAACTGCACAGGTGGGGCGAACTCCGCTCGGCCTCGGAGCAGGAGGTGAAGGCGGCGTTCCATGTCACCGACAGGGCGCTGGAGCAGTCGGCCGAGCGCCTCCACAGCACGTCGGAGTGCTCCGACATGGCCGTCAGGAGGCTTGACAAGTACGAGGTCCTCGACTTCGAGCAAAGACTCGAGGAGATGTACAACGAAATCGCGGAACTGCTCGAAGAGCTCCCGCGCGAGCCGCTCTACAGCGAAAAGGACGTGGCGGAGGCGGCCAACAAGGTAAACGAAGCGATCCTCAGCAGGGTGACGGTACCGCAGGCGTTCGCGGCGGTCGGAATCGTCGCGGGCCTTCTGGGGCTATCGTTCGTGACTGCGGCCGTGTACCTGGACTCCCAGCCGAACGGGTCCGCATGGACCTTGGCCTGCTCGGCCCTCATAGGCATAGCCCTCCTGTCCGCCATAGCCGCTGTCGTCCTGCAGTTCAAGAGGCTCAGGCTCGCGAGGGAAATCAGCAACTACACGGGCAAGCTCAAGCGCATCCTCGCGTCGCTGACGGCGAGCGCCCAGGACTTCTCGCGATACATGAGCAAAATCGCCTCGCACATAAGGGGCTCGGTATTCCTGGAGCTCTTCCGAAGGAAGAACTTCAGCGAAGAGAAGCTCCTGGAGGCGCGAAAGACGCACATGCGGGAGACGGGCGCGCTCATCGCGAAGCTGCGGATGTGGAGCGTGGCGTTCCATATCCCCGTCAACTTCGAGGAAGACGCCATCGAGGACAACGTGGCCGTGGACCCGCTTTGCCCGCCGGGCAAGAACCCCCTGTACACCTTCGAGAGCGGGATGCGCTATGTCGTTCCGCTGAACATCTCGGGGGACAATGTGGAGTCGCCGTTCGAGTTCGTCACGCAACTCAGGATAAACCGGGAGGAACTGTACAATGACGAATAGGATCGCGGTCATTATCGTCGTGACGCTCGCCCTTGTCGCGCTCCTGGGTTTGGCGCAGCAGCTCATAAACCTCAGGAGGCTGCGCCGGGCCAGGCAGGCGGCGCTGCCCGTGCTTGCGCTCATATACTGCGCGGTTGCCGTGACGCTGGCGTTCCGCAACTACGACAGGCTCGGGGAAATCCTTGCGGAAATCGGCTTCATAGTCCAGGATCCCGCCATAGTGCTCAACGCGATGCTGGCGGTCGGTTTCATCATAGTCAAGGCCGCCCTCCTCCCTCTCGTCAATTTCCTTTGGAAAATCGAGAAGCTCATCGACTACACTTCGAGGGGCTTCTATGAATACGACAGCAGCTACAGCGAATGGTTCCTGAAGCGCAAATGGGCAAACGTCCGCGCGCTCTTCCTGTCCGCGTTCATTTGCGTCGGGGCGATCTGCGCGGGGCTTTTCTCCATCATGCTCATCAAGGGGCCCGAGTCCCAGCTCTGGCTCTTTTGCTTCCCCATGGCCGCCCTTGTTGCCACGGGGGAGATATTCGGCTTCCTGAACGGGCGCACGCGGGCCGAGTTCGTGACGAGCGTCCTGGGCGAAGACGCCGACTCGCGGCGGATAAGCAACTTCTACAGGATCCGCGAGATATATGAAAGGATGTTCCCGGGGCAGATACTCGCGGCGCACACGGGCAGCGAGTTCACCGGATGGAACAGCGCGGAGGATTTCCTGAAAAAGCTTTCCGAAGGCGACAAGTTCGACAGGATAACGGCAGGGTACTTCGCGTTCAGGGGCGGGGAGTTCAAGCCCGACCTCGACTGCGTCATGGCGGCGAACAAGCTCATGCACGGGCGCAGCGTGGTCTTCCTGAACCCGTTCTACCGCGACATGGGCCGCTACATCGTGCCGGCGTTCACCAAGGCGCTGATCGCCGGCAAGAAGTGCCTTGTCGTCGCGGGGCGGAACTCCACGTTTTCCGACATAGTGCAGTGGCTGCGCGACGAGCTCGCGGGCTACAACAACGTGAGCTCCCTGTGGAGGATACGCGAACTGGGCGGGCACCCGCCCGACTGCGACATCGGGGTCGTCTGCAGCCGCCACATGTACGACATGAACATACTCAAGGCGAACCGCGAGTTCTTCACGCAGACCGATTTCGTGTTCATCGTCGAGCCGTCCCTGATGGTGAACATCGGACAAATAGGGTTCAACATAATCGTCGACGAGCTCCACAAGAACATCGCCGAACCGACGTTCTGCATATGCGACAGGAACGCGGACGGCCTCGTGGACACCATGTCGCACTTGCTGCGGACGGAGATAACGGACGTCATCGCGGCCCCGGTACCCAGGGGCGTCTACAGCGGCATGGCCTGGAGCGCCGACGGGGACTACTCGCGGCAGCAACTGTTCGACAAGCAGACGCGGTACATGGGCAACGGCGTCGAGCTGGCTGCGGTGGCGATAAAGAACCAGGTCCCGAGGACCACATGGTACAGCGAGACGAAATCGCCCGTGCGCGACGTCAATTGGATCGCCGGCCAGTACCACCCCACGCTCTGCAGGTACATGAACATACCGAGCCAGCAGTCGAGCCTCTACGACAGGATCGGGTTCGAGTCGAACATATGGGGCGCGCCCTGCGACGGAGAGGCGTTCATGATCGTCGAAGACGAGTTCTGCAACATGTTCAGCACGCTCAGGGCGTACCTTTCCAGGGGGAAAGACCAGGCTTTCATCAATGTCCTGTCGGAGAACTACCTGCTCAGGGACTACATGCGCTGCAACGCGCGGCTTTTCCTCACCGACCCCGGCGCCGTCCCGTCGTTCGTTCCCGATTACGCGAAGACGCTGAGGAACACCGTCATCAAGCTCATCCTCCACATGACGGTGCGGCCGGTCAGCGAGACGGAGGTCAACAACGAGCTGTACCTGGCCGGCTGCAAGTCGGACGACGCCTTCAGCTCCCTGTCGAGGCTCGTGCGGCGGTTTTCCGGGGCCGACGACTCGATCTTCACCATAAGCCCCATGGCGAACGACGAATCCGGCCTGCTGACCGACTTCGAGAACTGCTTCCGGATTTCGCCCGACGAGTTCGAGAGGCGCCTGGGCGACTCGCTCAAGAGCGCGTTCTACATTATTGAAGACGAGAAGAGCGCGTCGAGCTATATCGACGCCAAGCTTTTCGGCCATGTGACGCAGACGATCCTGCCCGGCCAGTTCATGACATACGACGGGAAGTACTATTTCGCGAAAATCGTTTCGCCTTCGATGGGCGTGGTCCTGCGGCGGGCGTCCGACCTCTATGACAGCAGGAAGTACTACCGCCAGATAAGGGCCTACACCCTGAACGAAAGCGACGCCGAGGCGACGGACGTCAAGCGGATCATGGACATCGGGATAGCCTATCTGCGCTGCACTTTCGACGTCCGCACGACCGGCTACCTCGAAATGAACGACAACAACGACTTGCGGACCGCGCGGGTCGTGGACTTCAGGGCCGACCCGCGCGTCGGCGAGTACAGCAGGCATTACCGCAACAAGACGGTCATGCGCCTCGATTTCCCGGAGGCGGACGACAAGATAAGGTTCACCATATGCATGCTGATGATGGAGGTGTTCCGCAGCCTGTTCCCAAGCTCCTGGCACTACCTGGCGGCAGTCGCCACGAGGCCGGAAGACATCAGCGGGATGCTGAACTATGTGACATATGAGCTCGTCGGCGACATATCGAACGAGTACATATACGTCATCGAAGACAGCGACGTCGACCTGGGACTCCTGGACGCCGTCGACAAGAACCTGATCCAGATCATGGAAATCATCGCAGATTTTCTTGACTGGCACTTCGACAAGATGCGGGAGTCGCCGATGGAGGACCCCGAGCCCGTGAAGGTGATGCTGCCCCAGGACATCAAGCGCAGGGGCATGTTCGTCCGCATGGCGGACAGGATACGCAGGATCTTCGGGGGGAAAGAGGAAAATGTCCGGATAGAGCTGCCCGACAGCTACCGGACAGGGGGCGACGCGCCTGCGCCTGGGTCTGCGCCTGCGCTTGAGTCAGCGCCTGAGTCTGGGTCTGCGTCTGGGCCTGGGCCGGAGCCGGCGGCGGAGCCCGACGCAGGGCCCGGGGAAGAGGCGGACGGCGAGGCCGCGCCGAACATCGACGGTGAAGGCGCCGGCGAAGAGGAAGCGCCCGTCGCCCCGGCGCCGCAAGGCGGCTCAGTTGGGTCCTCGGACTATTCGCTCGACTCGGAATCGGAGGAGACGGAGGGGGCGGCCGAAGCGGCTGCGCCGGCCTCCGCCGCAGAGTCCAAAGGCGTTGGCGA
>Ga0123353_10013545_pt1 | contig 11689 bp, 14 predicted proteins | sample TergutLab28metaG_3_FD_92763 | JGI IMG/M metagenome (GOLD analysis project Ga0123353, IMG submission 92763) | Labiotermes labralis P3 segment gut microbial communities from Petit-Saut dam, French Guiana - Lab288 P3 | ecosystem: Host-associated > Arthropoda: Insects > Digestive system > Gut ... | reverse complement strand
ATCGTTACCAGTGACGTTGATAAGTCTTGTTCTCTGGTCAGGGTTAGAGCTCGCCACTCAGCTCTCTCCGATCGGGCGGATTCTGCTTGTCTGGCATTACTTTCATTGCGCTCCACGAGCTGTTCATGTGCTGCCTTGGCTCGGTCGCGTCTATCCATGGCGATAATCGTGTATAGTGGGATAGCGGCTGCCACTAAAGCCACGAGAACTAAGACGAAGAAAAATATCAGGTCGCTGCCGCTTTTGGAGATGATGTCGTTAATGGCGGGAAACTCTTCCATAATGCCTCCTAGCTGTTGTTTTCGCTACCGCCGCAAGGTGGTGCTATCTATTTCCCTTCTTCGAGCTTTCTAGCGAGATGCACCCAGAGCTCCGGGCTTTCCCAGGGAGGATGGTTGGCGTTTTCGACTGATATACTCTGCTTAGCCTGGTACAGCAACAGACCATCGTCTCTGACGATGGCCTTTTCTTTATAAGCAAACCCAGCAGTCCACTCCGGGAAGAAGTTAGCACGTTCGGCAACGGCGGCGGTGTCTAGCATTCCCTGTTCAGCCAGGGCGACAAAGGTTATAGATGATATGGCATTGAGCTCTCGGACAAATGCCGTAAGACTGGCATTATCAAGGGGGATTTCATCTCGATTGGCTAAATACATATCCTCCCCTGCGTTATACCAGAGATAGGCATCTTCAACCGAGGTAAACTTTAGCCCTTCGATCCATTCGCGGTTGCTTTGGTCTATCGTTTCTACTTCGTAATTGTCTATCCCCATATCGGTTAAGTAGTCAATGTAGCCCTGCAACTCTTCCTGACTGGCTGCTTGGTAATAGCTGTAGGGAGACAGCCAGGTAATACTCATAGTTTCGGCATCAACCCTAACCTCGTTACCTTTTTTTAGCAGCAAAGTGCTAAGGTTTTGCAGGTTCACTAAATTGTCTACCATGAAAGCGGGATTTTGGTGCTGGTAACGCAAAGAGAAGCGTATCAGCTGTACGGATCCGCCTACTAGTCTTAACATGTAACCCCTCCTACCATACTGTTAGATTTGTAGCTATTAAGCTGGCTAGTTCGATGGTGGGATGCAACACCGTCCTGGCATCGCTGGTGCGGTAGCTACTGCTACCCGCCGAGTTAGTTGCTCTTACTCGCCAGGCTACAGTTACCCAGGTGCTTTTATCGGCAGCATCGGAGTAGGATGTCGCTGAGCCGGTGTATATTTGCGACCAGGCGCCGCTGTTTATCTGGCGCTCCAGCTGATAGCTGGTAGCTCCGGTAACACTAGCCCAGGAGATGGCAGCGGCTTCCCCCCGTCTTACTTGGGCAGGTATGGTGATAGACGAGGGTACCCCCGGAGCAGTTACTATGGAGTAGGTGGGACTGGTGCGATAGCCGCTGGTTCCTCCGGCTCCTGTAGCGCTAACCCGGTAAGCTATGGATGTCCAGCTACTTTGGGACATATCCGATGACGAAGTATTCCCACCGCTGTAAACTGTAGTCCAAGTCCCTCCGTTGGCTTGCCTTTGCAAGGTGTAGGAAGTGGCTCCTGACGATGCTTGCCAGGAGATGCTCATATTGGTTACCCCAGGATTAATCCCTGTAGTAGGTGTAACCGTTATTGAGGCGGGAGTACTAGGAGGAGTTGAAGGAACACCGATCGTTAGAGAAATGATGTTGGTGTATACTACTCCGTCATTCCATCCATCGCTATCTGAGTAATAACGTACGTCATACACAAAGCCAGCATAATACGTCCCTCCGGTAGCCGAGCTGGGTATAGATATAGATACCGAGCTTACTGGGACACTTACATTAGCACTGCTATAGGTGGGGTTACTCCAAGGAGGCGAGGAGTTGTACTTTAAACGCAGTCGACCTTGATAAAAATTACAGTCCATGCCCGGGCAATCCCATATTCCAGTCAAGGTGAATTCCGCTACAGTACCCGCAGTAACGAAGCTGGGACCGGAGAGAGTTGGCATAACAAATCCCCCCTACACTGCTCGTATCTCGCCCCAGGCTGGCCAGTCGCTAGTGGTGGTATAAGCCCACCGATAAAAAGTCTTTTTCAACTTAGGGATAGACAAGATCATCGCCACGCCATAAGTGGTGTTCCAACCGTTATAAGCCTCGCAGGTTAAAATACCATAATACGTGCCAGTTGCTAAACCGGTAGGTGCGCCAGTTGCCGACTGGACGAAGGATACAGGGATCGGCCTATTGGTAGTAAAGGAAGTGACGTTAAATGAGGTTACGGTCAAGGGACTAACTGGCGCATTGCCCTCTAAAGATTGTATTATACTTTCCAAACTGCTGCCGTCCGGGCGCCATATTATTCGAGAATCGCTGTGTGGATAGATAAGATCTCCCAGGTGGTTTTGTTGTTGGACATGATATACGGGCATCTCCTAAACCCCCTAATATGTAGCTGTAATACGATAAAATATACCAGCCCCTTGGGCTTCTTCTCTGCTTACACCCATAACCACACCCATTTCCTGCCAGGGCGGATAATCTGTGGTTACTCCTACATATACCCACCTATGCCAGGTTCGACGCAAGGCAGGCACTGCCAGAGTTTGATATACACCATATGTGGCAGATAGGGTAGCCGTGTTGGTATTAGCGCTGACGCTGGTAAGGACTCCTCTGTAGGTGCCCGTAAGTAGGCCGACCGGAGCACCAGTTGCCGTGGCGGCAAACGAAACCACTATTTTCACGTGACCTAAATAGGTAGTGGCGTTGAAGCTGGTAACCGTAGCCGATGCTCTTACACCGATGTTTTGACCCGCCTGTAATTGAGTTAGCGCGGTACCCGTCAGCGGTTGCAAAGACTGCTCTATCCAGAAAGATTGATTACTATCGTAAACCAGTAGAAAGGGTCGTCCGGCGGTAAGGCTGGTGGTAGCAGGTAAGGCTACTCCAGCCGAAGTGGGTGCGCTGCCTACAGAACTGGTGCGTATGCGTATACCCCGGGCAGTGCCACCATTAACCGCTAAAGTAGGGGTGGCGCTGCTGCTGACCAAATTGGGGATAACGATCAGCATATAACCGTTGGGCGGGTTGCTGCCATCGCTAATATCGGGAACCGTTACAGTATAGGCAGCTCCTGTACCGCCCAGAGTATAAACAGGTTGAGGTCCAGGCAAACCTTGATTTCCTGTATCCCCCTTGTCGCCTTTATCTCCCTTGGCACCAGGATCCCCCTTGTCACCCTTGTCGCCTTTATCTCCCTTGGCACCAGGATCCCCCTTGGCACCAGGATCCCCTTTTGCGCCGTCTGATCCATCCAGACCATGGGCGCCGCTCTCTCCCTTGTCACCACGAGGGATAGTTATTTCCAGGATAGCTTCAGAACTATCGCCAAGGTTACGAACTTCCGCAAAGCTCCCCGGCTCTCCGGTGAAAGTTGCACCTATGTTAAGGGTAGCGGCTAAGCCGGGATCCCCTTCGTCACCTTGGTCTCCCTTATCGCCTTTGTCCCCCTTGTCTCCTTTTTGCAGCTCCAGGCTGGCTAAATAGCTGCCGAGATCTGTTTCCACACCGTTATGCATGATCATAACGCAGTTGGCATCAGTTATGGGAAAAACGTCACCCAAATAGTTGCCATATTCGTCTCTAAGCTCTATCTGGAGGACGTTCACTCCGGGAATAATGCTTTTTAGCCGTATGACCCTACCACTTACTACGGGCACCTTAGCACCCCCTTAGCCGACAATCCTGCCTGTCATTTTGGGTGAAGCAAAGAGAACACTGCCTCCGGCACTGGGATAGGCGTCAGAAACCAACAGGTAGAGGGTGCCTTCCAGTCTCTGCTCTAGGGGGATATTTTGCCCAGCGTGGATGATAACCACCCCTCCCGCTACTTCGTCTAATTTGCGGGTATTTTCGTTGAAATCCTCGATGTTGTAAATATCGTCTAAACCGGGTAAGTTAAGACCCAGCTTCACGGTTTTTTGCACTTTGTGAAACCTCCTTAGAGCGGCTGCACCGGGATAGTGGCATGTTTATACTGGCCGAGGGCTCGATGGGTAGTAACCTCGCCTAATATACCGTAGGTGTTGTATCTCAGAATGACGTTGACAATCATGTTGGCGGGAATAATCTCCAGCACATAAGAGGCGATAAACTCCAGATGCTCCTGCTTGGTGAGAAGAATGTAGATGGTCAAAGATCTCTCAGCCAAATTGCGACTTATGACATACTCTCCCTCCAGAAGGTCGTCTAACCTTTCCTGGAGCCAATACCAGGTATAGGGCGGCCTCCTGGCGGTGCGGTCCATTAGTCTTTTACGGCGAAAGCTCAGACTCTCCCCCGGTGAAGGGATAATACCGAAAAGCTGTTCCTTATCAGCCAGACCGGCACTGTCGGAGGTCATAATAAACTGGTTGTCGTTTACCCTGCTTATCTCTGTATCCAGAAGTTCTTCCTGGTCTCCCCAGGCCTTAGCGATAATCTCTATCTCCAACACCCCGGCATAATAGGGAGGTAAGTTTTGGATATACTCCTTACTACGGCGCAGTGAGCACCACCCCTTCCAACAGGGGTATCTCCTGCTTGGTACCGGATTGCTCCAGCTTAATATCCCAGGTATCGCCATTTAGCTTCAGCTCTTCCACATTCTGCACTCCGGGGACAGCAAAGAATGTACTGTTAACCCTGGCGCGAAAAATCCAGGAAATATATTCCAGGGATCCTCTAGGTGGCAGCTTGTCCCACTCTTTTCGTATCTCTAAAAAGTATTTCTCTAAAGATTCCGTAATTAAGGGGCTTAATTGCTCCAGGGTAAAACCCGGCCCTACCGTGACTACGGCAGAGACGGTTACAGGAAGTCCTACCGCCCCCTGTATGGTCACCAGGTGGTCGATAGGCGCTCTCCCTTTGCCCATACCCTGGGGAAGAGGATCGACAGTGTCCTGGACTCCTTCCACCAAGGTTTCCGAAGGGGGGTTGAAGCTGCTGTCGATGATGCTGCACTTCACGGTACCGCCGCCGTTCCACACGGGATATACCTGTACTCCTCCGACCCCGGGAAGACTTAAGATCATATCTCGGTAAGCTACGATATTTCCGGCGAAGGGTTGAATCTGCAGCTGCTCCAGGTAGCGTGCCAGTAAGCTCTCATTGCTCTCAGTGTCCGAACCTGGAATAAGTATCCCTTCCAACCTGGCGGTATGTAGCTCCGGTATGTGGGTAATGGGGAGGAGCTGACCTAGGTAGTTATTGCCTACGCTCCCCAGTTGCTCGCATTGTAATTGGTATATTCCTGCCGCCAACTGCTGGGTAGCTATAAAGGTAGTAGTCTCTCCTATGGCAGCAAAGCGAGCGCCAATAGGTATAGGGAAGGGGGTATCTTCCGCCCCATAGAATAGCCCCTGGCGGATCGCGGCGGTAGCATCCCGGCGCTGTAACCCTGACTCTCCTACGCGTAAGTCCAAATATTCATCTTCGGCTGTTTTAACGTAGGTGTTGGTATAGACATTTCGTAAATCCTTGTAGCTTGTGGCCAACTGCTGAGCCGCTGCCGCTAGGGTGTCGTAGATGATAGCCCCTAGCCGCTTATCCACCGTGTTAGGTACCGTTGCCAGCATGGTCGCGAGGATCTCTTCGGCGGTGATATAAAGGTGTTCTGGTATCATGCCATTGGCCACCGCCTTTCCCATACCACTTCGCCAAAAATGGTATCTACTGCCAGCTGGGTAAGTAGGTCGTCCAGTCCTCCGGAAAAATGGAGGCTGTGTATCCTGGTAATCCTGTCATCGCTGAGCAAACTTTCCGTAAGGCGTCGTTTCAGCTCTGCTTCCACAATGAAGCGGTCTTGTCCCACAAGATCCTCTATGGCCATACCATAACCGCTACGGCCGTAGATAAGATGGACGTGTTGCTCGGTCATCAGTCTTTTCACAATAGCCTGGTAGGCAGCTTCCTGACCGTCCACCATGCCGACAATCCTTTGGGCTACCAAGTCCAGGCGATAGGTGCGGGAGGTTTCTCTCTCCTGGGGGATAACTGGTCGAGCCCATTCCCCCATATTGGGAAGTAAACTCACATTATTGCCTCCCTGATACGAAATAGCACAATATACTGCTGCCTGCGGCGTACTGCCAGTAAAGCCACTTTGTCGTTCTCCTGCAAAGCTCGCTGCATATAGATAACCCCATCCACATTAGGCAGTTCTCCCTCGCCACCGTCCCGGTAGCCCTCCCAGTAAACCCTGTCTCCCAGCTCCTCGCTCAAAGGGGCGGCGGAAGCGGCTGCCCCCAAAGGGCCTTCCGTTTCCGTCCTGCCACTTATGGCGTGGCTGTGGTCGCCTTCTACCTCCGTAGAGAGCTTCAGGTCATGGCTATGAGGTTCCAGGATGTGCCGGTGACGTAGGTCTATATATTTGGGTAGAGCGGCGTCGGAGAGCAGCAGAGCCGCCGCCGGTAATATGTCGTTATCCCCTATCTGAATAGTTAGCGGGGAAACGCTGACCACCGTGCCAATGGCAATATCGGTAAGCCCCCAGGCATTTAGGGTGTTTTGGATTATTTGCTGTATGGTTTCCAGCACTAAACAACCACCTCCATTTCCAAGGTTGCTTCCCTTTTATCCGCCGAGAAGGTGTGGCTAGCACTTTCAATAAGCAACCGCTGCCGTAAAGCCAGATCCCCTAACTCCGGCAAGTAGATAAAAGCAATACAGCCTGCCCGTATAGGAGGAGCTTCCGCCAACTTGAGAGTAAGGTTGCGACTTACCCGGTTATGGTAAGTCAGTCGCTGCCGCACCATCTCTTCTATTTGGGCGGCGTTTAAGTTCTCGTCCACAATTTCATAAAGCTGAAGCAGACCCCATTTGGCTATAGTCTCAGTGGATACAGCCATATAAAGGTCTGCTCGGCCGGTTTCTTCGTTGGGGCGTATCAGCTTAATTTGGTTATAGGTCTCTTTGTCGATAGAAGTTTCGTAGGTATAACCTGTAGCCAGGCTGCCTTCCCCTAAAACTTCCGCTATCTGCATAGCCCCGGCTTCCCGTAAGGTAAGTTTCCCCTCCTCATCGAGGAAGTTCCATATTTTCCCGGTGGCGATGGTGGTGCGTATCTGGTAGTCGGTGATGATGTCCAAGAGGGACAAGTCCTGGTAGTGTCCATAGGGTAGTCGGTAACCGGTGTTGGGCAGCTCACCTACCGTAAGTTTAAACTCGGCAGCTATTTGCTGCACGGCATCTGTAAGACTGTAGTTCTCCCAGTTGTAGGTTTGCTTGGCTTTAAGGTAGCGTAATTGATCGTAACAGGTGGTAGTTATTTCCCCTTTATCGTTTTTGCGCTTGGTAAAGACAAAGCCGCTAAAAACCACCTTATCATCCACAACAAAGAGTACCGGATCTCCCTCATGGTAGGCAGCAATATAGTCCTTGATCAGGGTAAATTCCAACCTGGCAGGGGCGCCCCGCCTTTGGGTCTGCCACTTCACCCCGCTTTTAACGTTGTCACTTACCTTAAAGCTCTGCCCGGTGTTACGTCCCTCTATCTCCAGTCGGTAACCCATTTAGAGCACCTTGGACTGGATAGGTCGAAACTCGCGCAGGCTGAGCTTGTAGTCGATGGTTCCCGGGGGGCGTCCTCCTTCTTCCACCGTCTCGAAACGGTCTACCACCACCGCAACATTAACCGGCTCCCTGCCATCCCGGGAGTAAAGGAGCCTTACTGGCTTTTCACTCTCCAGCAGGGTAGTAAAAAAGGCTACCCAGAAGTCTGATACCTCCGCTGGGAAAAAGCTTTCCAGCTCATAGCTGTTTAGCCTACGCCGCCCGGGACGCACCGCCTCGCCAAAGCCCAAGATCTCTACCGAGGTGTTGTTTGCTTCCCTTTTTACGGGGAAGCTATAGGGGTTCACCGGCAGCTCATATTTACCCCCTGAAGTGATGAATACTACTCGATATGCCATGTTAAAACCCCCACCTATCTTGCCCCCTACACAGGGTTAATGACCACATTGGCTTCCACAGCCTCCCGTAACCGCTTACCCAGCTCCCGTAAATACTCGTCCATCTCCTCAATAGCATTTCCGCTCATTTCCACATTCATAATAACTGTAGGAGCAGGCGCTTCCAGGTTGACATTGGCTATATAGCGGCGTTCTCTCTCATCCAACAGGTAACGCAAATCCTCCCGGTCCAAACGCACCGGGTTATTGATGCTGCCAATTTCGTCTACATAGTCCACATTGGGGATACCGGCCTTAAAACTCTCGTCGTCAAACTCGAAAGGTTTGAAGGTGAACATATCTTCCAGGTCCCTAGCCCATTGGCGGCCAGCTTCCTCCCCGGAGTTCCAGGCTTCCTCCAGGTCGATATAATCTTTGTAGGCCTTCTCCTCAAAAGTTTCCCCTTTCGTCCAGGCGATAAATTTACCAATTTTGTTGGTCAACCAGGTCCAGGCGTTTTCGATGCCTATGAAGATATTTTTAACTATGGCACCCATAACACTGAAGGCACCACTAATCTTCCCTGCCACATCCTCCCCGGTGATACCCATTTTATCAAAAATGAGCACTACGGCGGCGATAGCAGCGCCAATGAGAAGGAAGGGTAATAAGACTGGCATCCAGCCCATGAGAGTTTTCAGCCCAGACATAAACCCAGTTGTCCCAACTTTCACCAGATGCAAACTCAGCTGCACCAGCCAGGGGATAGCGAAAGCAGCTCCGGCACCAATGGCGGTAATGAAAAGGAACTTGGCGGCATCTCCGCAGAAAAGGAAGCGTTCCATTAGCCAAGTAACCCCATCTACCAAAGCGGCGATAACCGTTGCTCCTATTTGGGCACCTATGAAGATGGCGTCATAGAAGGCTATGGCTGCATCCGACTGCAGCAAGTCCATAAACCGTCGTTGGGCATCGTTGATCTTACCCATGGCTGGCAACAACCTGTTACCAACCTCCTTCCGAATATTTCCCCAAATATTTTCCAACTGTTGCATCTGCCCTAGAGGGGTATTTGCTAGAGCTTCGGCCAGGCCACCATAGCTTTGCCCAATAACTTCCGAAATGACGGCTACCTTTTCCATTTCCGTACCAGTGGCAATAATAGCCTTTTGGTTTTCGTCCAGCGCAAAGCCGATTTTCGTCAGTCCGCCATAGTTACCATCCAGAGCTTTGCCCAACTGGTTGGCAAGTCCAATCATTTGCTGGGAGCTGACATTGACCCCGCCCTGTCCGGCAGCATAGTCCGATAAAGTCCCCAGCATCTCTTCCAAAGCTCCCGCCGAGAGGCGGTAGGTCGCCAGCTCAGAGAGGCCTGCCGTCAGGGCGGCTTCGCTGTAGCTGGTTTGCTGGGAACGCTGGGCAGTCATCTCCTTTAGCTGGTTATACTGCTCCCGGGTTACCCCTGCATTGGCGCCAAGGACGCTAAGAAGGCGGGTTTCAGCTTCAATTTGGTCATTAGCGTCTTTGATTAAGTCCAAGGTGGTGTTTTTAATCCAGGCGATGATTCTTTTCGCCAACTCCAATGCCTGGTTCACCCCGGTGATCGACATTTGCCAGTTTTTGAAGCCCTGGTTTACAGGGGGTTGGGCTTGTTCTAATCTTTTTATCTCGTCCTGCATCTTCTGCAGCTCGGCGTTGTTGACGGCAATCTGCACCGCCATAGCCTCATAACCTGCAGCCATAGCCGGATCCGCCGTGGAATTCTGCAACATCTGGATGATGTCTGAGGTTATCTGTGCCTGAGACGCGATATCTTTCAGCACCGGGGTCATATAGTCATTAAACCCCAAGGTATCGGTAAAGCTGGCCACAGGTTAACCCCCTTTCGACTTTAGCTGCTCAATACGTTCTTTCTGGTTCAAGGCGGCGGCGGTAATAAAGGCTTTTTCTCTTATTTCCATGTTCATATACTCACGAGGCATAATATGGTGTTCCAGGAGGAGGTACTCCGCTAAAGCGGCGTCGCCATCCTCCTGAATTAGTTTTTTGCTTCGGTCACCAGCTCTTCAAAGTCCTGGTCGAAGCCGCTATATTCCTGTATCTTCTTCGCCAAGTCCACAATCTCACCGGGCAGCAGTAAGCTATGGAGCAGCTGTTTGGGGGTTAGGCAATTATTCTCGGTGATGAAGTCGGAGTTACTAAAATCCGGGTCTAAGCAACACGCCAGAGCGATCTGCTCAAAAATGCGTCCGCCATCTACCCGTATCCTACCCTTAGTGGAAACGGTAGCCGCTTCCTGCTGGATGCGGTTATACTCATCGTAGGTTAGTGCCCGTACCGTAAAAGGTCGCCCCTTAAGGCGACCCCCTATATCCACCTGGTGGCTTTCCGATATGTAGTTTTTATTTTGATGCAAAAACTCTCTAAGGCTACTCAAAATATTCTTCCCTCCCTTACCCTTCTCTGCCTACACCTAGCGGATCTTTAAACTCTTCCAGTAGCTCACTAGAGTTGAAGGAAAAGTTGATGTCGATGGTCAGGCCATCTTCGGTGCCCGCGTCCAATAGGGCTAACGGTATATCCCCGGAGAGCTGGCAGCCGTAAAGCTGGGTAATCTGGGTGCCCAGGGTAGCCCCTCCTTGCTCATTGATAATCAGGATATCCCATTCTGGGAAGATACCAGTCTCTTCATATTCATCCAACATCTTCCGGAAGATCTTGGCCATCCAGTAGTTTACCGTCATGGCGCCGTTGCTGCCTAAACCGGTTATCCGTCCTTGCTTGTTAACCGTCCCTACGGTAGCAAAGGTGGTGCTAGAGATGCTCCTGGCGGCGCTAATTTTTTGGATACCCGCCATCTCCATGCGCTGCTTTTTGATGGTGAAGAAGACCGAACCTTTCGTACCGATAACTAATTCATCTGCTTTTAAAAATAGGGTAGCCATTAAGTTGCTGCCCTCCTTTCCAGCACATCAGTAAAGACCTTCATGTAGAGTTTTTCCATACTGTCTATCGGCTGTATCCAGGCGTAGACCACTACGGCGTCTATCTCTAGCCCTCGCTCTACCACAAGGTCTATTTCAGGGTCAAAGTTGGTAATACAATTTAAGGCCTGCAGCTGTTTGAAATAGGCAATAAGGTCGCCTTTAAAGCTGTTGCGGTCGGCGAGGTTGTTGTTGCACTTGCCTTCGTAAAATGTCTCCCAGGTCTGTTTTACAGTGTTGTTGATTTCGCCTAAGGTGCGTATGACGCGGTTCTTGCGGTACTCTTTACCCTTGGTGGGCACAAACTCCCTGAAGGTGTTAATGTCTTGCTCAATCTTGATAGAGCCGTCCGTGCGCCGAGTGAAGAGTAACCAGCCTTCCAGGAGTGCTTTTTCGATCTCCTCATGCTCCAGTTCGTTGATGATAGCTACTGCCCCGTTAATGAGCATGTTGGTGGCGCTTTGGTTCATCGCCGTGCCGGCGCTCACACCCACCGCCAGCGCCACGGCCTTATACGGTTCGACTATAGAGCCGCTTTCGGTTTCATAGCCCTGCTTCAGGCCGATAATACCGTCGTGGTTGGCAGCAACAGAGTTATAGACCACCCCTTGCACCTTCCTGCCCTGGGTGTCTATCTGGTTGATAACAAACATACTTACCAGCTCCGGCACTTCCGGGGCGTCATCGATGATACCCATGGTCTGCCAACGTTCGAAGCTCAAGGCTTTGAAATAACCGTCATAAGTCCCCTGGTTAATGACCCCATTAGCGCCACCTGTAAGAGGCACTCCCGCGCTGGGGGTT
>Ga0123353_10013544_pt1 | contig 11689 bp, 13 predicted proteins | sample TergutLab28metaG_3_FD_92763 | JGI IMG/M metagenome (GOLD analysis project Ga0123353, IMG submission 92763) | Labiotermes labralis P3 segment gut microbial communities from Petit-Saut dam, French Guiana - Lab288 P3 | ecosystem: Host-associated > Arthropoda: Insects > Digestive system > Gut ... | reverse complement strand
GAGGTCCCACCCGTTCCCATTCCGAACACGGAAGTTAAGCTCATCAGTGCCGACGATACTTGGCCGGCGACGGCCCGGGAAAATAGGTCTTCGCCAACACAAAAACCAGTGCCGGGGTTTCTAGCCCCGGCACTGGTCTGTTTGTTTGCACATATTATTTTCCATATGTTTGCAAATGTTATTTTCCGCTTGTTATCCTCAGCCTGGCCATCGCGCGGGCCAGGGCGATCTTGGACTGCTTGTACTCGTTCATGCTCTGTTTCTGGCGCAGGTGCTCCTCGGCGCGGCGGCGCGCTTCCTCGGCCCTGCGCATGTCGATTTCGTCCGGGTGTTCGCAGGCTTGGACAAAAATCAGCACGCCCTTGTGGTGGACCTCCATGAACCCTTCGGTATTGACTGAGTCCTCCCATTCGCCGTTCCTCTTTATGCTTATGGACCCTACGCTCACCGGCATGATAAACGGGGCATGATCGGCAAGGACCGTGACCTTTCCGTCCGGTGCGGATGCGGTCACCGCCTCGACATCACTATCGAAAAACTCGCGCTCCGGTGTTAGTATCTTTAAGTTGAAGAGCTTTGGCATATCTGTATTCCCTTCGGAATCCTTTTGGGGCGACCGTCCAGGTCGCCCGCCCCCTTATAGGCTCTTGGCTTTTTCGAAGGCTTCGTCGATATCCCCGACCATGAAGAACGCAGCTTCGGGGAGCTTATCGGCGTCGCCGCCGAGTATCGCGGAAAATGAGCGGATCGATTCCTTGAGCGGGACGAAACGCCCCTGCATACCGGTGAATGCTTCCGCCACCGAGAACGGCTGCGACAGGAACTGCTGGATCTTTCGCGCGCGGTAGACCATCTTGCGGTCCTCCAGGCTGAGTTCATCCATGCCAAGGATCGCGATTATGTCGCGCAGCTCGCGGTATCTGTTGAGGCAAGACATCACGCCCTGCGCGGTATCATAGTGCTCTTTGCCGATTGACGGCTCCAGGATCCGCGAACTGGACTCCAGGGGTGAGACAGCCGGGTAAACGCCGATTTCGGCGATGCTTCGCGACAGGACGGTGGTCGCATCGAGGTGCGAGAAAATCGTCGCCGGGGCAGGGTCGGTCAGGTCGTCTGCCGGGACATAAATCGCCTGGACCGATGTGATGGAGCCATTCTTTGTCGAAACGATGCGCTCCTGAAACGTGCCGAGTTCGCCGGCAAGCGTCGGTTGGTATCCGACTGCGGATGGCATCCTGCCGAGCAGGGCTGATACCTCGTTCCCCGCCTGGACATAGCGGTAGATATTATCAACGAACAGCAGAACGTCGCGGTTCATCACGTCGCGGAAATACTCAGCCATGGTGAGGCCTGCCAGCCCTACCCTCATGCGGGAGCCGGGCGGCTCGTTCATCTGGCCGAACACGAGGGCAGTCTTTTCAATTGCGCCGGAGGCTTTCATGTCGTGGATCAGTTCGGCGCCCTCGCGGCAGCGTTCGCCGACGCCCGCGAAAACCGAATAGCCTCCGTGAACAGTCGCGATATTATATATAAGCTCCATTATCAAAGTCGTCTTGCCGACGCCAGCGCCCCCGAACAGCCCGATCTTCCCGCCTTTTGAATAAGGTGTCAACAGGTCTATGACCTTGATCCCGGTCTCGAAGAACTCTGTAACGGGCGTAAGGTCGGTAAAGTCAGGCGACGGGCGGTGGATATCCCATAAGAGCGCGTCTTCAATCGGGGGCCCGTTGTCTATCGGCCGGCCGAGCACGTCTATAACGCGGCCGAGCACGTTGACCCCGACGGGGACGCGGATAGCGTGGCCCGCCGATTGGACCGTCGTGCCGCAGCACAACCCGTCGGTTGCGTCAAGGGCGATCGCGCGTACGATGCCGGGCGCGACATTCGCCGAAACCTCCATGTGCCTGCCGTCGGCGGTGGCGAGCAGATCATGCTGCTTCGGCTCGCCGGCGCCGTGCTCGAAACGGATGTCTATGACCGGGCCGCTTATTTTGATTATGACGCCATTATTTATACTCTCCGTCATATAGCTGTTCCTCTCTCAGGATTTCCGTCCCGCCCGTGATTTCCGCGATCTCGTTTGTGATCGCGCTTTGGCGGGCAAGGTTGTACCTTGTCCGGAGGCTGTCAATCATTTCCTGCGCGTTTGTCGTTGCGGAATGCATTGCGGTCATGCGCGCGAAATGCTCGCTCGCATAAGCCTGGACCATGACGCCGAACAGAAAGCCGATGAGGTATTGCGGAACCATCATGTCGAGCACAGTCTGTGGCGACGGATGGTACATTATTTCCTCAAGCGCCTCCGCGTCCCTTACATCCTCATAGTCATATAGCTTGATCGGCAACAAGCGGAACTCGACGGGCTTGCACTTTGTCTCCCCGTAAAACGAGGTGAAAACCACTCGAATCTCGTCGGTGAGCTCCTTTTCATACAGTGTCGTCAGTTCCCTCGCCACCTCGCGCGCCCTCGTCAGCGTCGGGTCCTGGACGATGCCAAGAAAGTTGATATCCGGCGTCATGCCGCGCGAGTGAAAGAATGCCTCCGCCGTGTGGCCAAGCGTGATCAGGCTCGAACCGGGGTTGGCGCGAAGGTGTCCCATAGCGAAGTTCAATACCGCCGAATTGTGGGAACCGCAAAGGCTCTTGTCCCCGGCGATTACGACATAGGTGCATTGCTGGCGTTCCCGCTCGATCAAAAACGGGTGCGACACGCCCTGCGACGACGTCAGTATTTCCTTCATAGTCCGGCGCATGTAAAAAAAGTAGCGGCGGTTGTGCTCAATATGGCTCATGACCTGCCTCATCCTGTTGGAGGAGATCATCTCCATAGCGCCGGTTATCTTCCTCGTCTGTTCGATAGCCGCAATATGATGGCGGATCTCATTCGGTCTTTGCATAGTCTTGCTCCACCCCCGGGGCATCGGGATCCGGGCCGCCGGTGAACCGTTCGAACAACCGCGTCAGGTCGAACTTGTCGTTGTCGGTCAGCTTTCCGGTCGTGTCGATGCTCCGGATAATCGCACCGGCATTCTCCTTCAGGAACTGCAGCAGGCGTCTTGCTGAGTCGCCGACGTCGTGCTTGTCAATACCTTCAAACACGCCGCGTTCCGCCGCAAACAGCAAGAAGACTTGCTCAGACAGCTTGTAGTTGAGCGCGGCCGGCTGAATGAGCAGTTGCATCAGGCGCTCGCCGCGCCGCAATAAAGTGGCGGTGGCAGAGTCGATATCCGCGCCGAACTGCGCGAAAACGGCCATGTCCTTATACTGCGCGACGTCGAGGCGCAAAGTCCCCGACACTTCCCGCATCGCTTTGAACTGTGCCGCGCGCCCTACCCGCGAGACGGACAGCCCGACGTTTATTGCCGGGCGCAGCCCGGCGTTGAACATTTCAGTCTCAAGGTAAATCTGGCCGTCCGTGATCGAGATCACGTTCGTTGGGATGTATGCGGATATGTCGCCGGCCATTGTTTCGATTATCGGCAGCGCGGTCATCGATCCGCCGCCAAGTTCGGGGGAGAGCTTGGCCGCGCGTTCGAGAAGTCGGCTGTGCAGGTAAAACACGTCGCCCGGATAAGCCTCGCGCCCCGACGGGCGGCGCAGCAGTAGCGACATTGTCCTGTAGGCGACTGCGTGCTTTGACAGGTCGTCGTATACGATGAGCACGTCGCGCCCGCTGTACATGAATTCCTCGGCAATGGCGCACGCGGCGTACGGCGCGATATACTGCATAGCGGCGGTGTCGCTGCTGAAAGCGGCGACGACGACGGTGTGCCGGAGCGCGCCGGATTCTTCGAACATGTGCACCATGCTTGACACGGTCGACGTCTTTTGCCCCACTGCGCAGTAGACGCATATTACGCCCTTGTCGCGCTGGTTGATTATTGACGAAACGGCGATGGAGGTCTTGCCCGTTTGCCTGTCGCCGATGATAAGCTCGCGCTGGCCGCGCCCTATCGGTATCATGCTGTCGATGGAAAGTATGCCCGTTTCAAGCGGCGTATCGACCGGGGAACGCTGCATTATCGACGGGGCGTGCGACTCGATGGGGCGATATTTGTGGCATTGCAGCTCGCGGCCGTCCAGCGGCTTTCCCAGGGGGTCGATCACGCGCCCCAGCAGTTCCTCGCCCACGCAAACCTCGGCAATGCGCCCGGAGGTGTGGACAAGGCCCGACGTCAACACCGTGCCGCCCAGAAGCGCTGCGCCGACGCCGCTGAGGTAGAGGTCGAGCGCGATGCCGGTCGCGCCACCGTCAAACGTCAGAAGCTCGCCATAATGGCAGTTCGACAGCCCTGTCACGCGCACGATATCGTCGCTGTAGCTCTGAACGACCCCGTATTCGTAAATGAGCGGATCGGCATCGGAGGATTCGGCCCTCTGCTTTAGTAGCGCGCCGACCGCCGAGAACGTGGACTCGGTTTCGGGCTCCTTATCGCCGGTCGCGGTCATCTTACGCCCCAGTTCGTTGAGCCGCGAGGAAAAACTGGCATCGTAAACCTTGCCATTGATAACAGCGATGAAACCGCCTGTTATTTTTTCGTCTTCGATTACTTCAAAATCCAGTTCCAAGTCCAGCTTGCGCTCAAAACCGGCACGTATCGAAGCAAGCAGGTTCTCGTCTTGTTTTGAAGCGACAATCAGGATCGGCTTATCCATAGAGTTACCTCTTTTCGCGGAAAAAGTCGTCGACCGCGCTCTTGCTGTCGTCGGGTGAGACCTCGCGCCTCAATATGCGCGCGGCCATATCGGTTGCGAGCTGGGCGACCTCATGACGCGCGTTGACAATCGCCCTCTCTTTCTCCTCCGCGACCCGCTCGCGGGCGTCATGCAGCAGGACCCTGGCTTTTTCGCGCGCGTCGCTCAGGATCTCGTCGGCTTCTTCTGATGCCTTTACCTGGCTCTCGCGCATGAGATCGCGCCCCCGGGCTTCTATGCCTTCGATTTTTTCCTCATACTCGCGCCTTAACGCATCAGCGTCGCGGCGGCGTTTTTCAACATCCTCGAGTTCCGAGCGGACACGCCCGGCACGCTCCGCCAAAAAGCGGTTGATGTGTTTCCAAAGGATAAGGCGCAGCAGCACAGACAGCACTGCAATGTTGATTAAGCTGATTACGATATCAATGGGATGGAATTCCAAAACAGACGCCCCCTATGCGCCAAACTCCCGATGTTTGGCGCGAGTTGAAAGTAGAATGCGGAAAGATGAAAGATGAAAGATTCAGGCAGGGAACAAGGACGCCGGCAGCGCCCGCGGATAGAGCAAACTCCCGTCTCTCCGCATCCCCCAGCCCGCGACACGACCGTGTCATCGCGAGAAAAGCATTATCAGCGCGGTGACGAACCCGTAGATCGCCGCCGACTCTGTCAGCGCAAGGCCGAGCAGAAGTATGGCGTTGATCTTGCCGGACGCTTCCGGCTGGCGGGCGACAGCATCCAGCGCTTTACCGGTCGCAAAACCCATTGCAACCGCCGCCCCTACGCAAGACAACAAGCACAAAGCCACTCCGATGTATTCCATTTCCAAAAACCTCCAATACTGAGTCCTAGTCTATGCCTAGTCTACATAGTCTATACCTATTCTAGCCAAACCCGGATGAACCGGAAATTTTGCCATTTTGCGCAGGATCTTGCAGGAAAGGGCCTATTCTATGGCTTCATTGATGAACGTCAGGGTCAGCGTTATAAAGATGAATGTTTGCATGAGCGGATGGAACACGTTGAAGTAGAGGCCGGCAACACTGGGGATCCCGACCGCGTTGCTCCCCAGCGCCATGTAGAGCAAGTCGATGACTATCATCCCGCCCAGCATGTTGCCAAACAAGCGGCACGCCATAGACACAGGGATGGCGAATTCGGATATGACCCTGAAGATAAACACGACCGGGGTCGGGGACGCGAGCGACTTGACGCGCCCGGCTGCACCTTTTTTCTTGATGCCATAGACATTTATCAGGACGAATGTCATAAACGCGAGCGAGAATGTCATAGTGATATCCGCCGTCGGGGGGCGGAGCCTGAAAAGCTCCAGGGCTGCGCTCATCAGCATGAGAGCGCCGATTGTGAGGATATATGAGCAGAGGAACTCACCAGTCCCATGGGCCTGCGCGTCCGTATACTTGCCGACTGCCTCGACGATCATCTCGATCACGTTCTGCGCGCCCTTTGGGTATTCTTGAAAGCGCTTGACCACTGTCAGACGGACAAGCAAGGCCGCTATGATGAGCAGCGCCATCGCAAACCAGGTATAGATAATCGTTACGCTGAGGCTGATGCCGAAAACCTCGACGCGTTCGGGCCACAGCGAGAATTCAAGGCCGTGGCTACGGTCCGGATTGAATATTATTGTGATTAGCCTTGTGATGAATATATAGACCCCGATGACGGTGGTCGCGGTGGCAAACAGTTTGGGGCGCTTGTCTTTTTTGCCCGGCGCTTCCATCAAGGCGAGCTTCCGGACGGCCTTGCGGCGCCAGAAATACCCGCCTGCTATTATGGGGACGGAAGCTGCGAGCAATATAATGTTGAGCATAGTCAAATCACCTTCTGGCGCATTATCGGGCTAGGTTTCGGTGCGATTCCTGGCGGATGATATAAAAAACCGCGCGACAGCACAGACAATCAGTGAGGCCGCAATGCCGCCTCCAGTCCACATCAGGCTTTGGGACATGAGCAGCGCGCAGCACAACAAAACACCAAGGGGCAGCAGGAACTGTGAAACCGCCAATAGGACAAGCTTGTTGCTGATTGCGCCCCGCGATACGGCGACTGTGAATCTGGAGAGCAGAAAAAATTGAACGGCGCCTGTTGTTGCTCCAATAATGAATCCAAGCAAAGCGCCGTTTCCTTTCATACCGTCGCGGACCGCATCCCCTCGACCTCATTGCGGGTTCCCGTCAGGCAGCGAATTACAACTCTATTAGCAATACTTTACTACCTATGTGTTAAAAAAGCAATATTAAAATGGCTAAATTTCCCCAGATAGTGTCAATTATTTTGTATATTTTGTTTTTCTCACCTCCTTTATCGGCAACTCCGGACTCTTGGGTTTTCGCTATTTCCGGCGTTTTTTATAGTCCGCGTCGATCTTCGCGCTCCAGTCGTCTGGTATGGCCGCGTCTGCCTGGGCGCACCGGAACATAGAAATGGTCTCACCCACGACGGCAAAGTTCAGGGCCACCCCTTCGCTGTCGTTGTTGAAATTCTGCGCGCGGCTTGCTGGGATACCGAAGCGGTCGGCTGTCTCTACCGCGTCGATGTTTGCCCCGAGAAAGATGAACTCCCAGTTTTGCTCCGACTTTTGGCGCTCGATCATTGCCTTGACGTTGCTATAGGTGAATTCCCGGCTGGAATTTTCCATGCCATCCGTCGTTATAACGAACAACACTTTTTGCGCGCGATAGTCCTCGGCGGTGTTCTTCTGGACTCCGCTGATTTTGTTGATGGTCCTCCCGATAGCGTCGAGCAGGGCTGTGTTGCCCCGGACGAAGTATTCACGCTCAGAGATGCTGCTGACAGCCTTGATGTCGATGCGGTCGTGCAAGACTTCGTATTCGTGGTCGAAAAGGATGGTGGTGATGCGGCACTCGCCCGGTTCGGCTTGCTGCTTTTGGAGCATGGAGTTAAATCCGCCGATAGTGTCGCCTTCCAACCCGCCCATTGACCCGCTTCGGTCAAGGATGAAGACCAGTTCCGTCATGTTTGCGTTCATTGTCTCTCCTCCGTTCATTATGATGGTAAACGGAGTATAGCACTAAGCGGACCGCTTTAGGTCGCTTCCAAAGCGACAATCGTTTCAGGGATTCTGCCCCTATCCCCCGAGGAGCGGCTGGTCATATTCGAACAACACGTTGTTTATCTCAAAAATGTCATACTTGCTCCTTGCGATGAAATACTCTATGATCACGTCGAATACTACGCTGCGGGACAGGGCGAAGCCCGCGCGTTCAAGCAGATCGCGGGTCTCGGAAAGCGTCAGTTCCAGCGCCACTGAGAGAGCGACGATGGTTTTCTTGCTTGGCATGTAGCCCTTGCTGGAGCGGATCTTTGAAAACAGCTTGCGGTCAATATTGGCGCGTTTGTACACATCCACATCCGTCCTGCCTTTCAGGTCGATAAGCCGCAGGAGCGTCGTTGAAAAAGGTTCGTCAAGCCTCATCTCCGCACGGCTAAACATTGGTACAACCCCAGATTCGCGCGCATGCGACGGGCCTCTATCCGCCGCGCGACCTGTGGGCGTTATAAGCCTTTGGACTGCTGTTGATGAGAAGAGATCGCCGCATTCGGATACGGTCAGGTTCGTTGCATCAAGCCGCGTGGAACGTTTCAGTTCATGCGTATCAATATAGTTTTCATCGATGAACGATTGCACATCGCCTTGAAGGTCCTTCGAGAGCATGAACGCGGATTTATCGAATACGACAAGGAAAACGTCCATGTCATTTTCTGCGAGCCACCCGCCGATCGAGCCCGTGGCGACGCATAATGCCTCGTCCTTTGGGTAGCCGTAAATCCCGCTCGATATGAGTGGAAACGCTATGCTATCGCAACTGAGTTCTTTTGCGAGATCAAGCGAATCTACGTAACATGAACGGAGCAGCGCTTCTTCTCCGCTTTGACCGTCCCTATAGACGGGGCCCGCCGCGTGGATGATATACTTTGAGGGCAGCGAGAAGCCTTCGGTGACGACCACATCGCCCGTCAGGATCGGCGAGAGCCTTTCGCAAGCTGCCTGAAGCTGTGCGGCGCCCGCTGCGTTGAAGATCGCGCCGCACACTCCTGCACCCATTTGGAGCCTGGTGTTGGCGGCGTTCACAATAGCGTCGACTTTCATTTTTGTGATGTCATTTCGGACAATACTCAGTGGCACTGTAGCCTACCTCCCCTTTTAGCCTAACCCAAGTAAATCGGAACCCCGTAGGGACGACCGCCCCCGGTCGTCCGTATGCACGGAATTCACAGCAAACTCAAGGCTTCGGATGGTCGAGGGCGACCATCCCCACGGTGCGTTGTGCATGAAAATACCTACCATCTAAACAGTTACATGAATTGTGAATTGTGAATTGTGAATTGTGAATTGTGAATTGTATTCTACCCTATAATCCTGGGATTGTCAGCAGAATTCGTGGCGTTTCTTAAATATTATATACCGTTTCTTTAATGATAAATTAATAATAAATATACCTTGACAGGCGAGGTATATTGTGATACTAATATATATGCAATTGCAGACCAGAGCACAGCAGAACGAACAATAGCGAAACATAGCGAACAATAGCGAACTATAGCGAACAATAGCGAAACATAGGGAGACAATGCGAAATGCGGCGAAATATGGAACTGGGAGGTGTCACATGTCTATCGCGTCAGACCTAATAAGGGGCCACACAGACACAATCATACTGGCAAGGCTGTCAGGCGGAGACAATTACGGGTACGAAATCAACAAGTCCATCCAGCAAAGGACAGACGGCAAATACGAGCTGAAAGAAGCGACACTCTACACCGCCTTCCGCAGGCTCGAACAAGCGGGATGCATATCATCCTACTGGGGCGACGAGCAAACCGGAGCGCGGCGACGATACTACAGCATAACCGAAACGGGCCACGATACTTATAGCCGACTCATCGACGAATGGAAAACGGCAAAAACAATGATTGATAAACTTATTGAGATGGAGGGAGAATAAGATGGAAGACAAACTGCGAAGGTATGTTGACGGGCTTTTTGCCAGGACTGCGCCAACGAAAAAAGCTGTTGAATTGAAGGAGGAAATGCTCCAGAACCTTCATGACAAATACATGGACCTGATTTCTGAAGGTAAAGCGCCGGAGGCGGCGTACAACATTGCAATAGCGGGCATCGGCGACGTAAGCGGTCTGCTCATGGAGTTGGAGGCTGAGGCGCCCGAGGCGCCTGACATGGTCGAGTATGAGGCTGCGCGCCGCAGATCGGCAATGATAACGGCAGTATCTGTGATGATGATCATCATGAGCTCATTACCGCTCATCATGCTGGACTTATTCAGGGTAGCGCATGCTACAGTGATTGGACTGCCGATAATGCTGACAACGATCGCGGTTGCATCAGGGCTGCTGGTCTATAACTACATGACAAAACCGAGGCGCTATAGGGGGTCTGACACTATCGTCGATGAGTTCCGCGAGTGGCAGTCAAGCGCTCATGACCGCAAATCGCTTCGCAAAGCAGTATCCACGGCATTGTGGTCGCTTATCCTGGCACTGTACTTTATCATCAGTTTCTGGTCGTCCGCCTGGCACATAACATGGGTCGTGTTCATATTCGGCGCGGCAATCGAAGCCTTTATCAACATGTTCTTCGCTTTGAAGCAGTGAGGTGGGGGAATTGAGAACAATGAGAATAATAACAATTGCTTGCTGGCTTATTACCGCGCTTGTGCTGACCGGGCTTGCAACCTGGTTTCTGACCGGAACGGCGTTTGGGATCAACTCAGGTGTATGGAATCTGAACTGGTTCACAGGCATTAGCATCGGCGGGTGGGAGGTTCACTCCGGGCCGTATGAAGCCGTTGGCGTATACAACCACCCGGTCGCGGGCGTGGACTCGCTGAACATCGACTGGATCGCCGGCGAAGTCACCGTCAAGCCCTACGACGGCGGCGAGCTAAAAATCACAGAGTTTGCGCAGCGTGAGCTCCAGGAGGATGAACAGCTCAAAATCACCACCTCCGGCGGGATGCTGACGATAAAATTCCGCGAGAGCGGCCGAATGCTGCGAATGCCTCAAAAGAAACTTGAGGTGCTGATACCGCGAGCGATTAGCGATAACTTGAACAGGCTGTTAACCGACACTGCATCCGGCGGGATAACCATCGATGAGATAAGCGCGGATCAAATGAAAGCCAGCACGGTATCGGGCGCCGTACATATCAGCAACACAAGCTCGAGGACGCTTGCCATGGACTCGATGTCCGGCTCGCTCACGGCGTCGTCCGTCCTGGCGGATGATTTGACCCTCGAAAGCGTGTCCGGGTCTATACGGATCACCGGTTCCACGGCCAGGAGGCTTGACTGCGAAAGCACGTCAGGCAGCATCAACTCATCCGGCGCCTTTGACAGTGCGAAACTCAGCAGCTTGTCGGGCAGGATATCGCACGACGACTCCGCACCGCGAACAGCACTGAACGTCAGCAGCACATCCGGCTCGATCGATATGTCCGGTGCCTTCGAAAAGGTCAATGCAGACTGTATTTCCGGTGGCGTTTCGATCAGGAGCACGGTCGTCCCAGACAGCCTCAAAGTCGAAACAACGTCCGGAAGGATAACCATCACAGTCCCGAACGAGGGTTCAATAACGGTCAACCATTCCTCGATGTCGGGCAGTTTTTCGAGCGACGTCCCGGTCGTGATACAAAATCGCGGCGCTCAGTTTGAAATCTCATCGATAAGCGGGAGCGCCAAAATCCTTGAACTGGACTGACGCCGGAGCAATGTTAGCCACCATGCAACGACCCGGATGTATTTACCACGACGGCATAGGCTGCCAGATGGCAAATTGTGCTGACATAAAACGGGTGTGTGTCCCGCGCAGGACGCACACCCGTTTGTTGCTTTGGCTGTACTCGGATAAGCCGGGAATCCGTAGGGGCGACCATTGACCGTCCGAAAAAGGGCCAGCGATATCCGACTCTACACGGACGCGCAATGCGCG
>Ga0123353_10013543_pt1 | contig 11690 bp, 7 predicted proteins | sample TergutLab28metaG_3_FD_92763 | JGI IMG/M metagenome (GOLD analysis project Ga0123353, IMG submission 92763) | Labiotermes labralis P3 segment gut microbial communities from Petit-Saut dam, French Guiana - Lab288 P3 | ecosystem: Host-associated > Arthropoda: Insects > Digestive system > Gut ... | reverse complement strand
TGAAAAGAATTGAAAAGTGCACAATTTATAAGCCAAAATGCAACTTTCTTTGGCCACTTCACTCTTTTTCTCAAGACAGAATAGTAAGACAAGTACTGATCTTACCTATCAACACCCTTCATGAACATATTATACTGAAAAATACAAATAGAGTTTTTCTTTACTTCTTCATTTCTCCGTAGAACACCATCCATTGTTGAATTTGAATAGTGGAGATCATGTTGACAACACGAGTATTCCTCCAGGATTGAAGAACTTCACCCTTTCTCCTGAATGAGGTTTCGCCACGTTTCTGAGACTGTGATTCGTTTTTCATTTCTGGAGGAAGACCCATGTTCACTGTGATTGTTCCACATATTCTAACCTGTCTTGAAAGGAGAGTTTCAGCATTTGTCACATGATTGTAATAGTTGTCTTGGTAGACATGGTAATTTTGTTCAAGATAAGGTTCCAAAAGTGTAAAAATAGTTTCCTGTAATTTATTTCCTTCACCAGCATAAATGTCGAAATTCAAGATATAGCCTGAGGTGCTTACAGTGACCATACGGCCAAGTAATCCATACTTTATAAGTTTCCCCGGGTTATATGTTCGTATACGAAGCATATCCCTCCAAGGAATCATTGCTTCATCTACGGAAAGTTGTTGATTTGACTTATGAATAGTATGAAATCTTTCAAGGAAAAAATCCATCAAGGGTTGAATTTCGAAAACCCTGTTAGATGATTGCTGCAGAAGTTCGTTGTTACTGAAATGTAAACACCACCAAACAGAGGAAAATGAAGAGCCCTTTGTTCTCTATATTTATCACAGATCATTACTTCGGAGTGAGGTCACGTTTCTATAAACATCCGTCAGCAGGACCATCGCAGAAAGGCAGCATGTATTGCATAATTAAAGTGTATAGTGCATGGAAACCAAGCTAATGTTATAAACGCAGATGTGCGTCACCCGTCTTGCACAGTTGTAATGTATAGACGCACATCTGCGTCACTCATCGACAATGTGTTAATTCGCAAATGAACTAATTGATATGCAAATTGTCTAGTTGATATACATAAGACTTTAATCTACATGCAAATTACTTAATTGATATTAATACGTCCTTGTTTGATACGCAAGTTATCTGAATAATATGTATACGTCCTTGATTGTTATGCAGTTGATCTAATTATTATGCAAATTACTTTAGTACCAGACAACTTGGTGCCTTTAACATTTTTGTTTTGACCGACAGACTGTTTGACGCCTATTTCCCCGCCATCTTCGATGGCCGCCATTTTCCAATATGGCAGACACGGGCATAATTTTTTAATTTTGAAATGTGCCATTTTACAATAAGGATGCATTTTTAATTATAACGTAACTTTCAAGTAACAATTTTTAAATTTATTATTCCTCGGTTCGAACCCATTTTAAGCTAAGGAAAAGGTAACCGCCCGATACCTCCTACAACGATCCCGCCCTAGGTATATATATGTTATAGTAATAAAGATGATAAATAAATAATGACACACAATTTTGTAGTTACAATTATTGTTTATTTATTAAAATACAATTGCTGTAATACAGTTAAATTAGCTAGCCATTATGGGACAAACTTTGTAGAACGGAGTGTATGAGCCTGTGCTTTTAGGACAGAATGTAGTAGCGCGGAATATTTTCGGAGGGTTTGTTTACAAGTGGCAGTGTGAATGGCCGGTCGCAAGTAAGAATGTTTAGCAGGCAGGCAGCTTACGGAACGCAACTGCCCTTAAATTCGTAGCTTCACAAGCAATTTTTTCGCGTTACAGCGTTACGGCACTTGCAATTAATACTGCGCATTTTATGAGTTTGTTTTGGGGTAGTATGTGAAATTCATTAAATTTAATAACACACAATTGCATTAAAACAGGCGCTAAAATAATTACGCGCTTATGAAGCACTATATAAATATACTGCGTATAGTAATTTACTACTTATAATTAAAATAAAATTAGTGTATAACTACATTGAAACACGCGGTTAAATAATTTACGCGCTAATAAAATGAGTATATAATAACACTCAGAATAATAATTTGATACTACTAATTTTTCACGGCTTAACAACGCATAGTAAGTTAGGTTTTAGCGTATAATTACATTGAACCACGCGGCGAAATAAATTTACGCGCTTAAGAAAGCAAAATATAATAAAATAGTCTCTATTTTTTTTTTTGCTTTCAATAATTTTCCACGGCCTAACAGCGTATATCTAGCTCGTTTAGAGTTAGTATATAAATTTACGCAATTTATTAACACACAATTATTTTAAATGGGCACAAATTATTACATTAAAACACGCTGTAATATTTGAAGAACGCGTTAAAATAATTTACGCGCCTATGAAATCTTCCGTACAATTATTTGCTAAACGAATACATGAAATTGGGCTTGTATGGCTTACGCGAAATGCATTTTAATACATACACGACGTTACGAACCAGTCAGAACAACAAACGAACACAGCTACATTTCCGAGCTACGTAGGCGCTTAGCACATTACGAAGGAAGGCCAGATGTTCAGGCGGCGAACCTTGCCTTCGGGCATAGCTCACGACTGCGAGCGAAGGGACAATTAGCACGGACACCGAGCCACTTTACCTGTTTGCTTACTAGCGCTAAGTATACAGTTTAGAAACGAAACAAAATTTACGCGACTGTAAACAAGCTAGCATTGACGAGACAGTAAGAAAAGACACCGGCAGTTGAATAGCGACTGTAATAGAGGTATTTGCAGTCCGTATACTAGTGAGACAGGAACAAAGCCACCCTTCTAGTCACACTGGCACCAGACCGCTTCTGCTTACCAGGTAGACAGAAGGATTCAATTAGCGCTAAAGAGAGAAAAAGCATTGCTTTAGGGCACTTGAATATTTGGTTACAGACTGAAGTCGCGACTGTTTGTATTTGAAATCTGACACAAAGGCACTCTCGCAGAGCAACTGGCGCCTTAACTTCCGTCGTTTTTGCCAATTAAGAGGGGACCGTTTGATTTTTGTACACACACACTGTTTTAGCACAATTAACATTCACTGTAGATACCGAATAAGTACTTATATTTTTTTCAGCGTGTTCTAAAACAAATTGTGTCCCTTTTGTATTTTGTAAATAAATGCATTTAGGTGCCAATTTCACATGTTGCTGCCATACACAGGCCATTTCCTCCCAGTCGCTTAATGTCAGGCCGCAGTGGAAACGTGAAATGAAATACTTGTTGCCTGTAACACAGAACCATTGTTTACGTTAGTCTCTATTTCGAGGATTTCTTTTGCCTGTAATAAACACTCTTATGTTTAAAGTGCTTACCATTGTGGTAAAAGCCAGCGTCGCTCAAGCTCTTAGCAGACTGTTTAGTAGAGGGAGGCCACGTATTAAAATAATGTATTCAAGCATCGGCTGTGACAAATTGCAGGTACAGAGGGCGGTCCCATTTGTTAGAGTTGTGTTACTTTTCACGTGCTTAAAATTCTAGGTCTTGTAGCCGTAAAAGAAAACTGAAAATTAGTGCGGGAGTTATAAAAGTCGCACACATAACAAAAGAAGAAATACAAACAAATATACTTACTGCGTTTAGACCCGCACAATTCTAGCTACGAACAGGCTGTTGATGTGATGCTTTAGGCACGTCGCCCAACCAATAGGGATGTTCCCTACAAAGAGTTACTTAATTAACCCACAAGTCGGACTCCAGTGTTGGTGGCCTTTGAATGGCTCGTCTCCTTCTTGCTAGTGGCCTAACTCCACTCCACAAAATGAAGAACAAAGGCGACTTGTAATTTTTGAAATGTGTGACGAATATCAGATTCAGTCTTCATATTTAAGTGTCGCAGGTTTTTGCTGATGGAATGTTCTGAATGTGGCGGTGGTGGGATAGAAGCCAGTCCAGCAGTAGAATTAGAGTATGAACACATGACTGGATAGCGCGAGTGAACCTAACACTGTTCTGTGTGGGTGCTCTTAAACATAAAGAAACGTTTCTCCCCTTCCATTAAACGTCAGTTGCTAAACGGGTATGACTTACCCTTGAAGATAGCAACAGGTGGTGAAACCGATTAGCAGACAGGAAGTTACATAAGGGAAACACGTGCCTTTAAAACTAACGGTTTGAACACGTCGCAAGATGTCTAGAGGTACTCAGTATAAATTAAGAGTGGCATATTTTTCATTGTGCGTTTACTGCGTTTAGAAGTGCTACCGATTTGAGATCTGCGGTAAACTGCCTACATCTACAACAGCTGACTTACAGCACAGCCACAACTACAGCCGACAACTACATCTAAAATTTACTGTCAACAGCTACGACTAAAGCGACTACGACTGCTACAGTTACAACTACAGTGACTTCTAACTTAAATACAGCTACAACTGCCAACATTTTTATTTGCAACGACTTGGTTCAAGTAAGTGGTATAATTTTGAATCAATATATAATGGCTAAGAAACTACTTTTGAACAGACAGAGAACTATCCCTACTGGTCAAGTTCCCTCTGCCGGCAGGGAGGCGTCTGAGTCGGAAGTAGCATCCTCTCTCAGAAATAGTTCCGTGTCGGGAAAAACAGAACATGTACCCTTTTTTATTTTGACGAGACTACTTAATGTTTTCTAAAATTTAACGCGACCGAGCGTAGTTTTTTTTCAAGTTTAGGCTGCTTGGTGAAGAGCAAGACCGACGGTTTATTTGAAGGAATGCATTACTGCATTAAAAAATTAATTAGGAGATTATGTGCTTGATAGAGATTTGACGGGACTAAGAAATCGGACACTGAAAATGTCCTTGATAAGTTGGTGGGCAGTAGTTTCCGGCGCAGGGACAACCTTAAACATGATGTGGTTTCGGGCATGCTGGAGTAGGTCGTTTAGAGCAATGAGAGATTATGCTTGAGCGACCACCTCGAAGTGCATCTAGACCATGTCAAGTTGCCTATTGGTAGTTGACAGTTTCATATTATTTTCGGACTATAAAATTAATGCGTTCGATAGTTTGAGCCCTGATAGGGTCATTTTTGACGCAAATGCCCTTTCGAAAAGGAATTTGTACCTGATATAAGATGTGGACTCTGGGCATTAAAATGTGATCACGAACCTGAAAGCTTCAATGACCAAGGGTTATATATGTAATGCGTGTGACACATTATACAACGTCAGGCAGTAATTTTTCGTACGACTCACAATCCCGACATAAAGGGCGCCGTTATCGAGCGTTTTAACAAATCTCTGAAGAGAAGGATGTATAAATATTTCACGAAATATAACACATACCGTTACTTGGACGTCATAGATAAACTATTAACAGGTTAAAATGATTCTGCCCATTCCACAATAGCAAATTGAACGCCTCAAACATTTACTCTGCCTGGCTAAGAATGAATAGTCCCTGGGCTAAAGTTCCTCAAAGTCGTATGAAATTTAAAGTGTGAATCTAGTGAGGATAAAAAAGAAAAACTAAAGCTTGCCAACGGTTGTGAACAAACCTTATGAACGGAAATATTTTGGGTTGTCAAAGTTATACAGCAATTGCCCAAACATTTTTACAAACTATAAGACTTGCAAGATCGTCCTATCGAAGGACAGTTTTACAATTAAGAATTTGTCAAGGTTACTGTTTCATCCCAGGGAGTTTTTGAAGTAGATAAAATAGTACGCACTCGTAACAAGGGCACCATTAAACATCGTGGCAGTTGGAGAGGATATGACGGAACTTTCACCTCTTTGGTAAACGCTACCGATATCAATCAACTATAATGGATCATTTTTATGTAACATTGCCGTTAGATAGTTCGGTTTATTATTTTCCGGCCAACACAATAGCCGACTTTAGAACCAAACTGGTTACAACCCTCGAGTTGGAACAAGATAAATGGGAGGTCGGACTATTGGAGATAGCTTATTCTGAAGGATACAAGAAACTTTTTTGCACAATACACTTCGTTTAAATTATATTTCCTGTAAAGCACTATGGATCTGTGTTTGATCTCACAAATATAACCAAATTTTCGAAATGTCTATAAACGAAAACTTTATCCGTATATTCAGTAACTACATAAACAAATATCAAGGGCAAACTAAAGATCTGTTTAATTCATGTCGCGGGCAAAAATTCCATTATGCTTAACGGAAATTTAGTACCTTATGTCCCTACGCGTGTATATAATGGTATTGATGATTTAGCAGAAAAAATTATGGAACCTGCAAATTGCCGTTCTTCCACATTGAACCTATCCACAAAAGAAAAATTTAACTTTGTTGAGCCTGAACCCGTATACGTTTACACGAATATTATCAAACCAAATTTGGTTGGGGATTTTATGTTGGACTACTAATTTCCTTGCACTTCCCATCGGACAAGGGTTACAACCCGTTGTAGAAGCCTGCGGAACAGTCCTTTATAGAGTCAATTTCCATTCGTCTAGTTATGAAAACTGGTGAAAATATGGTGTTTGAAAAGAGTGATATTCCGTGCCTTGTAATATTACACTTTTAAAAGAAGCCGTCAGCGAAATAAATCTCAGTTTGTCAGTTACAATGGATTGATGTACACGGTACTACGTAAATCAAATTTGTGGTGGGGAGATTGGTCCTGTTTACAGGGCTAGTTTCAGGGTGCAGAGGGGTAATGTTATAGGGTCCTACGTCAGAGGGCTCTTCGGTTTTTTAATCCTCTATTGTATTCGGGGTCAAAGGCTGTAGGAAAAGATAACCTAAAAACAGTTTTCAATATTATGACGGATATTCTCAATAAGTAACCAGAAGATCCTGATGGCGATATATTCAAATCTCGTTTTAGTTTGAAAAAGGGCAATCTTGAAGAAAAGATTAAAAATATAACGAGTTCTGGCTTGGGTTAAAAAAGGAAGCATAACCCAAAAAAGGCTCAGTCTTAAGGCAAATGTATGAATATGAAGACTATTTTCACAGAGGAGAAGCATAAATAATTGAATGCTTAAATTCGGGTCTAAACATCTTCCTCAGGCGTTGCATATAAACATCTGTCGTAAATAGTCATACCGCTACATACAAACCTATTTCGCCCGCAGACAACCCAGCACAGCGTGAATTTAATTGCCCGGGTCGTAGCGATTACTACATAGATTTAAATTCTGTGCGTCTACTCTTGCGCATGAAACTTCTCAAAAGTGGTAGATCGGACATAGAAAGTGCCGAGCCAAACACAGTTGGGTGTGTCAACAACTTGTTGCATTCAATGTTTAGTTCTCTTAGCGTCTCATTAAACGGTAGCCATTTAGTCATTTCGAGACAAACTACCGTTACCAGGCGTACCATAAAAAGCTACTTAACTACGGTTCTGATACGTCTGGCACGCATCTAGTTTCAAGTATCTGGTACCTCGATTCGCCCGGGGAACTCAGAGACAACAGTGGTTATGCCAGATGATTCAATTACCCTCGCAACCGAAAAACTCTAGAACTATATGAAAGACTACATGTTGACTTGTTCAATTCCGATAAAATGCTAATTAATGTCGTAGACAAGAACAATAAGCTTACACGTTTGGCCACTACAGACGACGACAACAAAGTGCATATCAAGATTTTAAAGGCTACTCGTTTTATCACTCAAGTTGAATTGAAGCCACATCTTATTTTTTACACTCATTGTTCCGTGCATCATTATAATTGTTTCAAAATAATTACCAACACGATGACACTTCCCGAAGGGAACAGGACACGTAGGAGAACGTGAGGGGATACAGCAAAAGATGTAAGTAAACAAAAACATTGCATTTTCCTAAAGAACATTTTAAAATTTTAACAGACAGTTGTTTACCGTATTTTATAACTTTTAACCACAGAAGGTATTTAGTTTTTAATAAATCTTTTATAAAATTGTAATGGTCAAACTATGTTTTAGAAATAACCAAAGATAAACATTACATGTTACAGTACACAGTATGCCAGAGGCTGCCTGTACAGGGAAAAATGAATTCCTGATGATGAGCTTCCCGAAAGCTCGAAACATGTAGAGTGAATGACGACTACCCCTGAAATAAATGCTAGTCCATAAGTGTCATCGTGTTGGTAATTATTTTGAAACCCCATCTTCTTCTTGATTACGCTGATGTTTTGGGAATGAAACGCAAAGCTCGTTATCCTGTTACAATGCTCGGATTAAAACTTTTACTGCTAGTTCTGGTGTGCAGCAGGTCTTTTTGAATAACTCATTCCTCGGACCAATTCTTGAAAGGGCTCTTATATCATTGGTTAAAAACACTACATTCGTTGGTTGGCAAGTACAAATCCATTCCACTTTCATCATTATGGTATGACAAATCTCATGTTTGTGTAAACGGTGTTCAACACCGTTACGATCAATTCACAATGGATTGTTCTTCATCGTTTGGGCTACCAAGGTTAACGAAATACTTTTTCAAGTACGGGTATTAATCACGATGACCGTGCTCAAATTATTACCTTAGAAATGTTCACCAACTTTTCTACCTATTTGGCTTTGACCTAACACCAGACAGAATGGCGGACGAAGAACATAAAAGCCTCCCCCTTCATGGAAACGTGGGCATTGAGACACGATTAAAAAAACCGGTATCAGAACCCGTCACCTGGACACGTCGAATTCGGCAACTCTAGAAATGTAACTGTAGAATGAATACCATTCACATCGATAAAGTTTGAACTAAACATTTAAAGAATTTTCAAGCCTTTTATCCAATAGATATTTTGCCATAAAGCCGTCAATAATTTTGATCAACCTCGACAAACATTACACACCCGGTTCGCAATGGGCAGCTGTTTGTATTTTCGACTATGGGTACGCCGAATATTTTGATTCGTACTGTTTGCCACCCTGTAAGTTCCTCCAATGCCACTCAATCTCTTGGACATTTATCCGCCAGAATCTACAGGGATTAATTTCAAATGTCTGCGGTCACTACTGATGCATCTACGCCCTCCACAGATCCTGGGGACAATCCATGACGTCATTCCTCAACATTTTGTACCAGCTCGCTATACCTGCAACGAATAAATGGAAGTACGCATGATCCGCATTCAGTTTGGAGAGTGTTCCGCTTGCGGTTAGTTCGAGCAGCAGCAGCAGTCGTGCAAATCGCAGATATACATAAAGGTAAGTTCACTCATGACTTTCAGTCTGCAATGTCTCTCTTGGTGACTTACTTCACATTCTTCGAATGGCGAGATGGTGAACTAGTGGTCGAGGATTTGGCAGCTGTCAACTCCCACAGTAAGAGGATATGTCTTTAAGAGATCTTACGGCTGGGATGAAGTACCATCGTTTAAAGCCAGAATGAATCAGGTTATTGACAACGGGTGTAACTGTAATGTTGGCAATGTACTGTATTCAAAGCTGGAGATTGTGCTACATCGCGAGAAATCAACTGTCGTTGCAATCTACTGTTTCGGGTCTCAGAAAACACAATTTATTAGTGGTCTCATCGACCGCACATTTATTGATATCACTCAGCTAGAATGCTCTCCACTCGACGACATAAATCTACAAGGCATCAGCTGCAGGTTTGCATGTCACAACACGTCCAGACATGTTTGTGCATTGTGGACGGCCTATTTATTAGCACAGTGGTTAAACTTTTACATTCTTATTCTGTAGTATGCAAAGTGTCTTACTGAGCCTGCATATCATTGATGTTTTCCAGATGACGGGGTGCTTCGTCGTACATTATTCTTCAACGAGCAAGAGACAAAGTACGTCTCCATCTACCTGAATGAGCACCTAAAATCACAAGTGAAGATTGGAACTTTCTCAGGCCATGTGGTGTTGAATGACATACAGTGGTTTATTCTGGTGACATTCAAGAGTAATATATCAAAGAATGAAGTACACGAACTTGGTGACCACCGTCATACCTTGCCAATGTACTGTGGACGGTATATACGCATCACGAGTGAGAACACTCAAGTGTATCTAAGCAAAAAACGATTGGCCACAACTAATGAATTTAGCGAGTGCTTGCATAGACAGACAAGTGTTCAAGTTTTGTAGACTCCTAGATGAACTGGTGGAGTGGCGAGATAAGTGTTTTCTAAAAAAGTGCTTCTGTACACCTCCGAACACAAATGCCATTGATTTAGATATATTGTGGGATGAACTAACGTATAAAACCATCTTGTACAAATAAATGCTTATAAGTGTGGATAATTTGATTTGTACGCCTATTAAAAATGTATTTTTAATAACATACATTGTATGTATTTGATATGATATGGAAATCTATTAATACAATTGTATTTTTAATTTTACTGGTATACATTTATTTTTAATTGTATTAATAAATTTTGTACTTTTTAAATAAAAAAATGTGTATTTATTTATTACCCAAATCCCGTTTCCTTTTTAAAAAAGAGATGGTTCAGGAGGTAGGATTCGAAGCCACAATCTTTCAATTATGAGTTTGGAATTCTACAGCTCAGCCACCTCTTTTTGAAGAGTAAGAAAATCTTAAACAATAATATGAATTTAAAAGAACACTATAGGCCATATTGTAACATGTTAAGTTATAAATAAAAATGGCGTACTTTAAAATTAGTTTATTGTTTTAAAATAGCCGCCGTTCGGTACCAAGTTACGTTTTAATTAAAAAAGCGCGCTCGTATCCAGATTTCAAAATTACGAAAATTTAAATATTCAAAAATTGCGTGAGTCCGCCATATTGGAAAATGGCGGCGATCCAAGATGGCGGCCAAATAGGCGTCTAACAGTCTGCCGGTCAAAACAAAAGGGTTACAGGCGCCAATCTGTCTGTCAATAATTTGCATAATAATTAAATCAATTGCATACCAGTCAAGGACGTATGAACATTAACTATATAATTTGCATATAAATCAAGGACGTATGAATATCGATTAAGTAATTTTGCATAGCAATCAAAGCCATATGAACATAAATTAGATAATTTGCATATGAATTAGGTAATTTGAATAATAATTAGGGAAGTGGAGGGTCATTGACCCCGCCGTCATGTTTGTTTACATATGACGTCACTTCCGGTGCCAAAACCGCCATGCTTACTACTACCATGACACACCATACGTAGGCTCCATAACTCTTATATTCATCATGACACACCATGCGTAGGCGCCATGACTCTTACTCTCAACATGACACAATGCGTAGACGCTATGACTTTATATTCACCATGACACACGATGCGTAGGCGCCATGACTCTTATATTCACCATGACACACCACGCGCGGAAGCTCATCACAGTCTTCTACCTTGTCGGTAAGAAATACTATTTTACCGTAAGAAAATTGGCCGCAGCTGGAAACTGACAAATTTCTCTATCTCTTTCAGAAATCAAAGCACAGGACAAACTTCTTGTGTTTTCCATGTCTTCATGGTGTGGTATTGAATTAAGCACAGGAAAATTTCCGCCTCATATCTACATCAATATGAGTGCACTTACTAATATTATCCCTTAATTATGTTATTGCCGGTCCCATTAACCGCGTGGTCTAAGACGTAGGTTAGTGGCCCTTCGCCTGCTAAGACTGTGGGTTCGAATCGCACCGGGAGCATGGATGTGGGTCTGTTGTGAGTGTTGTGTGTTGTCAGGTAAATGTCTCTGCGACGAGGTGTTCACTCGTCCAGAGGAGTCCTACCGACTGTGGTGCGTCGTTGAGTGTGATCTAGAAACCTCGTGAATAAGGAGGCCAT
>Ga0123353_10013540_pt1 | contig 11691 bp, 8 predicted proteins | sample TergutLab28metaG_3_FD_92763 | JGI IMG/M metagenome (GOLD analysis project Ga0123353, IMG submission 92763) | Labiotermes labralis P3 segment gut microbial communities from Petit-Saut dam, French Guiana - Lab288 P3 | ecosystem: Host-associated > Arthropoda: Insects > Digestive system > Gut ... | reverse complement strand
ATATGCCCGCCGGTGTACTTGTCGCGGAACTCCACCATGTCTACCACAGTATCAAATACGGCGTTTTGCAGGCGGATAACCGTATCCGCTTTTTCGTGTACCAACGCGTCCATATTATCCAAACTGCTTTTAAGCTCCGATTGGATTTTAAGAAACTCTTTTTCCCGTTTGATTATCCGCAGTTCTTTTTCAATGCGTTTAAGCAGCATCGGCGCAAAAAACGGCTTGGTCACATAATCCACCGCTCCGAGGTCGAGGCCTTCGACTTCGCTGTTCGAATCGGATTTGGCAGTGAGGAAGATTACCGGGATTTCCCTGTACTTTTCTTCGGCTTTCAATTCTTTTATAGCCTCATAACCGTCCATTTCCGGCATTTCGATATCTAAAAGAATCAAGTCCGGAATAACTTTTTTGAGCGCTTCAAACATTTCGGCGGCGGACAGCACCGGTATGACTTGATAAAACGTGTTGAGCATATTTTTGCCCACGGACAAATTCGTCGTGTTGTCGTCCACCAACATAATTATATTTCTCGCATTATTCATATTCATATTCCTCGCAATTTTTTTATTATTTCATTATATTTAAACGAATTCGCAGTTTGTATAATCCAGGCGGCAAAATCACCTTCCGTTTCATATTCGTATGAGCCGAGCTCCCCAATCAAAATGTCTATTGTGTCTGTATCAAAGTTTTCGCAGGCGGCCAGCAATCTTTTTAAAATATCGCCGTCCGGTTTTTCTTTTTTCGGTTTGGGATTGCCCGAATCCAAGCTGTCTAAAAAATTGTTTATCCCGTTTATCAAATCGCCTGCAAGCCCGTTCAAAACCGAGGCGTTTGCATACACAAAGCCATAATTTCCCGCTTTGGCTTCTGTTTCCAATTGCTCCGCCAAGTTTCCCACTGTATCGGCGCAGATACTGCGGCTGGCGCCTTTTATCCCGTGCACGTGAACGGCATATGAGGGCAGGCTGTCCTTTTCCGGCGATTTGATTTTTTCGAGGAGAGACGGGGTGTTGTTTGCGTAAGAGCGAAGCACGTCAAAGTATGCCTCCGAATCGCCTTGAAATCCTTCAATACCTTTTTTTATATTGAGCCCCGCTATGGTTATATTTTCAAATAGCGGCGGAAGCGATTCATTCCCGCTGCGCGGTTCGTATTCCGCGTTGGCGGTTTCCTTTGATTTATCGCGCACGAAATGCCTTATCACCGCGTCGAGCCGGCCGATTTCAATGGGTTTTGATATGAATGCCTGGAATCCGTTGCTGAGGAACATGGCTTCGTTTCCGGCAATAGCGTTGGCGGTCAGAGCGATAATGGGTATATTCCTTGCGTATTCGGTCCCGATTTCCTCGCGGATAATCCGCGCCGCCTCTATCCCGTCGATACCGGGCATCATATGATCCATGAATACCGCGTTATAAATTATTTTTTCGCTGCGGACAGCTTCCACGGCCTGCTCCCCGTTCATCACGCAGTCGATTTGCATACCGTACGGTTTCATCAAGCCTTTGGCTACGTCGAGGTTCGTGAGATTGTCGTCCGCAACCAGCACCCGCGCGTAGGGCATATGTATGTGGTTTATTTTCGCGCTCCGAACGCGCCTGCCATCGGAGTAACAGAACCTTTGCAGGTTGTTTACGACGTCCTCCCCGATATGCATGCCGGATACAAACTTCTGCGCGAGCTTTACGGTAAACACGCTCCCTTTCCCATATTCGCTCTCCACTCCGATCGTTCCGTTCATCATCTCGGCGAGGCTCTTGGATAGGGGGAGGCCTAAGCCCGTCCCCTCCGTCTTACGGTTGGATTCCAAATCTAACTGGGAATAATCTTTAAATAATTTATCTATGTCCTCGGGACGGATACCCTTGCCCGTGTCGCTGATTTTTGCGGTGACCCACACGATATCGCCGTCCTGCTCGCAGTGTACGCTCAGTTCCACCGTGCCGCTGTCCGTATATTTTATGGCGTTTGACAAAAGGTTGTTTATAATTTGTTTGACCCGCAGCTCGTCGCCGTACAGCGACGCGAACAAATCGGTGTATATATCCAGCTTAAATTTGATCGGTTTTTCGCCTATGCGCAAAATGTTTTGCGTGATGGTATCGTTTATCAGGCTCGGGACGTCATATCTGACCTCTACAAGCTCCATTTTTCCCGCCTCTATTTTCGATATATCCAATATGTCGTTGACTATGGAGAGCAGCATGTCGCCCGCGTTATATATTTTTTCCAAGTTGGAATATGTATCCGCGTCTAAGCCCTTGTTTTCCAAGCACAGACCGGATAAGCCGATGACGGCATTTAGGGGCGTCCGCATTTCATGGCTCATGTTCGCCAAAAAGTCGCTTTTGGCGTTGTTGGCTTTTTGTGTGTTCATGAGGGCGATTTCCAATTCGTTGGATTTTTGCTCTATTTCGCCGATCATCGACTTTTGCTCGCTCATATCGCGCAGGTACACCGCGACCGCGTAATCGTTTTTATAGGGGATGCGGATGAGCGTCGTTTCCAACGGCAGGGTTTTCCCGTCGGACCTTAAATGTATGAACTCCTTGGAACCGCTTTTCCCGTTTTCAAACGCTTTTTTGACATGATAAATTTTTTCTTCGGCGGATTTTCGGCCGTCAGGCTGAAATTCGGGCGTAAAATCCTCAAAACGGGTCATAAGGATATTTTTATCGGTCACTCCGAATAATTGGGTGTTCGCCTCGTTGCAGTCGATCATTTCGTAGTTCCTGTTCCATAAGTGGCAGGCAAAGGGCATTTTGTCCAACAGTATCCTCATATGGTCGTGAGCCTCGCGTATCTCTTCCGCCTGCGCGTTTCTGTTCAGGGCGCTGACCAACATTTGGCTGACTGAACGGAGGATGGTTATTTCATCGTCTGTAAAAGTCCTTTCGTTTTTACAGTCGTCAACCCTGAAGAACCCCCAAAATACATCTTTGATAAACAGCGGTATGATCACAATCGTTTTTATATCATAAATTTTTAATAATCTCTTTTCGTCGTCTGACAATTCGGAAACGGCCGCGTTGATATATCCGCCGTCCGTAAAAAAACTTTCCCAATTCGGCACGGCGCTGTAGGGAAAACGGAGCCCGATAAAAACCTTTGTTTTTTGCTTGCCGACGCTGCTGAGCCATTCGTATGTATGAACGAAATGGAGTTCTCCGTCTATAGTTTCATTCCGCCAGATTTGTACCCGGTCCACGTCTATGGAGTTCCCTACAAGCTCTAAGCTCTTTATGAGCGCTTTTTCGACGCTGTCGTCGTCCGCTGTCGAAAGCAGTGTCTGAACGGCGGAATTTCCCATGGCGAGAAGTCTGTCGCGGTATTTGATATCCTCCATCATCCGCTCATGCTCGCGCATATCCCTCGTATATCCGGCGATGACATATTCGTCGTCATATTCTACGCGCACGAGAATAACCTCGGAGGGGATGAGCTCGCCGTCAGTCGTTTGAAAACAGAACTTCGTAACGCACCTGCCTTTTTCATATGCCTCGTCAAAATGCTTTTGGCCCTCTTCAACGGAATGCTTCCCGTTCGGCTGATATTTCGGATAAATCTTAAAATATTGATCCATAAACTCCTGTTTGTCTTTGAATTTAAAGAGCTTGACAGATTCTTCATTGCAATCGAACAGCTCATACCTTCCGTCGCCCGACTTTTTCATCAGGCGGCAGGCGAGCGGCGTAGCGTCTAACATGAGCATTATGCGCCGCCGCGACGCGCCGATATGTTCCCACGTGCGTTTTATGTTCCTTGCCAGCTCCCCTATTTCATCCGTGCGGTCCGTTCCGTATATCGCGGCCTCTTTTTCATTCGCCGCCGCGACGCTTTCAGACAGCTTGCTGAGCGGCGAAAAAACAAAACGGAGCAGTTTATTTTTAAATATATCCAATTTCATGAGTTTATACCCCTCAAACTGATAAATACTTCATTATTATATCCATTATACACGATTGAGAAGTTAAAGTCAAGCAATTTTAATACATTTAAATTATATTATTATTTTATAACAGCCAATAAAACCATTCTCGCGCCTTCGTATTCATACGCGCATGTGGAGAGCGTCACAACAGATTCCGCCGCCGCGTGTTCACGGTAACGCCGCGCGTATCGCTTTATATACTCAAAAAACTCTTCCCTGTCTGAAGACGGATTGTATATTAGCATATCGTCGGATTTGACCACCATATATGCGAATATTTCCAATGTGTAAATATTATTTTCGGTGAACAGCGTGCCCGATGTGTTCGATTCAAAAAAATCGGGGTCGGCAAACAGTTTCAAGTCGCCGAACATGCTCCCGTTTTTCATATTGTGACCATATATCACGGTATTAAAACAGCTGAAATTTTTATCGCAGCGGTAATCCATAAATATGCTGCCGGAGATCATAGGCTCTTTATATATATTCCGCCGCAGATAAAAATCGTTGTCCGCCGCAATCACGACGGGGTAATCGATTCGCGTATTCGGTACGGTCAGCCAGCCTATAATATCGCCGTTTATTTCATACCGTATATCTATAACGCTTTGGTTGACGATTTTTTCGGAAGCGGCAGCTTGATTTGTTTCGTCTGAATTTGTCTGCATTTTGTTTGTTTGCTTCGGGCGGTATTTTGACAGCTCTTCTTTTATTTTCGATTCGCTTGAATATTGCGCGGAGATTTCCCGGAGCTCGAACCCGCATACTGCGACGGCGAACAATAAAATAATTGTCAGAATTGCCCTGCCTATTTTTTTCATACTAACACCTCTGTAAATTTTAAAAGCCGGGGAACGGGCAATCCCGTCCCCCGGCTGTACGGAAACTATTCGAATACGTCCCGGTGCACCCACAGCGCCGGATGGATATAAGCTTTGCTGTTTTGGAATACCTCGCCGCGCCCTTCGCTGCCGCCTCCGAAGATAATCGCCATTGTACCCGAACTGTCTCCCGCAGAGCGGAGGTAAATTCTGTTGAGATTGTTTATTTTACCGTAATTCGCCGCAGCGATCGAGCCGCTTTGTAACGAGGGGAAATTTTCGTCCCTGTAACGGGAGGATACAGAACAGAAACTTACCGCTTCGCTCCAGCTGAGCGCAAACGCGACGTCGTTGCCTTCGCCCGTCATATAGGCTGCGGGTTTGGAAAACCCGTCGGTTAAGCTTGCCGGATATTTACCCGAAGAACCGGGTATGCTGTATGCGTTGTTTTGTACCGTATATTGGCGCAGCCTCGCGTCTTTTGCCAAAGTTTGCCTGCCGTCTGGGTTTCCGTTTATCTCCATGTTAAACCATTTGTTGAGCGCCTGGCGGAGGAAATTGTTCGGCTCTCCGTAATTGTCTCCGGTTACTTCCGGCGCGTACCAGGTCCAGTAATCGGTTTGGCTTTGGTCTCTGTAGCACTTGATAAAATCCTTGCGGATAATCAGCGAATAATCGCCGTTGCGCGCTATTTCGACCCAATCGCCGTCTCCGGTCTGCTCGTTGTCAAGTATCCTGCCGTCGACGACGCTTTCCGCGCCCGTCGCGGTGATGGGTTTGTTCGGTTCTCCGCCGGTATCGTCGATACCGTCTAAAGAAACGCCCACTCCGACCAAAATGTGTATATCGCGGTCGACGCCCCATTTATCGGTGAACTCGCCGATAATAATGGTTACGCCTTTTTTGGCGGCGGTGACTGTTCCGGTATTCGTGCCGGCCGACGCAACCGTTTCGTTCAGGGAATGCCATTTAATATTGTCCGTCCCCGAAACGACCTCTACCGGAATGGGTTTTACATCGCCGGGTTTGTCTAAGCGGATTGTGCCGCCGTCTTTTATTGTGTAGGCGCTGATATTTTTTGAGTCGGTGACTTGGTAGCGGATAACCGTAATTTTTCCGAAATCCGTTCCGTACGCTATAGTTGCCGTTCCGGCTTTTTTTCCGGTTATCTCCAAGTTATTCAGTTTACCGCCTGTATTTATTACTTGGGCGGTGTCCGGTTCTCCGCTGAACGCCTCATTCAAGCCGCCCACCGTTAAATTGACGGTTTGTCCCTTCTCGACGGTATACTGGGAACTTATGCCGGACTCGCATTGCAGGGTTACATAGGTATCCTCCGCCGCCGCGGCGGTCCCGGCTATTGTGAATGCAATCGCTGTCAGCGCCGTCAGCACGGCTGCCGTTACCGCCAACAACACGGCGGTCTTTTTTTTGGCTTTAAATATTGGTTTCATTATTAAACACTCCTTACTTTAATTAAGTTCTTCTGTTGTTATTATGCGCGACATTTGTTCTTCGGTTAAATTTAAATGCGATGTATCCATTGTTACAAGACTGCCGTTGTAGACGAAGTTGACAGTGATCACCGCGGTTTTCCCGTCGTCCCTTGTGAGCTTGACCTGTACGGGTATTTTAGAGCCGTTGATGCCGTCGTTTATTTGCATTTGGATAAACTCGTCGTTTGTGGGCTCATAGGTGAATATGATGGACGGTTTGTTTTCGTGGCGGCTGCAGGTTCCGATTGTTACGTACGGCGCGTATTTTGTTTCGAGCGCTTCGACTGTCACATTGCTGTAATTGCCGTCTGTGATAATGTCTTCCAAATGGATCGAGCCGGTGTGGTAGAGGGCGTTAAAATTCGGATCGGGGTTGCCGTATTCCAAAAAATTTATTTTAGCGAAATAACTGTCGCCGATATCGGGGTTGCGGTCTGTTATGGGGGTAAAGCCATCGTTCGGTTTGTTGACCGGGAGTTCCGTATCATCGGTATCCTCTTCCGGAATCGTGTCCGAAACTACATTAATGACAAATTCGGCGGTCAGCCCGTTGGGAGCTGTGACCGAGATGACGGCGGTACCTTCCGCTACGCCCGTTATTTTACCGTCCGCGCCTATTTGCGCGGCGCCCGTATTGCCGGATTTCCATATCAGGGGAGAGTTTGGCGAACCCGCCGGGCCCACTGTCACCGTGGGGGGATTGACGGCGGCGCCGACTTTTACGGTATCCGGAATATTGGTGAGCGTCAGCGACGGTTTTTCGGTGACGACGTCATTGCCTACAATGATGTTGATAACCTCTTTTCCGTCCTGAGCGGCCTGCTGGTGGGTCGTGCCGGAGCCGTCGGCCGAAGATGCGCCCTGCGTCCACATCGGAATATCCTTGCGGTCGACGATTTCGACAATGACGTTTATCGCGTAATAGTAATCTAAGTCTTCGAGGATCGGCAGCGGTTCAACTCCGTGGAGCAGAAGGCCGGTTACTTCCCCTTTATGCAGGGGCTGCGACCAATAGACGTATCCGTCCGTGGAATAAATCCAGCCGATGAAGGCTTTTTGTCCGGTCTCGGACATCGCTAAGAATTGGGCCGACGTTATGATCTGCGCGTCGGGGGTTTTTTGCACGCCTGCTTCTGTTCCGTTATATTTGTTGGCGTCTTGCACCACGCTCAGAGAGCTGCTTCCCGGCATATAATACTTCCAGCCGCCCATCGTCCACTTAAAATAATCGTGGAAGTATTTGTTGTCGGCTTTGTTTGTATGGCCGCAGTCAGCCGCGTTCGCGCCGTATGTATGCGTAACCCAATCGTTCGGTCCCGGACGCCATGTATCGCTTGTGAGGTTCATCGTCTCGTCTAATTTTATACGTACATATACGGTGGTGTTGCCGCGGTTTTCCACATACACGTCTTTTTGGCCCGCGTCGGGGTCAAAGTCGTCGTGGACGGTCACATCTCGTTTGTGGCCCATGAATTCGTTTTGTTTTTCTATAACTCTTTGCCATGCGAATGTTCCTGTCGCCGCAATCGCGACAGCGATTATGAGGGCTGCAATCATTTTAAATTTGTTTTTCATTGTTAATACTCCTTTTTAATTGTTTTTAATTGTTTTGATTTTAAATATTTTTTGCAAACAACATATGTCTGAGTGCGTACGCGTAAACCGCAAGCGCTATAAGCCATGGTTTCGCGTCTGTTTCGTCGCCGGTTTTCGGCGGTTTTCCGGGGTCTGACGGCGGTTTGTACGGGATGTCGGGGACGCCGGGATTGTAGGGTTCGCTCGGTTCCGTCGGTTCATCCGGTTCATCCGGAATGCCGGGATGTCTCGGAACTTCCGGATCTTCCGGTTCATACAGCTCCGGAGGGTCCGTAGGTTCCGTAGGGTCATACGGCTCTGTCGGGTTACTCGGTTCTGCCGGGTCATACGGCGGGGTCGGTTCTTTCGGCTCCGTCGGTGTATACGGTTCCGTGGGTTTGTATGGCTCCTCCGGCACATACGGTTCCGTCGGGTTATACGGCTCCGTGGGCCTGTAAGGTTCCGTCGGCGTATACGGTTCCGTGGGTTTGTATGGTTCCGTCGGTCTGTACGGTTTATTTGATCCCGTGTATTCGTTTATGACTTCTTTTACGCTCTGTAAACCGTATGATACATTGAGGATAACCAACGCCGCCAGTATGACCATCGGCATTTTACGGAGCAGCCGAAAAAGCTTTTTTTTGAAATTATTCATTGAATGTTACGGCCCTCCTTTGCTGAAATTATATATGTTTATTCATAGCAGCGAAATTCGTCTGTTCAGGCGCGCGCCTCCCTAATAATACGGTATACGCCGCTATGTTTAAACCTTAACTTATATTCGGCGCAATTTGTTTCGCCGATTTTGTGAATATTCCCCGGAGCAGAAATGAGAGGAGTACGCACATACCGAAAATAATAAATACCAAAAACACGTTTTCGCTTAAATTAGATAAAACCGCTCCGAAAACAGGAAGCACAAATATCACTTTGCCGACGACGCTCGCCTCGTATACTATTTCCCGGTCGGGATTTATGTTGTTTACGCCTTTTGTCTTGAATCCCAACGCGCCGCTGTTATCATAATTTTCATATATCCCGACGATTTTGTGCGTCACCGATGTGCCGCGGTCAGCCATATAGGTTATATTGTCGCCTTCTTTAAGCTTGTTCGGGTTTATATGTTTGACCAATATGAAAGAACCCTGCGGAATTTCGTCCTGCATACTCGGGGATACTACGGTAAAATACGAATAATTAAAAATGGCTCTGGGCGTCCCGTCTTCCGTGCCGGAAATCAAAACAACAAACAAAATCATAACTATCGCCAGCGAGAACAATATATCGGATACAGAAGCGGCAAACCCGCGTATTTTTGGGGAGCGTATTTTCGCTTTTTTTTGTTCCGGCAGTTCCGGTTCGATAACTAACGGCGTTATCGGTTCAAATTCCGCTGATTTTGGAGCCGGTGCAGTATTGGCGATAAAATCGCTGTTCAATTCATCCAATGTCCTGAGCGTCATTTTGCGTCCCTCCCTTCAATTCTTCCGGCAAGAGTTTATGCAGCTGTTTTATAAATTGAGCGGTAAACTCGTTCGCCTGTATATTTATCTGTTCCGCTTTGGTTTGAACGTCGCGGATAATTTCACGGGCGCATTCCTGCATTTCAAACGCTTCCTTGCCGGCGTCGTCGATAAGCTTCTGCGCCTGCATTCTGGCGGCCACCTTTTCCATACAAGCCTCTTCCCTTATTTTATCCGTTTCGATTTGGGCGTCCGCGATGATCTTCTGCGCTAATGTCTCGGCTTCGGCCATTGTCTTGGTTATCACGGCTGCGTCAGGTTTATTATTTTCGCGCCGCTCACCGAGCGTATTATATTTGTCTAAAAGTTCGTTGTATTTGCCGCAAACGGCGTTGTATTCGTCATATGCCGTCTGATATGCCTGAGTGAGGTTGTTAATGTAACAGTCAACTTCGTCCTTATCGTATCCGTTTAATCTCCTGTTGAAAATAATATCGTTGATGGTCATCGTTTTCGTCTCCTTCACAAATTATTTTTGGTTTGTTTTTTTTGTTAGGCAATACTATAATCTACTGAGCGGCTCCGATGTCAATAGATAATCGCAAAAAATATCATGGGCATATTTGACGAATTATAACTTAATAAGCGCCGTTATATTGGGCAAATTGCACAATTTTCGGCGAAATCATACGGATTTACCGAAAAACAAAATATGGAGCGGCTCCGAGGTTGGTATTGATTTTTCATTTATTTTTTGGTATAATGGTTCGATAAATTTAGGAAAGGTACGGACACTGTAAATGAATCCTGGCGGTTTATTTTCAATAAACGATTTCGCGAAGATGGCGCGCATTCCCAAAGACACGCTGCTGTATTATGATAAGATAGGGCTGCTTGCCCCCGATGCGCGCGGCGAAAACAAATACCGATATTATTCGATTTTGATGCTGGCGACTGTCAATATGATTCGCACATTGCAGAGGCTGGGTATGTCGCTCGAGGAAATAAAAGTATTGAAGGACAACAGATCCCCGCACTTTGCCGACGATATACTCACGCGACAAATCAATAAAATAGATGAAAAAATCGAAGAGTGGGTGCGTTCCAGAAAGCTTTTAATCACGCTTTTAAAAACTATCGACGGCGCTTTAAACGTCGATGAAAACGCGGTGACGATAAAATTTCTCCCTGCGGAAGCGATAGTGCTCGGCGATATAAACGATTACAGCCGGGGCAGGGACGCGTACGACGCGCTGCTGAGCTTTTACCATTCGACAAGCGAAAAATATCCGGATTTGGATTTGAATTACCCGGTTTGGGCTATGTTCGAAAAGGACCGGATCAAGCGCGGGGATTGGGTATGGCCCGACCGATATTATTTTTTCAACCCCGAAGGGTACGACAGAAGGCCCGCCGCATTGTACGCCGTCGGTTATACGCGCGGCGGGTACGGGCAGAGCGGCGAGGTGTACGGCAGAATGCTCGAGTATATTGATAACAACGGTTTTGAAATATGCGGGGACGCGTATGAAGAATATCCGTTAAATGAAATTTGCATTGTCGAAAACGACAATTACCTGCTGCGCGTCATGATTGCGGTGAGGGAAAAACATGTTTTGTGTTAAAATAAAAAATATTAATAAAAAAAACTTGAAATTGATTTATTTATGTGCTACAATGTCTTGAAATATATTGCGGAAAACACAATATCGCCGGTATTAATATCGTTCGTCTGGTGGGCGCTGTCACAAGCGGAAAAAAAGGGGACGGCGCGGCTGTATTTTCTTTCGCGCGACGGATATATAATGTACAGAATAGCTCTGCGTTTCTGCGAATATTTCGCTTTAAAAACAGAATGCCGCTATTTGTACGGTTCCCGGATAGCGTGGCGGACCGCCGTATATAATATAATCCCGGACGGCGAAAAATATGAGTATATATTTTCGGGCGGGTACAAAATAACCCCGCGCGTAATTCTAAGGCGCGTTCTTGCGGATAAAGAGCAGAGGCATAAAATTTACCGGGACATAAATTTATTCGACGCGCCCGGCGGCGAAGACAAGGAGCTGAGCGCGAAGGAATTAAAAACATTTGAAAACAAACTCAAATCGAGCGCGGTATTTAACGAATATCTTCGCGCCGTATCAAAAAAACAGCTTGAAAGCGTTTCAAATTATTTTAGGCAGGAAGGTCTTTTTGATACGGGCGAGACGGCTTTTGTGGATTCCGGCTGGATAGGCACAATCCAGCGCAATCTGCGCCAAATATTGGAATACAGCGCGCGGGATATTAAAATTACGGGTTATTATTTCGGGCTCTACGCTCATTCATACGTTAAAAAAGACGGCGAATATAACACATGGTACTTTTCGCCGTGTTCTAAAATCAATTTATTGGCT
>Ga0123353_10013536_pt1 | contig 11693 bp, 6 predicted proteins | sample TergutLab28metaG_3_FD_92763 | JGI IMG/M metagenome (GOLD analysis project Ga0123353, IMG submission 92763) | Labiotermes labralis P3 segment gut microbial communities from Petit-Saut dam, French Guiana - Lab288 P3 | ecosystem: Host-associated > Arthropoda: Insects > Digestive system > Gut ... | reverse complement strand
GAGACCACTGGGGAGACCTAGGCGTAGATGGGTGGGTAATATTAGGATGGATCTCCAGGAGGTGGGATGTGGGTATATGGACTGGATTGGGCTGGCCCAGGATAGAGACAGATGGCGGACGCTGGTGAGTTCGGTAATGAACCTTCGGGTTCCGTGAAATGCGGGGAATTTCTTGACTAGCTGCAAACCAGTTAACTTCTCAAGCAGGACTCTGCACTATGGAGTAAGTGGAGTAAGAAAGTGCGGAAGAAGGCATTTTAAATTCCGGGTTGATTATGTTAAATTCCAACGAAAAACACTCTCAACGTGGAGGGCGAAGGTTTGACTGGCAGCACTGCAACTCCAAGCAGAAAAGCCTATTTGCGAAGTCAACGGTCGCCCAGCCAGGCAAAAACACTTCGCCTTTCATGGAACCCCGAAGGCTCATCACCGCTGTCACAAAATCGTAAGAGAATTGAATACTTTAAAGATTTTTCCACTGCTTTCAACGCTTTGAATGCAAAATTTAACATGAATTACATCTGAAGTTCCAGTTCGTACCGCGCAGTAAACACATTCCAGCTCAGTTATTAAAAACCATCAGTTAAAACTGTACATGATCGTTACGAGAACCACATAGAACACATACATACATTCTGTGGACACAATTTAGGAATAACAGCGTGGTGATAACAGTCATCACTGGGCTTTATATGGATCAATCAGACTCTGTTACCAAACACTGTCAAAATTTATCAATGTGGTGTAATGCGACAGACGCTGTGTCTGTAACAAGTTCAAACCTGGGCAATCGAGCGGCAAAGAGTTCTGTGTCTGTTCAGTGGGAGAAGCCATTCAACCTTCGTTCGCACACTCCTACTCCTAGATCGGGAGAGTTCACAGCAATGCGAATCTCCGCACAGTAAAAGCCTGTCATCATAGTTCCAGCTGCACAAACACTGGGTCAGCAGGAGAAATGCAATAGTTCGTCCTTTCATGAATGTTAAATTTACGAATTCTGGCGTTAAGTGCACTTTATAAAATCAATATCCCTTTTTCGGTAATTGTAATTGACGTGTGCTACAATAAACTCATCACGCCGTGCGTGTATTTTCGGCCCTACCCACCATTCCGCATTTAGCAGTGCGAGAATCTTAAGCAGGAGATACCGAAACGTGCGGCCACGTTTCGGTTCTCATTTTTGTTCCTGTTTCCCTTTATTCTGTTTGATTTAATTACTACTACGTGTTCCCAATTTGTTTTTGTTACAATAAAAATAAATGGCTGCATGTGTAAATACGAGTAAACCGTCCCTTCCATCACTTCGGTTATATCCCCGCAACATCACGCATAAGCGCACGCTTTATACAAGGTGTGTGTGTGTGTGTGTGTGTGTGTGTGTGTATACACACACACACACACCTCTACATATAAACGCATATTATCTCAGAGTACCGTCTCTATAACTGATAAAGGCCTTTATATGAACGGTGCGCAAGGCTGACAACCTTACCACCTTCGTTTGCCTTTTTATGAAATATGGGAGCCTCAACCTCCTAGAACCCTCTGGGCCTGTCGGGGCATTTACAGGGACTGCTAAACCTTTCTGTATTACTCTCCATGCGCCTAATAACATCTGCAACCACACGATACTTCATTTGTTCAGCAAACCATCATTTGAAGCTTGCTTCATTCCAACTGTTTCTGTATTTCCGCCCCTAATAACAAAATGTATTAAATCCTTCCGATCGCACTATGGCCCTGGGGTCGACTCAGCCCCTAACAGAAATGAGTACCAGGAGTATTTCCTGGGGGTAAAGGGGGCCGGTGCGTAAGGCTGACAACCTTACCACCATCCTGTGCCGTTGTCATGAAATCTTAACTTCCTGGAACCCTCTGGGCCTCTCCAGGCCTGTAACGGGACTGATTTACCTTTTTTAATAACAAAATGTACACCTATGCTCACCCAGAGATTATCATCCGAGCAATACATTATATCAGGCGTACAGAACCGTTGAACACTCAAGCCATGAACTAAAGAAGTGTGCAAACAAGCGAAACAGCAGATACCTCACCAAGGCGTAAGACAATGAGGAATGCTATCGCAAACTTCATACCGGCAACCAATTTTCGATGCGAATTTCGTAACAGGAAGCACACAAGACAAGCACTGTAATATGTAACGTTAACACTGGCCGGTTCGCGTAATGTTTATACCTCTTGGGCTATCCTAACAGCCTGACGCCATCTTTCTGTTGTGGAGAGAGAGATCTTTTATGGGGATTTTATTTTTCCGGTAACAATAAACCGTACCTACGTGCTCATGTGAAGTACTCGATATTTTCGTCCGCTTGTAACCAAATTGCGAGTGCCTCGACAGATTTTAATTAAAGTCTCCAATCAAATCTCACGAAAATCCGTCTGCAGCCGAGCTGTAAAATGCGGTCTGCCAGGAGGAAAGATATGACGTTAAGTACTGGGCGCTTTTCGCGAATATGCGAACGCGCCTACACAAGGTGCTCGCTCACCCCTGAGTTAATGCATGAATTTGTACCACTCCAGGCGGGGCGAGTCTCAGGCAATACGAGAGCTGAAAGAAATCATGCAATGCCAACAGCCCTACAGAAGTACACGTTTCGAACATATGTGTACACAACAGGGCCATTTACTTTGCTGTGAGCCGTTGGGCTGCACAGTCATTAAAAAACAGAGACCTATTTATTGCGGTGCTCTAAGCAGGTAAATCCGCACAGATTACGGGCCCACAGCAGCGGGTAATATTCGTGAATTATCGCATCATGGATTATTATCTCATACATGTCCAGAGTTGGTTTGCACTGCTAGGATTTCGCGGCATGCACACGAATTTCACTTCCGTCTCTTTCTGTAACAATTTTTAACCGTCATAATTATACCTAATGTGAAATAGTTTAAGTACGTATGAACGAACGGAATTTGTTCGCGTTCCGATTACGATGGACCATTCTGGTACGTTGGCACAGCAAACGATATGTTACACGGAGGGACTCGTCCATATGGGTAGCTACTCATGTAAGCAGATCACTGGTTACTAGGATGCTCCAGAAAGTGCTTCTTCAAGGCAATGGTATTGCTGTTGTGGTCAATAAAGGTCTCATTATTTTCAAGCTGGAATCCATGACATCAGCATATTACAAACTTGAGTATTTTGAGAGGCCATTGTCTAAAACAGGGCTGGCCAACATGCAGCCCTCGGTCACCTGAATAGTTCCAGTGACACAACATAACATAACGTAACATAACAGGTCCACAGAACATAATGTGGCAACTTCATTAGCAGAGAAAATATTTACAAACCAGATGGCTGTCACTTTTGAAGAAAGCACACAATAAATCTATCATTCTTGATGTTCTACCGGATTCAGTATGGCCAGCTACCTCGTCATTCAATCGTACTTTTAAGATCACTTACTGTTCGTAAAAACGGCTTTCTAGTTAATTCAGGCCTCCCCTCTTTCGATAATCGTGCGGCCCTCAAGCTAGTCCTTAACGAATTATGTGCCCCCCCCCCCCCCGTGGGGTGAAGCTGAAGCTGGTCAGCCGTGGTCTAAAGCATCACTTCTCAATCCCTTTTCTGCCCCGACACACTAACATGGTAATGCCAAGACTGTATTGACATCAACAAAAGTGAGGGCAAATTACCCACTTTCATTATTAATGTCATATATAGACTATACTTTACAAATGAATTACTAGAAACATGGGTAGTACACATATTATGAGCTAATTCTGTTAATGGGGGATATGGGACTGTTATAACTTCAGTTCAAAGTTTTGCCGTTCAATGATCCAAAGTACCGTGAGAATTTTAGAACCTAGCTAAGGCATCGCGTGGTGGATGGCCAAATTTCCTTCTACACAGTTTGAGAAGGGATGGCCTAAAACATTACAACCTTAAGGACTTGTATAACTAAATAAAATACCTAAATGAAATAAGAAGTGACCAACAGACCCCGAACGACAGACTGACCAAACTAAAACGCAAACACCTAAATAACTACGAAATGAAACAAACATCAAACAGGGTAGATACTGAAGCGCGATGTATGTGAGAAACAATTCAAGACATCCCAAGACCTTCTGGAAGACTTCGCCACTGTCACCACACGAAATAAGGTAAAGCTTTTGTTCTTTATTTATTTTCTCTTTCTTTCGTTGTCCTGACCTCTTTCTATCTATTCAGTGTAGGTGTAGAGGGTTACTGCTGCATCTGATCACACTCAGTGACACACACACGCACTCGGTAGGTTTCCTCCTTACGAGTGATCGGCCCGTGGCAAAGACCTCTACCTGACAACACAGAACACTCACAAGAGACATTCGTGCCCCCAGCGGGATTCGAACCCGCATTCCCAGCAAGCGAACTTCAGGGGACCCACGCCTTAGACCGCGCGGACAATGGGATTGGCCCGAAATAAAGTTGCAGCTCAAAACAAAGTGACTGCTGCCTCGAAATTAGTTCTAAGTACCTGAATTAAATGTTCCTCATGTTTACGCACTGCTGTAATAATCGCATACATGCAATCTTAACGTGTAATATTGGCTGTACGCAACTCCACAGACGTAAACGAATTTGATGTTTATGTTCGAAACGAAATTCTGTTGTAAGTTTAGTACACCGAACGCAATTAAATCCGGGCACACATAACGTAATCGCTTATCGCAAGGGCATTAAAGAGCAGTGAAAACAGCGCTAAATAATACTGACCCGTATTCTGGGCACGGGTCTAGCCCGTCAGCACCATATCTTAGACGATACACAGAGTTAAAAGTCACGCACCCAACATCGACATAATCTTTGGAAAAAGATAACACACGGGACAAATTCGTATGCACGTTGCAGTTGGTTGTATAGAATGCAAAGGTGCACAAATCCCGGACGCCTGGCCTGCTGCGCGACTAAGTTTTGTGCAGTGGCGCCCAATACTTTCAGCGTAATTACTGCAGTTTTTGCTCAAGTATACAGGAATGTGTTTCAGTGCACATGCACCGGGCGGAAGGCGGCAGAAAAGTCAGCCGCACAGCTCACCACCAGACTGTGTCCTCAGCAGTGAAATTGCTTTACGTTGCCCTTCTGGCGCCTAGAACCTGAGGGGCGGCTCCTAGATTTCTGGAAAATTTGTGGACCCCCCCCCCATGGAAAGTATATTTCCATGGGTTTGTTTGTAACCCAGCGTACACAAAATAACTATTGGTCCACAATAACTTACGATAACATCCAAAAGGGCGTCTGCTATAACGCGGTCTCGCCTTGTAAAGTCGAGAGAATGCTTCTCACGGCGGCATAAGCGTCTGGCATTCCTGAGATAACGTCAGGAACTCCAGCGCCACGTCCTGTCCTGTTGTCAACAGCACACAAATGATTCAGTATTTCGCTCTCCTTATCACCCCAGCGCGAACAATGCCACATTCAGAGCAAAATGATGCGTGGCGCCTCACAAAATTCCACAGGTGCAAAGCCATGTACAGCACAAGACGTGTACAACAGTACACCAGATCTCACATGAGCCTCAGAAAGGGGTCGTTTGATTTTTGGCTTCAACCGCTTTAAGAACAAATTCAATTGGTTGGAACAGCACACACTAATTTAAATCTCATAAAACTCTGAACAAACACTTCTGCAGCGAAGTGATGTTTAACATTAATATAAGTTGTTTGTAATTTGGTAAAAATGATGAGAAAACTAGTTGACATTAAGGACCACATACCTATAGTTTTGGTCATACATATTAATAAATGCTGGACAGAAGAATCCTTCAGGCGACAGTTGCAGGCATTAATTAAATAACTACTTAACGCAACGTACGCCTACATTTTTTCTTTGTTTTTGTTCCAGTTTCCATCATCTAATAACGCACCGGTATGGTGATTAGTCACATTCCTTACTGTGTTAACAGCAATTATTCCTGTCGTTCTTCGGTCGGGTGGTCCTAATAATAAAACACATATTGGAAGACCCTGGGAGGAAACGGAAAACTAACTTGACCTCGGAAGAGGTTTCGAAGCATTCCGCCCTTAAGCTGTGTTGTGTCAAGTACAAATGGTAATGTTCAGAAAATTTGGAGTTGTAACCCAATCCTCGTGTTATCTACTCCCACTACAACACAACGTTCATTTTAACCTACAGGAAGCAAAGTTCACCCTAAAACGTACCACGAACGCACGATATAGGTATAGCTCAACTCTTTCGTTAACCGTGGCAACAGATGGGTGTGGGTGCTCAACGCCACGCCACGCCCCGGCCGCTTTACTCCCGGGAAGAGACCCGGCTGGGTGGGCCCCAGGGTCGTTCTGAACGGGTGCGGAAAATCTCGCCTCTACCGGGAATCGATCCTCGGACAGCTCATAGCCAGTCGCGGTACCGACCACGCTGTGCCGGCCCATAATCTATAGGAAGTGAAGCGAAAACTTAATTCGGCGTACCCATATATATACATACGTAGACAGAGCAACAAAGATATCATTTAACTTTCACCTATCTTAAGACACACAATGATAAGAATCTGTGAAATATTTCCGCTAGTACGCCCTACACTTTACAATGTATAAAGAATAACCTGAAACATTAACACAGTCATCATATTCGTGATTTTTAGCATTATAACAACAGGCAATGCACGAATAACGTAACATTAAGACGCATTCATGCAACCACTGTTTCAGTGGAAAAGCATTAAATATTACATATTATACTGTTTTTACTGTTTGTAGCCTTGGGTAGCAAACAACTGGCAAGCGCCGTATTCTCATCTGTGACCTGCCCGACATTACAATCTTTCTCCACATTATCTCATAAACGGCATAATTTTAAGAAAAAAAAAGTTATTGAACATAAAATGTGTATTCTGATATTCTCTGCAACTTCTGGGCGAAGAATTTCTCATTCCAAAAGTAACTGAACGAGATATGATCAAAAACTTATGTTGGTTTTATGTAAAGTACCCGTTATTCTTGTACAATTTTAATAAAACTTGGAACTTTCTCGACAGATTTTCGGAAAATACTTAAATATCAAATTTCATACATATCCGTCCAGTGGAGCCGAGTTGCTCCACACGGACACGCACGACGAAGCTTTTCGCAGTAACGCGAACGCGCCTCAAAGCAGTGGATACAAAATGTGCAAGTATGTTCATAATATATCATTGTTCCAAACGTCAAGTAATCACGTACAGCAATGGTCTGGAACAGTCCCTGCTCTCAACACACCGACTAACGGCTGCCCTGCTCATTAAAATAAATCTGGGGTGTACAAATTTTCCAAAACTCTACGAACCACCTGAAAATTCTATTCGCCAGAAAGGTTCCATGAAGTTCCGTACGCAAAACCCACGAAAACTACGGGTCACAGTATAAAATTTAGTCTCCGGGCAACTTTGTTTCTGGGATTTGTTCACCCCTGCAATAAACTATATACTGTGACTGTTACATTACATGGGCACACACTGTTTCGTATGCAGTATTACTTTACAAATTTTTTCATTCAACTTCCCCTGAGGATAAGAACTACATAATTAGTTTCCTTCACACATCGCGACCCCAGACAAAAGTTACGACCTCGTAGCGGGGTGTCAAAGCAAGCACCTATGGATCCCCTTAATTAATCGCAAAAATCTTCATGAATTCACAAAATCCAGCAACTGCCACAGGCCCATTCCATGAAAGTTTGTACGCGTCTAAACCGGCTCGCAACTGGCTCGTAAACAATAAAGCAGGCCTATTGACGGCAGACCTGTACCAGTTTCGAACATATGAAACACAGCCTATATTACTTTATATAACACAAAATTTAGCTGCGATACTAATATTAAGTAATCAGTCGTCTAGGCCACTTCAGTAAGAAATAACCAAGGACGTTCCGTAGCCCCTAAACATAATTAGGCCTTACTCTCCGAAGTGATTTGCAATTTTACAAATCGACGACGTAAGAGCCATCAAACGTCTTACGAAGTGGCTGAGATGGTACCTTAATGATACGGATGGTGTCAAGCTATCCATGAAACCTTTAATTTTTGCGCCTCTGGGAGATCAGACAAGATCTGATAGCATTCTGTGTCTTCGGTGATGAGAGAGACGTTACCGCAGGGTGGGATATAAATATCACCGCCAACTAACTAACTAACTAACTAACTAACTAACTCCACGCAGTACAGCCCTCCCTGAGAAGCCAGCCGGTTCTTAGCTAGCCAAGAAATTACCCGCGTTTTATGGAACCCGAATGTTCAGTACCGCATTCACAAGCGCCCGCCACCTGTCATTATCCTGAGCCACAGCAAACTTTACAACATCAATGACAGTGCTTTTACGCATCATTCGGCTAGATGCTAAAAGATGCAGAGACGTAGGCATATTTAGAGGACCAGCCAGTGTTTTAAAACAGATGTTATATCAACTGAATAAAACTGGTCACAAATCTCAAAGTGCCGTTTTTGTATCGGAACTGCATTTTAATACAAGGACATTTCGGTATGGTGTCAGTACTCACACCTACCGTGTTATTATTACCTTGTTTCTGTTTTTTTGTGTGACTGCGTTGTGCCTACTTAGTTGTGTATTAATGTGTGTGTGCCGGTTTCGTAATTACCCTTGCGGTGTTAAGCATCCACTTTAATGAAATGAAAAGAGGTGAACTATTATTCGACCCATTTTAATATTCCAGGTCCGCAGTAAGTGATGACTGTTACTACCATATTATTATTATTATTATTATTATTATTATTATCGTCGTCGATACATGCTACATCGTCTACGTAAAAGCCCGCTGATTTCTATATCTTCAACTAGGTCCCACGATTCAGGCTCTCCTGGTTACCTCGCACCGAACTGTACAATGACAGTGAATCATGAAAAGATGTCCATTTCCGTCCGGAGCTTTTCTACTTTAACATTCGTTAATTATCCCACTATCCAAAGACATACTCAAATCAATAATAAACAAAAATTCGGTCTGCAAACCACGACCCCATCCCGGAAGATCCCGATTACAAGCATGAGTGCTAACGGTTTATCCACAGTGCTTGCTACCATGAATGCAAAATGCGATATGTCGTATCAGATATACACTGGTACTAGTGATGTAGAATTTTCACTGTTGAGTCAACTGTGACAAGCATGCAGCCTCTGGTAAGATATGAGAAACTACACCGTGTGCGGCAAATATTTGGATAGCAGCCTTCAACGTAGCCCAATTCTTCACGCATTACCCACTTATCATGTCACAGCTGTATCAGACCTGCCAACAATATGACTACTCTTCCCACGTATCTCGCTCGCTTTGTAAGCACAACAGTTTACTGATAACAATAAAAGAAGGGTATTGTACAGAAAACTGCGTGCAACACGTAACTGCAGCCTCACGAAACGAAAACAAGTGCAGGGATGTCACTTATATATTTTAAAAACACGTAGGCCCTACTGCAGGCGACAGATGCACGTCACAAAATTTGTACATTGGTTCGTAAAACTGGTCCAGACCTTCCTGGTGTAGGCCAGAGGTTAAGCCCTGCTGGTTTCTTTAGCCCGTTTCGCAGTGCAAAGCGGGTGGTATGCGAGTTAGCGACTGGCAAAGTACATCCTGATCATCCCTCATTTTAACCATGGATTATCGGGTTGTACAGCGCTCTGATCGAGTTGGGCCACTTTTAACTGATGCTAACAACAATAATAATAATAATAACAACAGTGCTAATGCGATTCGAATTTCGCAGCAAAAATCATATCGCCTTCTATTTATGTAATCAAGACACCCGTAATGACCCACCGGTTAACTCTCACGCCGATCGCACACAACGTTACACAAACCGACACACTCCGAGGTTTCTGTATTTTCGTTCCCTGTGTTACAAGAGTTACCGTTAATACAGCAAAGTCAACGAAACCCCATATGCTATACACGTCGTAGGCCCGTGGAGAAAATAAATGACATAATTCTGTTGTTGTATTTTTAGAAAACGGCACATCTGGAAGCGGGGCACAACAGCACAGTAAGGCGAAGACTATCTTACGGAAACAGGTGGAGTGAACTCGGTGTCGTATTCGATGGGGGAGTTACTTATCAGAGGCTCCAGGACTTGGTTTCTACTGCAAGACGAACTGCGTAAAAATACCTACAATGTGTCCACTACTAAAATATTTACGGGAAGATGTAAGAACACCCCGAGCGCGGCCAGAATGACAGACTGTATTTTACATCTTGATTCGCTGTGAAACACGTTCGTAACCTGAGTAGGTCATTAATATCTTCAAAACACCCAGTGGACTCTCAACATATGTTTCTCGTATCAAATCACTAGGACGGGGAAGGCACAGGCCGAGACAGGCAAGCAAACCTAATCCCTAATTACAGTGGTGATACACAGGACTTAACTACCGGCCATGCATCCTTTTCTTTCCATGGCGCAACAGCCCCTAAGTCGGCCTGAGACTCCTCATTATCGAGGCTTCACGATCACACACAATTTGACACACCACATTAGGCTGGACTCCTCTACACAAGTGATCAGCCCGACGCAGAGACCTCTACCTGACAACAAACAACACTCAAGAGACATACATCGAAGCTCCCGGCGGAATTCGAACCCGAAATCTCAACGGGCGAGCGTCCGCGTCTTAGATGGCGCTGCTACTGGAAACGGCCCACACAGACTATGGGCACAGAAATATAGGCCTCATTAACCTTTTGGCGCCGGAATTATTTTTTTAATTTTAGCACACCCTGTATATAAAATGTGAATAATACAGGTACCAAATACGTTAGAATTATGAAAAAAACTGCATTTTGAAGAGAAAAGAACGGAAAGTATATATCATGTTTAAAATATTCAGTACCTATATTTGTTGAATAAATATATAAAATGCAACTTTAGAGGTTAGCGGTGCGGTACGACCACTATAGTTGACATTAGGCGTCGAAAGGTTAATATCCACGTGTAAGAATTGGGCATTCCGGGAATACGGTTTGAAAACAGAACGCCAAACAAACTAAACCCTGCGGTTTGTGATGACAGGGCCTCTTAGTTCACAATTTAGAAACCGTTATCATTACTTGTTATCATTACGTTTGCCTTCTAAGATCAAAAATACCAGATACATAAATTGTGACAGAGTAAATATAAAATAAGGAATTTGGAAAGATTAAGGCACTGTTTTATCGAATTGTGTCTGTGAGACGAAAGAAACAATTTATAACACTGCCATTAAATACAATAAATCAAAATCGAATATCATCTGCAACACGCCACAACTATTCAGCGTGGACCCGACTGACGGAAACTGAAATACCGACGGTGACAAACGACACTGGTCAGAAAATAATAACGCCACAGAATACGGGCAGTGGCGAGGGCGGAGAGCGGCTGCCGAAAGTCAGCGTGCATTTCACCGTCGATTCTAGGGCTCAAACTTTCCCCGTCTGACAGAAGTCACGTTCCGGAATATCTGGTCCAAGTCTGAAGTCACGGTGAGTAATACATAAGGTCAGCTACACACCTACATACACAGACTGCAATCCCAGATCAAACACACTGGAACCTGACAGGCCACAGCATTATCAACCCGCCTCCCCCCCCCCCCCCCCCCCCCCCCCCGCAACACTACACCTCCCCCCTCCCCCCCCCCCTATCCACCTTCATAATTAAAACAGACACCGCCCTCATGTTATGTAATTATATCTTTTT
>Ga0123353_10013535_pt1 | contig 11693 bp, 5 predicted proteins | sample TergutLab28metaG_3_FD_92763 | JGI IMG/M metagenome (GOLD analysis project Ga0123353, IMG submission 92763) | Labiotermes labralis P3 segment gut microbial communities from Petit-Saut dam, French Guiana - Lab288 P3 | ecosystem: Host-associated > Arthropoda: Insects > Digestive system > Gut ... | reverse complement strand
GCGACTATTCTGTTGAATTACCACATTGGTCGTATTGTTCTTGGTTCGATGTGTGTTGGAGATTCGGTGTGGTTGGGTTGGAGTGGTATCCGTGTTGCAGGCTTCAGCCTGCAACACGGATACCACCTAAGAGTGCGGACTCGAATCAAGTGGCACAGTCACCGGGTTTTTAAACAGTGGAATGCAGTGCCTTTTTCAGGTGGAAATACGACGACACATCAGTTACATTTACGCACTTTTGTCGTAACTGTCACAGTTACTTTAACGGTAACATATTGCTTCATTCTGCACACCAAAATACCAATATGTCGCTCAATTAAGTCAACTGACACCGCACACATCGTCACGATCGTGCCACTGGTGTGCACAACATCCAGTTATCGAAATGGATTTAACGACCATTAGAGTATCTGGTAAACTAAAGAGTAGGGAGAAAAATATGAAGAAGGAAAATTATGAAATTTAAAAACAGTTTCTTTTTGTTACAGCTAAAACCGGAAGAAATGTCACTACTGGCTCCGTCTTCGACAAACCTTACTTCTGGATGATAAGAGGAGCCTTCAGGCTGTATGTCTGTGCAATGGGAAGGTCACATGAGACATGTAAGTGACAGCTATCCCGTCTCTTATTACAGTCCACGACGAAAGATCGCTCTTCAACCTTGCCGTATTATTGCACATCAGTTTCTTTTCGAGTGTACCTCTGCTATATCGGCTAGCCACTCTTATAGTTCAGTCACTGAAGTAGGCTACCAGGCGACTATGCTGTAGTCATCTGTCTCATGCCGGTCTGCTGAATTTGGGATCGGTAAAGCCCGCAGGTTTTACCGCAGCTGTGGGCCTTATCACTTGAGGAAGTGATGCGTGATGCCGCACATTGGTTTTGTTATAGGAATTTCTTTCTGAAGAGGCAAGGCAGGACAGGCAGTGTACGTGTAACGTAATATTGAGGCGCGTTCGTGTAACAATTGTTGCAGTTGACAAGCAATCCGTATTACTTATTCTGAGTGTGTGTTTGTAGCCTTACCGGCTGTACCATATTTTTCCATATTATCTCATAAACGGTACGATTTCGGAAAAAAAGTTATTGAATACAAAATGTGTGTTTCGATTTTCTGAACAATTTTTGTTTAAAAAATTTCCCAGTCTAAGAAGAACTGAGGGAGATATAAATATACATAGATCTTAATGTAAAGCACCCGTTATTTTTGTCGGATTGTGATCAAACTTGAATTGTTTGAAAATACTTTCGAAAAATACTCAAATATCAAGTTTTTTTGACGTCCTATCCAGTGGGAGTCGAGTTGTTCCATACAGACGGACGAACATACAGACAGAATGACGAAATTTTGCGAGCGCGCCTAGGGAGTGTGTGTGTGTGTGTGAGAGAGAGAGAGAGAGAGATGGAGGGAGGAAAAGCTTATGCCAACGTTGTTGGCTACTAGACATTCCATTCCTCAATTCGCGATAAACTTAAGTGGCTGGTTAAGAACCTGCTCTTGGCAGGAGATGGCAGTATTAGCTGAATTAAATTAAATCCTGAATACCGTTACACTCACGCAACATGAGGGTTGATGCAGCGCCAAACCCATTTTCATTTGCATTCCGGAGGTACCTCTTACTCTGTCAGATTCTTCGTGCTTTTTCGCATTGCCTACACCAAAATCTTGAGTTACTCCCGACCTGTAAATTGACCATGACTGATTTCTTGCAGCTCCTCTGAGCATAGACATGCATTTCATAGACGTCTTTGTCCTGCGTCATGACGTTCCGTCGTTATGTGCAGCTCCGGATATAATCGAGACTGCAGCACTGTTTGTAAAACAAAATTCCATAACTATAACAAAACGAAAATAAAACAGAATCGAATATCTTTTTTTGTCTTGTGCGCTCCGCAACGTGCGTTGTTGGAACGAATACAACACTTTTAACACAATACATTCAGCTATCTTCTACAACATGTTTCTGCCGTTTATGTCGGCCACCAACGGGTACAATCACAACAATATAAATGGAAAAGTGTATTGAGGTTATGTATGTCTTAATATTACTCCTAGGTGTCACCGGCCTGTTTGTATTGCTTATAATTAAGGCGTTATATTAACCGACAAACACAACCATACAGATCTAGTATATTGGTCCTTTATTCAGTGCTACTACATGTTTCGACTGTCTACATCAGCCATCATCATGTAGGCCTCAGATCACAAAAGAACGAAAAGGGCCGAGGCCTCTCCTAACAAACAGTGGTGTAAAATCGTATAAAACAGTGATAACTATTATTCTGAAAACAGAATAATAATATGAAAATTGTATTAGAAACTTCTTGTATATAATCCCTTGTATCGGATTAAACATAAAACTGAGATTCAAGACAAGGCAAAATAAGACAAGATAAAAGGCGAATAAAGTGAATGAAATGAGTCGTGGGAAAGACTTAGTAGTCTGTGCACACCAATGCAATAAAAAACGCAGTGTATAGTTTAATATGAATATCGCGTCTTGGATTATAAATATTTTTGAACAAAATTTAGTAGTTTTCCTTATTTGTTCTTAAACCCCTTGTGTTTGTAAGTAAAGAGTGGTGGCCTTCGGGACTCTATTCGGTATACAGAAACCAGTTTGTATGGTCCAGTGATGTCATATGCAAGATGGGTTAATTTGTGTATATAAGAACTACTTAACATACTGCTCAAAATAGAGAGCGGCAGCTTCGTATTGCGTGCTGGACGGTTGGTCCAATACTCGGCTTCCTGTATAGGTAATAGTATTTTATGTATGTTAACTCTTAGCTGTGAGGGAGAGACAACGCACTTTTCTGTTTACGTTATTGTGATTGTACCTGATGATGGCCGATACAAATGACGGAAACCTGTTGTAGAAGACGAATGTGTATTGTTTAACGTGTTGTGTTCGTTCTGATACTAAAAATAAATGTCAGTGTTCCTTACGTCCCGCAACTATTGCCCGTCACTTTGCCGGAACTTGCTCGGAGAACAGGATATGATGCATTTCAGTGACACCCGCTATATAAACAAATGTGTGGACTGAACATGAGAGGCAGACACGGGAAGTACCGGGTTACTCACAGTGCCCAAACTGAACGTCTGCAAAAGGTCAAGTGTGGGGCACATAAATTTAATCATGTATTCCTCCGAAAAGTGTTTAGTTTTCGGTCCTGTGCCCTTTACTTCTTGAGAAATATCACATTCAATTCGCCTGTATTTCGTGCATTCACCTTGTATTGTTCTGTGTGACTGAAACATAAGATGCAGCAACGTGCACAAAACATTGCTTGACATCGAAGTGCGCAGAACCTCTACGAAATTTTAATTTAATATTCCTGCGGCATTTAGTGTGTAGTTTGATTTAAGTTATTCGTGGAATATGCACCTGACAGAATAGAATTTATTTACTGAAAGTTTCCTTTATTAAACATTTGCTGATTATAGCCTGTCTGTGACTCAAATTTTAATTTTGAGTGGGTATTATAAATGCGCATGTCTATGCATACGTGAAGATCAACATGAAGTTGCAGTAGGCCTAATTTTTAAATAGATTTCCTCGTCAATTTAATCTTTCATATGTGCGTAACGTAATGTCGCCAACGACAGGAAGAAAGGCCAAATGAACACCAATAGTCCGTTTCGGTAGGTTACAGATAAAATTTTGTTGCTGTGCAGCTGTACACAAATCTACCTAGGGTCAAATGTTGTATATTTCGATGTGTTCCGGTATTTGCAAAAATTCTTCGAACAAAATTTTTATATCTCGGTAAGATCTATTGTAGTGTTAATAAAAATCCAACTAGATGCAACACTATGCAGATATTGGAGGGAATTAGCTGTACCGATATTATGACCTGAAATGGAGGCTGCGGTTACAGTTTTTAGTACTCCTGATGATGGGTGCTGTGACACCCGAAACATGTAGAGTGACTTTGCAGTGAATAAATATCTGCATAGTGTTGCATCTGGTTGGATTTTTATTATAAATGAGTTGTTATGCACGGAACCATGAGTTTAAAATCCATACACTCTTATCTAAAATGAATCTCTTTTTTTTTCTGCTCCTATTGCTCTTAATTAGCAAAACCAGAGCCGTGCTTCACTGAGCTGATTGAACTCTTGGCTAATTTGGATTGTCACTGTGACGTTACTTTCTTCTTACTGTACTGCAAAACGCATCGAAAACTCGGCAGACAGTGATCTCGGAGAATCCCACAATCTCGCACAGAAGGTGTGTCCATTTATAAAGGCTAATAAAGCCAACTACAGCGTTCTAAGATCTATTGTGTTTCATGATTTACAACTACTGCTTCTGGTTTCCTACTGCAATTACTACTACTACTATTACTACTACTACTAAAAAACGAAGTTTCTTCAACATGTCATTGAAAGTGCAATGAATTTACTTCTTGACTAAATATACAAAATGAATTTAAGGGGTATTTTTTAAATGCACTTGCATATGCGAACGCTGGCCTTGATAGTTTAATGACATTTGATACGAATTCAGCCAGAATGTTGAAGAAACACCAGTAAATTCTAATTTAAATATATTACTGGTCAGAATGAAATTGGAGATATGTTTGTGTATTGCTTGTAAAGTATGCACAGATACTCTTATCAGTTCAAAGATATTGTACTTAAAGTAGAATATTCATATTTTAGTTCCTTCACAGCAAATAAAGGCTAATGACCGAATTATTAGCAAGGAAAATAATGTGCCTTGCTTAACCTGACTAGCAGGAAGAAGATCATGGGATGTTAGGCTATAGGAATGCAGGAATGGAATTGGTTTTTATATCTGTATTACTTCAAGTCTGCTGTGAAGGGGACTGAGAGTGGATCAGCACCACCATCACTGATTGCAGAAAAAACTAGGTATGTCTTTTTTTTTGGGTGTTGTTTACCTAGTGCAGCTGGGAAATTTTGTGATAGTTAGAGAATTCCAGATCCATAAGGATGTAGGGCATGAAGTTGTGCTGTTATAATTTTCAATACCTGGAGGTGGAAAGGAGAGTTTATCATTTTCGTGCTAACCCAGTAACTGCATTTATAAAGAATCGCAAGAGGGTGAAGCAGGGTCCAGTTCTAGCAAGAGAAGCATCTGCAGTCCAACAGGTATTAGATAACGATTGCATGATCCAACAGTGACCACCGAAACAGAAGGTAACAGTGTAATGTGCCTGAGGACCTTGAGAAAATGCAGTTGATGTATTTTAGGCGCATATTTTCTGTGTGTCAGAATTATTGTCCTGATACATGCGTCTTGGTTTCGTCATCAGAGTCATTTTTGCTAACGTTCGTTTTTATATATATATTTGGTGAATAACATTACCAAACTGCTAGGTTTGCTATAGTATTTTGTATGGTTTATTTTTCCTTTCTTTATCACATTCTTTATTGCACTGTTTGGACCAGTTGTTTGCTTTTATTTTCTCTGTTTTGATTTCTCAGTACTTGCTTCCGCTGTTGATGATTGTTACGTTGCAGATTGTATCTGTGCACAACACGCACACTGATTTGTTGATTCGTTTTGCATGTTTGTTCTTCTGTCTACACATCTGCATGTTGTACTTTTACTGTCTCGCTGCATTTATATCTGTTACCGTTTTGTTACGTACTGGTACAGCATCTGTTGTACAGCGCACTTTTCTTGTCGGATGAATCCTGTGATGAATCCTGTTGTGTTCATTGGTAGGTGGGTTGGTCAGTAAACTAGTGGTGTTTGGCTGTTTGCCAACGTAGCAGTGCCCCTGTGTCACACGCTATCGTTCGTTCTTATATTTTTCTGCGAAAAAGTGAAAGTGGACATCGGCCGATAAGATATTTTGCTCGTTCTGTTCGTCATTGTAGTGTACCTGCGTGTAACATCATGGTCAGTAATGGCCTTGTGCACAAGGTTGTTTTGAACTCCATATTTTCCTCTATGGGGCCGTAAACCTCCCTTATAAGAAGTGTGTTTATGATGTAGTTCAGTATGTCCTTGTTTTATGTAATATTGTGCTTGTGTATCTGTCCCTGAAAGCGTGTGTGTAGTTTCCGTATGTGCATTTTGTGACAAGCTTGTTTTTTAGTATGTAAAAATAAAGGTAAAACTCACCCTATAACTGACCATGAAGGCCCAGAGGGGGAGTAGAAGTATAAATCTACTGTTCATTTAACCTCGGCGCTAGATGGGGTGGGGGGTCAACGTCACGCCCCGGCCGCTTTACCCCCAGAAAAGACTCGGTACCCGTTGTATAGGAGGTTGTGGCCGGTCTGGACGGGTAAGAAAAATCTAGCCCACAAACGGATTCGATCCCCTGACCGCCCACCCCGTGGCGTGTCGCTTTACTGACTACGCTGAGCGTTTTAACGTGTACATACCGTTATTTGGTATATGTTCTTTTGTTCGGTGGGTGTCGTAGCGAATTCCTTGGTGTGTTTTTGTATATTTTGTGCGATGTTCAGTCGTAATGTATAGAAGGAAGCGACTGTGGCCTAATGCTAAGTTCCGTCCCCACAATTGGCTCGAGACTGCGGGAATCTGCCAAAGATATCAGCGAAGTTATTCGAGTCAGTCCTGAGATTTCTTTTGAAAGATATTAAATAGAGTAAAGCTAACCGCTAGACCAAGAAGTTCTGCGATAATTATAAATCACGATGTGTTGAGATTTTTCTTTCAAAATATCCTGTTGTAGGTTTGGAGGTGTAGATAAGCATCACAATGGAACATGCTGCTTTTATGTTCAGGGTGGAGGTGAGTGGTGTGTGACGTGTACAGTCTATAGGCATACCGCTGGTCAATGAGATACGGTAGTTGAGGCACTGAATTTGGAAGCAGTGTATAGATCGAATATTTCGTATCTACAAATGTCACTACAAGTTCGTCTAACGAAAAACGAGAATTATGAACAGTCATTGCTGTGATATTACCAATATTTTAATTGTTCATGTTTTCAGAAAACGAAAATGTATACAATTAGCGAACCACTGCGGGGTGCATCCAACATGAAGGAAAAATACCTGTTTATAAAGACTGATTACAGATATAAGTTGAAGGTGAAATAATGAATTGTGCACAGACTTTCAAGATTTTTGTAGAAATTTCATCATAGCTATTTGAATTAGAAGGTTTTAGAGGTGTGATATATTTTTTAAATTTATTACTTGACGTATATTTAAATTGTAGTGCTATAGCTGGTGCTGCCGAATAGTGTTATGTTGTTTAAAATTGGTCATATAATTGCTGTGTTAAGCGGTCGATTTTCAGCTTGAAGTTCAGAATATATTTTATGGCCGACAAAACAAACTACAGCGATCTTTATCGTTGCACCGTGCATTTCGTAGAGTCATTTAATCAGCACACCAAATAATGCACATACAAAATTTTTTTTGCATTAAAACATTTAAAATCGCTCCAACATATTTCGATCCTAAGATCATCTTCAGGGAGCTACACTGTTCCTTGCTAAAGTCACATTTTTGAAAACACTCGCTGATTAATTTCCTTATATTAACTTGGTGCTGTGGCAGCATGTCGTATTGTGTAAGTCGTACGCTGCTGAGAATGCGCCTGACTGTGGGTGTGTGTTACGCTGCGTGAGCCTGACATACGCAACATAACACACGACACGCACCCACAGTCAGGCGCATTCTCAGCATCGTACGACTTACACAATACGACATGCTGCCACAGCACCAAGTTAATATAAGGGAAATAATCAGTGAGTGTTTTTAAAAAATGTGACTTTAGCAAGGAACACTTTAGCTCCCTGAAGATGATCTTAGGATCGAAACATGTTGGAGCGATTTTAAATGTTTTAATGTAAAACATTTTATTTATGTGCATTAGTTTGTGTGCCAATTAAATGAAATTACAGCGGTTTTCTGTTGGTTTGTTCGGATGGTACGAATAGAACTGTGGGTCTGCAGTGTTTGCATGTAATGGACTGGATGGTACACATACGTGTATATCAGTGGGCCTATAGTGTATATGTGTGTGTGTGTGTGTGTGTAATGGTTTGGATGGTCCGAAATGCTACTTCGTCCACCACAGATTACACATTGACTGGCCTGGGAGCGAACCCGGGTTTCCACGGTGAGAGTCCGGCAACTAACGGCCTGGCCTTTGGAATTTCAATTTTAAACGACTGTAGGTTACGATGTTCTGTCTTCTTTGGCACTCGATGCTAGTCACGGAAATACTGATACAGTAAATACATCAAAACTTTTTTTTCTACTCCTGTAAAAGACACATTTCTTCCTTCTATTTGTACCACTGAAATTAGTTCACAGGCATATAATGGATCGGGAAAAGAAACCGAAAGACAAATTATTGAACCACTTTTGAATCGCTGTCCACCTGTTGAGAAACACTGGCTGTGTTGATTTGGTTAGTACGAGTAATTCCCATTACATAATAATTAACAATGTGTAACTTACGTTCATCATGGGTCAATGTGCATCCCTACGAAGATAGGCGCTGCACTGATAATTGTCGGATCAGGTTCTGGACCCACCCCGGACTGCCGCGGATGTGTTTGCCGTTCGTGCGTAGCGCGTTCCGCTCAACGTCGGACGATTTTCTCGCTGCTTCACAAATCTCGACTGCATGGATGTGCCTCACTGAGGCCCGTACTCGATGCTGATGCTTCGGCTTTCTAATTTTGGAGTTTCGGTCGCCTGTCTTTTTGAAAAGTCGCCAAGTTCAGTTGGGAAGAGAAGAGGAACGTAGGCAAGGCAAAGCAACCTCTTCCCACCCTGCGGGTTAACCTGCACTAGCATGTTACCGACACTCGCCTTTTTGCCTTGTCTACCCGTAGTTGTGCCATGTCTTAATTTTAACTTTGGTCGGACGTCGGGCGCCCAAACCACATAGGCCTACATAAATACTGGATTATTATACTGGGTTTAGTTGAATGACTGTTGCGTACCAGACAAAGAACCATACACCAGGGTCTTGTGGCTTTCACTGAACAGATACGAACAAGCCCTACGTTTGCTATTATTAAGTCAGTCGGACCGAGTAATTTTCTGTTACTGTTTCACACAAACGTCCTCCATATTACAGGAAGTTTGCATGTTCGTTTTCGCGTTCATATTCTGAAACGCCTACGATGTCCAGCTGCTTGCCTAGGCCTATGCAAACGTTGCCAGGAATGTGTGAATCTTTTTGGAGGTCCATTTAATACTTATGTAGCTGTGTTCGGTGACTGCACTTGATTAAATTCGCTAATCATTTGAACTATGTATCCTACTTCAGCAGTTTACTGAAGTGACATGAATAGTATTTGTATGTTTAGGACAAATTAAAGTTATTAATACCGTAAAGTCGTTTGTACGTACGAAGTACTGTGAATGAATTGCTATATTGACTTCATAAAAGTGCATTTGAACTGCTTAAGAATACGAGCCGAAGCAGCAATACGACATTAATTACAAAACTTTCTATGCCGTCGTACCATTTCAAATAGGCCTAAAGCCTTTAGAAAGCGTGGAGGAAAGCTCCATTCTGTGTAGCAGTGAGTTAGAGTTCAGGAGGCTTTCATCTATTGCTGGGACCCTATGTTGTTATGGACTAACGTGGCATGAACATTTAAAAAGCGTAATTAAAGATTATTGAAACGGAGTTACCAACCCGGACGCTATTTCGATTTTTCTCCATCGTTTCTACTCATCCGGCAAAGTTGTTTATTTATGGAATTTTGTTGCTCCTCATTGTATGACAGAGTAGTGATTAATAATGAACTGCGGAAGCTTTGAAAGGAAAAGGTTGTGGCCTGCTGTGAGGCACTGTTCTGGTATTTATCGGAAAGGAAGTGCCAAGAACGCTCAGGATGACCGTTGTGTCTACTGAGATTCAAACGAGGCTTCTACCGAATGAAATTCGGAGGAGCTGCGTGCTAGTTTTTGTTCTTTATAATTTTTCACTTCTTCTTTTTAAGCAATAGAGAATGAATAGTGTTTCACAAGCCTATTAAGGAGCTGCACACTTTGTATTCTTTGTGTACCACGTAGTTAAGGTTTCGATGGCATGAAGATAGACAGACAGCTTCGGTGCAAGATAAAAGACCTCTCAGCTTCTGTCTGAACACGGACGTGCTGTAGCAGGAAGTTTTAGGAAACGTTTATGAAGCATTGACGTACTTCTTATTCTGCACGGTGGTACAAGAGGGAATGATTTATTAATTATAATTATAGAATGCTTCTCATGTAGCCCTCCCGAATTAAATTTATTAGTAACAAATTTTATATTTTGTATACATGTAAAATAACTACTGCCACCGGGTGACAACCCAATTGCAGTTTATTATTATTATTATTATTATTATTTCTAGGCATAATGTTACCAACTGTTCGTTACAATTCCCCAGTGAAACCTTTGCATCACTGGCGTCTCTAAAAATTTAGCACGTAAATCAACGTTCGCATAAAATTTGTGCCTAGGTCAGTGGTTGTGGTCCAATCTTCACGCGTACTGATTTGCCTATCTACCAGTTCATTGTTATTGATATTAGCGCTATCAATTCGAAATCTAAGCATTTCGCGCCGCCGGCATTTCTATGTATGATCTGCTGTATTTGATGTGAAGATAATTTCGTATTGGCACAACAAATTCCAAGACTCATTTAAGAGGCATTGTGCTGTTCCGCCCCGCTTCTTGTAGCCACTGGCTTGTTATTATTGATGGCGGAAAATATAAAATGACATAATGTTTGGGGTGGACCCATGTCGAGTTTAATGAAATCAGTCTGTTGCTTCAAACGCTGCTGGGAATGGGAATTGATTATTATACTATCAGGTACCTTCCCCTGTGAGTGATACATATAGCTATTAGATATCAAGATTGCGGTCTTGTAGAATGTTATGTCATGTTGGTTGGTGGATTGGTACCATCCATCATTAGCCTTCGAACTTGAAGACGAAGACAGCAGGTTCTTCTGAAATGATGCTACCTGTGTATAAACCTACACGGCGTCACATTTCGGGGGACGGTACTGTTGACACTGAACGCCGTCAGTGTTATCTCGAAATATAAAAACTTGTAGTTACTTGCTCTCTTTATGTAGTTCTTCTACACGGTTGCAAACAGTTGCAGTGTACATGTGTTTGTTTGGCCTGGTGATGACCTATTTTGAGGTTGACGATAGTTGGCAGATGACAAATATTCACAAAAGATTGTGTTGCTTGTGGCTTAAAACTTCTTTGTACATTGGAGTGTATCACCAATGGGGATGCTTCGTGGAAAGCATAGTTCTTATTCGTAATGCAGCAGAACTCCGATAATTCACGGTATCCGAGAGCACATTCATTCAAACATACCTCTCTGTTCTTCGTAGTTTTGGGTTAGGTCATGGTCAGGTCTCACTTGAATGCACCATCGATTTTACCCTGCAACGCAAAAGGTGGCTGTGGAATGGGGAGGCGGAATTAGTCCTGGTTATTGCTGTAATTTACCCATTGTCACGGTACATGCACCTTGCACTAGCTGATACAAATATGCTTGTTTTTCTAAACTGTAATCTAATGTGTGTGTTTTTCTAAACTGCAATCTAATGTGCGTGTTTTTCTAAAATGTAAACTAATATGCGTGTTTTTCTAAACAGTAATCTAATATGCGTGTATTTCTAAATTATAATCTAATATGCGTGTTTTTCTAAACTCTAATCTAATATCCGTGTTTTTCTAAACTGTAATCTAATAT
>Ga0123353_10013534_pt1 | contig 11693 bp, 4 predicted proteins | sample TergutLab28metaG_3_FD_92763 | JGI IMG/M metagenome (GOLD analysis project Ga0123353, IMG submission 92763) | Labiotermes labralis P3 segment gut microbial communities from Petit-Saut dam, French Guiana - Lab288 P3 | ecosystem: Host-associated > Arthropoda: Insects > Digestive system > Gut ... | reverse complement strand
TTATCTCAGTATTTAACCAACTTGATGCACAAAATTTGTTTCACAATAAGTTTTATTTCATGCCTCTACATGTTTCGAGCACATGTGCTCGAAACATGTAGAGGTATGAAATAAAACTTATTGCGAAACAAATTTTGTGCATCAAGTTGGTTAAATACTGAAAAGTAAAGTGATAAGAAATATCTGTGTAATCATAGTCCTTTAAAGACACAAGAATTTTCAATTCCCGAATCTTCTCTTACATAAGTTTATGTCTACCTCAGTTAGTGGAAGAGACCAACACACTTTTCGTATAAACAAAGGTTTTTCCTGAATAAGGTGGAAGTTGCGAAATAATTCAAGGCGGAACAGAATGAAAGAAAGGATATCGACAGAAAAGCTCCATGGAGAGGCGACGTCAACGTTTGTTATTACGAAACAACAAAAGGCCAGGTTGTAGTCAAGTCCCTGGGGGAATTCGTGTATATCCTGTTAGAGGAGTTCATATTTAATTGCGTTTTATTTGAAGATCGTTGACGGAAATTTTTCGGCCTGTAGCTGAACAAGTTTGTGCGAATTTTTACAAGAATTTTTATGCGATTTCTTAAAGAAAGGCGCAGAGGGTTGGAAAGTGGTCGTGTGTTTTTTTCCATAACTTGACATGAATGAGACAGAAGACGTAGAAAAATACAATGATGAAGGAACGTAGATTAAATTTCTTTCTTCCTTGAAAGAAAGAGGTTTTAAAAATGTCTGAATTCTGAAATGATTTACAAATTTGAACTGAGAAACATATCTGCGTAAAAAAAACTCATGTTGTAATTGACAACGCTCATTTTGAAAGACCACTTCACAAACAACACGAGTGGGACATCAAGAGTTCATTTTCAAAAAAAGGGAACCTGGAAAATGGGAAAATTTAAAAGACTGCAGCTAGGATTTTGCATTTGTGCGAGTAAATAAAACATTGATACACTGCCTTGGGTTCACTGACACCTAGGTTAGAGCGCGACAGTGCAGATCGCAGTGGAAATTAGAGGAACAGTGCATTATTTAGTGGAGAAGCATGGAACACCAGTCTTTAATCCAAATGTGGAGGGAGGGAAATTGGCAGAAGGTTGCCTGTTTTTTTACCCCCCCCCCCCAGAATCTAAATGTATATGATTTATTGATACTCCAGTTCCGCCAGTCTGCAACACTGAACATTGTCGTTATCAGTAACAGAGCTATAGATCGAAAGATGAGGATGAAAGTTATAGTCCTATATTCTGTGCATAATTTCGTAGTTACAAATGGTTTCAACATTGTTGCCTTCAAGTATAGTTCTAGAGAGCAAGCTTAAATTTTTTTATTTTTTCGAATACGGTTTTTTGTGAATTTACGCCAAGATATGCACACGTTGTGTTCGTTGTACTTGTCATTCATATGAATTCTTGGTTTTCCGAGGAAAAGATTAAGTGGACTGAATAATTACAATATGTGTCTCTATAAGCAGAACAGAATGAATTGTTCTCTATCACATTGTACCTAGAAGCATACAAGAATCAACAAAGCTCAACGCACCAACGATCTGTACTTGCACAAGAAAATGACTTGAAGCTTTTGGAACTGAAGTTTAAAGCAAGGCGAATGTACAGTTTATGGCCTTGTGGCTTGCGAAGCCGCGCAATTTGGTAAAGGACGGCCTGGGTTTCAGAGGCTAACCCCGTCTTATTATATTGCCCTGTAGAATGACAGTAGGCAGTTCGGAGTAACAGGTACATTCGCATCAGGTTGCAGCGTGTCATATCGCAGAAAAGCTTAATAAAAAAGTCAATTTAAAAACCAGTCTACTATTTTTTCTACGAAAAATTAAAAGTAATTAATTCGGAAAAGTTTGGGTATAAAATAGTGTAATTAAAAAAATCTTTCAAAGAAAATCCTTTCTCCCTCGGAATTGACCACTGAAAATAAATTCGTAATAAAACGCTGAATAATTTCGTTACGAAACAAAATGTTTGTCAGTGAAACTGACTTTTGGGATCCAGCGCATTTATTTTACTTACTGGCACTTTGCAGCTCTCGCGTGCGCACTGGCTACGGTTCGTTCATACATTCCCTCCGTAGTCTGTATTACGATAGGTCCGTAGCCTCTTCCAAAGCGAAATACCCACAGAGCGCGATATAGTGTTCTCTTTTTAAATTTCGAGTATCCTATCTTTTCCTTAACGTTATCCAGTAGCTGTTTATGTCTTCTTCCTCTTCCTCCGGTTATTTATATCCTTCCATCTCCCCTACAATAACATGTATTAGCAGGCAGTTCTTATGCAAGATGTGACATATCCAGGTTAGCTTTCCTTCCTTTATTATATATAAGGTATTCCTCTCCTTTGGGTAGGGTGGCTCAGTCGGTATAACGACTGACTACGGCCTGAACGGTCCGGGATCGAATTCCGGTGGGGACGAGATTTTCCGCCCGTCCAGACCGGTCCTGGGATCCACCCAGCCTCCTGTACAATGGATACGGTTCTTTCCCGGGGGTAAAGTGCGACCGGGGCGTGCTGCTGACCACTCACCACCTTCTAGTGCCGCAGTCATGGAAGAGTAGAGCTATACCTCTACCCAACCTCTGCGCCACACCGGGTCTATAACGGGATCACTTTACCTTTACCTTTACCTTTTTTTACTCCTCTCCTACTTGACACAGTATATTACGTACCAATTTCTCACACGAATGGTCCAGTGATCTCCTCCATCAATTTCTAGCACCACACTTCAAAACTTTCCAGGTATATTTGAACTACATTCTGAAGTACCCAATTTTCGGCGCCATACAAAGCTATAAGCTAGATTGGCACTTTAATAGTTGGTTCTTAAATTCAAATAAAGATTCTTCTCCTTCTTGTTGAATGCTGCTCTTCAAGGTCCTTACTTTCCAAGTTCCAAATTTGTAGTTGCGATGTATTGTCTCCAGAGGAAGCCTCTTGCATTTGTCTCAGTTTTTGGAAAGAGACTAAACAGGAAAAAGTAATGTGATAATTTTCCCATTTGAAAGGTTTGCTGAAAAAAAAACGCACGTACTCGGCGATAAGCCGGTTGTTACTGACGTCTATCCATTACGACATCCTGATTCTCTAAAATGAAAGTCTGCGCTAGAAAAGTAAATAAGATAGTCAGAAGGAAGTCTGATAAGGCCGAAAGAGGAATGAACGGAAGTTTCTATTTTTTTGAGAATTTTTTATTTGGCTCAATAACAGAGTGGAAAGCAACAATGTCTACGCCCCATCTGAAGTGGCTGTTCCTTGTACAGCGCTCTAAAACTGGTACTTTAGGTATGAATCATAATAGTGCAGTATACACTCTGTTAGTGTTGATCTCTTACGACGGGCCAATTCGCTGCCAAAGGAAACCTTCAATTCTGTGCACGAAATTATAATTCACAAATTCCGACTATAATTCTAAATTTGGACAAGTTCGAAAGCGTTTTCAACAATAGCGTTGGAAGAATTATCACTATGCGTGAAACATTAAGTTAAATTGGCAAATGCGTGTGTTATACAAGTGTGCCGAACACACGAAAGGCGTACACACACACACACACACACGCAGATGACACACAGTATCTCTCAGGTGTACTGATGATTAAAGTGGAACTTAAAAATTGGACTTGGGCAGGCTGTAGGTTACGGGGATAACATTCTGGCTTATGTAGAGACGTATAAAGAATTCACCCCTTGGACAGGCGCTGATGAGCACAGCCACTACATGAAGAGCGGTTAGGAACACCTCCAGCTCATGAAAAGTTAACAGCGAGGTCACTTCCAAACTAGCCAGCAGCAATTCGGCTCACCTCGCGCTCGGATGGGTAGTCATTGGAACGAATATTTGGAATGGTTATTGAATGACCAAGTCGAGCCATCAGGCAGAGAGGACGAAGTGAGTGACAATTACGTGTTCAGTAACATGCCAGAAGTGCCATGTGGGCAGCTTTTAAATGCATTTAGGCATTCAAAATTCACACTGAACCGGAAATTAGTGAAGTGGAAATACGGCTAAAAGAGTTTAAAAATAGTATTTCCTTATGTTTGTCTAGCCTATTGGACGTTCCTGTCCTGACCATACCGAGGAGAAACTTTAATAAATGTGGGCTCTTCTTTTTCGATTCTTCTGAAGTAGGAAGAATTTACAGAATATTTGCAGCTTTACGAAGAGGAGTGTAAAGTATTTTCAAATGTAACACTAAGTGTGACGAAATTAGAGTTAGCAAAATATAAAAGTCATCAAACAAAAATTTAAGTTTGTGCATTGGATGGCTGTATTTTCTTTTAGTGTTGTGGAAAATATCAACGGCACGGAAACAAAAGTCTGCATGTAATTAAACCTTCAGATAGTGACATTTATTGTAATTTAAGTTGATTACGTCAAAAACCATTCCAGGTGGCATTATATGGATATCATGTTTATTATCCTACCTGTAAAAATAAAATCATTTGCTCATATATCCTAGGCATTGTTCGGTGATGGACACCTATTATGTTAGACTATTCTATTTTTAAAATATTAATCCCAACAACTGTACAAAAATCACAAATTTATACAACCAGTAGTGTTGAAGAATAAACAAAGGCAATTTAACAATCGTCAAAACAAAACTTTATAAAAATAATAAGTTAACCGGATACATGTTTCGACCCTCTAGGGGTCATCTTCAGGCTGATACTTGAAATACACTAGGAAGTATATAGATCATGTCCGGAAGGGAGATCTCGCTTTTTACAGGCTTTACATACAAGCCTGGCTTTTACATATAATTTGATTTAGAGATTAAAATTAAACAGAAATTAAATTAGCGAAATCAGTTATTAAAACTTCCAGTTTTTAAAAATTAGCGGTTGTTGAAAGTGGAATTTTGCTGGTAGATGTCAAGTGGTTTCCTATAACGGTACACAGTACGTTATAAACATTGTGACTGACTATGTGTCTCTGTAGGAAACCACACGACATCTATCAGCAAAATTCCACTTTCAACAACCGCTAATTTTTAAAAACTGAAGATTTTAATAACAGTTTTCAATAATTTAATTTCAATGTAATTTTCAGCTCGTAATTTTAATCTTACATTTTAATCTCGAAATCAAATTATATTTAAAGAGAGGACTTGTAACCAAAACCTGTAGACAGCGGGATCTTCTTTCCGCACATGACCTGTATTATTCCTAGTATATTTCAAGTATCAGCCCGAATATGATCCCTAGAAGGTCGAAGTATATAGCTGGATAACTAATTATTTTCATAAAGTTGTGTTTTTGACTATTGTTAAACTGCCTTTTTGAAATGTACAAGGCACAAAATTCTATGATCACATAGCAAACCTCCTGCATGTTTCGGCCTTATTCGGCTATATTCTGGGAGGTATTCGACAGCTGATTGATTTTGAACATCCTGTTATTCCACATGACCACACTGCTTTAATATAATTTCTTATTTGCGTGTGAATAGTAGTGAACAGATTTTACCTGTTGTTCTTTTGTGCATTTAATATTATCCAAGTTTCGTGCAGTAATATAATTTTACAATGATTATCCCAAAACCGCACAACAGGAGATACAAAACTGTAAAAACGTACAGCAAGTATCCTATATGTTTTGGATCTTCCGGTCATCTTTCGGGGTTGGGGCGATATCACACTTTAAAACTGAATTCTTTATAATTGTGCTTCTTCCAGTGGAAAAAGGAGAATCCTAATGACTTGTGTCTGATTCACCGTTAAACAGCACAGATTATTTACACTCTTATAATTTAAAATGTGATGAAATATAAGATGCGGTGGGTGGCTGATTTGTCCCCGAGATATAAAATAAGAACTCACGCACCACGGATAGCAATTTTCTGGTATTACCATTACATCTCTTAATTTTTCTGCTTAAAATTTGTTACCTTATTTCTATGGGACATTATTTTATCTGACAACTTTAACTGGTCCTTTATCAACGGCTGACTTAAGTTATAAATACCGGCAAAATCTGAAGTGTGATGAGAAGCCTGTTTGTAAGTTGTGACGCTGTTCCTTGAGCTGAGAGGACAAATTTGGGGCAGCTTATTTAAATATTATAAGAAGCTAATATTAATGTCATTCCTTGAACTGAAACGCGCGGAACCCTATGAAAAAAAATTGAAACAACCATTATCGCTGCGAAGACTGACGTCACGAAAAAGGGTGTTGTAGAAGAGTGATGCGAGTTGTCAGATAAAATAATATTAAGTAGTAGCACTCTATTCTGTATGATCTCAAATATAAAAATATATTCAATACATACCAAATAAACATATAACATTTCTGGCTACATTTACCACAGCCTACCCTCCACTGATCGACCTTTAAAATTTAAATTACCACTTCAGTGTATATGCACGCTACGGATAACGGAATTGTAAAATAAATACTTTATCTCTCTGCAACAGAATTTTACTGCCATTAAATTATTAATTTTTCAAGTACATTTAGGAACAGGGTTTTATTGGTTAATATTATTTTAATAACATTTAATCGATAGTGACCTGGAATTTAGTTAATACATATTTTAGTGTTTGTTGCATTTTTTATTTCAAGTAAGGGGAATTACAGAATAGCCTATCAGTGTAACCGCTGTGCGGAGAGGGAATTGAATCGAACAGGTCGAAAAAGAGACACCCCCTTTCAGCGGCAGCTTTCTTCATAAGCCGGAAATGCTGTAGATCACTATATGGTAAATATGTAAACCAAAATATGAAAACATGTCCTTCGTATTTATTTAGCCATCGTTTCAGAGTGGGTTAGCTATTTAGATTCCGGAACTTCTATGTAATAATTACTGCCTTGTGTCTTGCCGAAAAATTAATTTTACTATTGTGTGGTCCCTTATATGTGAAAGGTGAATGTTCCTATCTCTGTACTCCAATAGACAGCGAGTTGGGTTGCCTTGTCTGTTATTATTTCACTGCTTTCACAAATATATGAAGTAATGTGAAGGAATGTCCCGAAAATTAAATTGTTGTTGTCTGGTTGAGTTTTCACTTAGTTCATTAGATTTTTGATAAAGTTGGGCAGAGTAGAGTGACAAACTTTGACCAGCTTGGACCCGCGTGTGCTAGTGAGGACATATCTTTTGTCTTGTAATAACGGCGGAAATATACTTCCAGAAGGAAAATGATTTAAACGTGTACAGACATTAGGTTTTGAAACTTCCAACAAATTCAGTACTAAGTTTCGTGCGGTATTGTTTCAATTTACATGGTATCGTTGAAAGCTATGTTCCGCGGTTGCCTCTAGTGGTTAACCACTGTATTGCAGTTGGCACAAAATCAATGTCAATCACTCGGATGCTACTGAAAGCTTCCCCAGGTTGTTGATGTAACAATTTCCCTTTCTCAGTATCGCTACCAATTTGATGTAAACATTACGTGAAAGGCAATGGGTTTGAATTAGTTTAATGTCAGTTAAAGGGTGTCTTTTCGCCAGACGTCTCCAGGATAATGAAATCGAGATTTTGAGTTGTGTCGCGATCTGGCACCCTCGGAAGGGATGAGACTTGCCTACGCTACTTGGAAATTTGTCACATTCATCGTGCAAAAACGTACAACGATAATTAAAGAATACAAACAAAGTATTACAGAATATTGTACTAATGTTCTTTTATTTGTTCGTTATGTTATTTTCTTCAAGTTTCAGCCTGTGCTAGAACATTGTTGGGAAAATCGATCATATAAAATACTTGTACAATAATACAATCATCTGTTACAGTGAAATGGTATTTTATTGATTACCATGGCATACTAAAATTTTATCAGAAGCCCGAACATAGGAACCAGATTAAGGGATACAAGCTACGATGGAAAATGATAGGTTATAAGGGAGTATCTTAGACAAATACATTTATGTGAAATTTGGTTACTTTTTCTGGTCTGTACAAGAGATCAGTGTCGGACTTCTGTCAATGGGGTAAAGCACCCTAATTTCCATGAAGGGTGGATAATTTATTAAGCACGTATGTAGCGGTAGGGTCCCCAGAAAGACTTCCTACTCCACGAAGCGCTTCGAAAAAGGTTCACTGAGAGGACTCACATATATTGTAGATATGTACTTTAATGTTGTCCATTCAACACTTACTGTATTATGATGAAGCAAGTTTAAGTTAAACGGACTTAAATTTTATAGGCACAGCCTGTATTACAAGGAACTGCTTTTGCACATATCCAAAAACTCCAAATTTTTATCCTGGATTTTCTTCATTTGTGAAGTGACTTGTTGATTGCGTAAGAAAATGATCGAATTTAACTGTCAAAGCCAGGTGACGCACAATTGCGTTACTTCTTAATCTCAGAGCTACATAGAAGTAATTTGTCAGATTCGCTCTCCGGCCATTTTAGCTCAAGAAAAGGAGCTTCGGTATTTATTGCCTAAGAGAATGTGTGAGCAACACTGCCGTTGTGGGCGCTTTGGAGAAGAGACAAATTTCTTGGCCTGCCAAGAATCGAAAGATAATTTCCAGGTTATGTAGCCCGTAGACTAGTCATTTTACCGACCTACGATATTCCGGCTTATCGTCGGTTATTATTCTGTCAAGAAAACCAAACAAGTTAAAGAAATGTAATAAAGACACAATATCTGTGTCACTGTGCAGTACCTGTGTTCCCCAAGACACTAATTTGCAAAATATGAATTTCGTAGCTCCACTTTAAACAGCGTAAGACATCTTATGTATATTGGACCGTGCATCATTGTGATAGTTGAAGAATGAGGCCAACTTGATGTCACTAGTTATTATGTTTCATTTCACTTCTTCTATGCTCTACATGTTTCGGACATTAATACATCCATCATAAGGAGCCTGCGACTTTTCTATTGAATCACCACATTGGTCATGTGTTCTTGTTTTGGTGTGTGTTGGAGTTTCGGTGCGTCTGAAGCCTGCTGCACGGATACCACCCCAAACCAGCCACACCGAAACTCCAAAACACATCGAAACAAAAGGACACGACCAATGCAACTGCAGTTCCCGTCCAGTCACGTTCACGACAGGTTGCAATTACGTTTGTACTGAAGCCAGATGCTGTGGATACAGTGACATGAGCTCCTGATGATAGGTGGAGATACCACCCGAAACATGTAGAGCGGTTTACAGATATAAATAAACTGTATATAGTTGCATCTTGTTGGACAACTGTTGGCATATATTTCACGATGCACGGACCCTTGAATGTAAAAAAGTCTACGGATCGCTGTGTTTAGAATAAATATATATTTCCTTCTCTCATGTAATTTCGTTTTTGAGAAGGGGAGAGTTTATGGGATTATTCTGTTCCCTTAAAATACGCCCCATAACACACATAGATTCCTCTCTTTTGTGTCTACACATTTTTTATTGTTTAAAAATATGACATATGTCTAATTATTTGTATAAATATGTAATGCTGAAATTCTATCCAACGATATGAAGAATCTGATGGTTACATCTTCCCTGTAGAATTGTTGCGAAAGAGAAAAATATTTGAGTAGCATCTTTTTCGTTGGAAGATATTATTTTACTGGGAAAATAAATAAAAATAATATTACGTTGGGATAAGAATAAATTATTTCATATAAAATACTATATTTGATATTAATATTTTGATATGTAAGCGCTATACGTTACCAATATTAAGTCCGTCTCTTTTAACTCAAATACTTCAGGCATGCCAATCTGATCTAGACGTTCATATTTGACCCAAGGGCCATAGCCTGTACATTGCAGGTTGACACAACGGGAGCACAACGTTACATGTCAGGTACCGCTCAATGACAGACATTAGAACACTTCCTCAACCATATCTTAATAAACCGATACACAGAAAATATATTTTAGTAACTTCTATATTAAGGGAAGTGTATATTTTTGTTCCTCATTATCTGTGTATTCTTTCTCATACTGAAGAACGCAGCTTGATGGCAAAAGTGAAACCAATAACTATTGCTGCTTAATGTATAAAGAACTAAAAACATGATTTGTAAAACTATGCGATGTTCTCCTACCAAAAAATTATTTCCTTTCCACAGCGTTTGCATCATCATCATCATCATCATCATCATCATCATCATCATCATCATCACCACCACCACCACCACCACCACCATCATCATCGTCGTCATAATCATCGTCATCGTCATCATCATCATAATCATCATCATCATCATCACGGCGTCGTTACTTTCCGAAACTTTAACATGTAAATATTGTAGCATAATATTGCATTGTAATTTCTCAGTAACTAAGAAAATTAAAAACGTAAACCTTTACAAATGCAATCTAACGTCAGGCATATTTTCTGTGTGTCTCTACATGAAAGCAAATCGTAACAGATACAGTGTCAAAACTGAGAAGCATTTTTCCGCGCACCGTACTTCAATGCTGTTGTACATTTTAACATATTCGTTTAAATAAATTTTTAAGGCCTTAAAAGAGAAAATGAAAGAGACTTAAATGCACTGCAAATGTTAATACAAATACTTGGTGATTACGAATACTTTGAATTTCATTTCAATAGACTGCAAAACCTACCTGCCCCTCCGTCACGTGTTCTGCCAATCAGGCCTACGGCTTCAAAACTTGAATGTTCAAAGAAACAAAACCGAATCAAGAGCAGTGTCTTGAAAGAAAGCAGTGCCTACAGCTGACGCGTTTTCGGTCATCCATGGCTTCATTTGAATAGTCTTAATATTCGCTCCTGCACGATTTAGTTCGTGGTGGAAAGCAACCATAGGACATCAGTTCACTCTTGTCTACGCTACGTCTAGTGGCTCTTGATGGGAAAAAAATTCCATTAATATAACTGAACACAGACGTCCGTATTTTCAACACACTTTTTAAAAGAAGTGCGAACAAATGTGCAATTAGTAGACAACACTTTGAAAGTCAGTAACATTTTAACTATATAAACGAAATTAGTAGTTGCAGTTGGTGGTTGGGATAATTTCAGTTCCGTCCGGCTGTGTAACACTCTATTTGTTCGTAATTAGCGGGTGATGGTGTAGAGGTGAGAAAATAGTATTTTTGCTGCTCAAAACATTTCAATCACACTAAAGCTAATTGTGCTTCAAAACCAGATTTAATTATCAGCTATACGTGTATGGCTATTTCGCACAAACGTGCATACAATTTCAGAGAAAATCCCCTATTTTATAAAGTAGGATTAAATAGCATTACTCGGTAGAATACACACTGCAGACCTACACACAGCTTTAGAGATAAAATATTGAAAATTAAACTATATATATACGTAATCGCTTTAAACGAATGCATTAAACCGAGAAGATCCACCAATAACGTCATCAAACAAATCCCAACTGTTCTTGTTAACATCACCATTAGAATTAGGTAATAATAGGGTTGCATTAGGGTAGCGTGCGTGGTCTTGTGGCTAGAATTGTGATCCTCACATATCGGACGAGAATTCAACGTCCTGATACACTGGACGCCTGCTGGTGTACATGCAACAGTCGATTATAAACCGGACTCTGAGTGCATGAAGTTCGTCATTAAATGGCTACCTGAAGAACTTCGCGTTTTTATAGGAATTGTTAAAGCGTGTATGAAAATGGGTTTAGGGTTTTGCAACGGGAAGTTCATGTAAATTATCTTCACATATTCAGATTCTCGTTCAAAGGGAACACACGGCCCTTCTATTACAAAAAAAAAGCAGGCAATTTTTAGGTTCTTGTG
>Ga0123353_10013533_pt1 | contig 11694 bp, 8 predicted proteins | sample TergutLab28metaG_3_FD_92763 | JGI IMG/M metagenome (GOLD analysis project Ga0123353, IMG submission 92763) | Labiotermes labralis P3 segment gut microbial communities from Petit-Saut dam, French Guiana - Lab288 P3 | ecosystem: Host-associated > Arthropoda: Insects > Digestive system > Gut ... | reverse complement strand
TATATATATATATATATATATATATATATATATATATATATATATATGGGGACCGCGGTAGCACAGTGGTTAAGGTGCTGTGCTACAATCGGAAGGTCGCTGGTTCGATCCCAGCTGGTGTCAGTGGATTTTTCATTGACATAAAATCCTTCCGATCGCTCTATGGCCCCTGGGGTCGACTCAGCCTCTAACAGAAATGAGTACCAGGAGTATTTCCTGGGGGTAAAGGTGGCCGGTGCGTGAGGCTGACAACCTACCACCATCCTGTGCCGTTGTTACGAAATCTGGGATCCTTAACTTCCTGGAACCCTCTGGGCCAATCTGTGTGTATCAAGTAAGCAGTGAGCATCAGCCTGGCCAGAAGTCACAATGGAAAGTTAATCTCGTCGATTGTCAGTATGCATTTGTGTGCAGTTTGACTGCAAAACCCGTGTGTTTTTAACATTAAGGGTTAGAAAGTTGCGTATTTGTAGTTTAAGACGAGAATTTTGAGCTATGTCGCGGTAAGGAGATGGCCTTCTCAGTGTTTGATGCTGGAAGATAATTTGCGCTGAAGAAGTTGGCGAATGAGAATATAGTCAAACCCCGAAGTAGCGCCACGCTCCCTTAGCGCTCACAATAGTCTCTGAACAGAAATTTCCTATTGTAGAGCATTCCGAAGTACCGTCACCCTCGATAAATCGCCACCCCCGATTTACAGCTGACGCTCTATCGGTGGTTGACTTATTTTGATATAGGCTAATAAGTCACAAGATTGTCAATATGAATGTGACTAGGGAATTTTTAGTAATTCAGTATTTTAATAAGGTCCCAACAGAATAACAGGTCCTTTTGCCGGCAAGTAGGCCTTACAGCTTTTGAAGTATGTGAGTAATGTTTGCTGTCACCAGCAAATTCTTAATCGCGGTGGGTGTACACTGTGCAATATTTTAATTATACAAGGTGCCTGATTTAAAAGCAAAGCTTTCTGAAATGTCAGGATGTCCAGGGAACTTGCAATTCTGTTAGAAGTAGGTTTCACGTTAGGTAATACTTGGTCCTACTCACCGGTACTGTTGTATGGGATCAGCACCATGTTAACGCTCGTGCTGGTGGAGACGGCAGCTTGCAGGAGCGCCTTGGCTCGATACAGGAAGGGAGGCGCAGTGTCAGTGACCACAGCCACAGGTCTTCTTAAATACCGATCTTGAAGTATGTCTTTGATGATGACGGCGGTGGATATATCCTCGGGTCCCTGCGGCAGACCTTGGCCACCTGTAGGCCGTAGGTCATTGTTGTAACGATTTGCCTGTACTTCTTGGATTGGAATCGCTTCGGGCCCACCGCCAGATAATATTCGCTCTTGAGCAACAGTTGAGACTTGCCATAATTGAAACAGAGCGAGAACTAGGCACGTAGCGGCTCGATTTGACAGTATACGTTTCATGATACACATTTTTCGATTTTGTATGGGAGGAGCGGCAATTTACTGATTTCCTTTTCCGGTCAATCTTTATTTTAATCTATTTGTTTGTGCGTTGTATAGTATTAACTAGTAAGGGTTTTTTGGGTTTAATATTTAGAACACCCGTGTGTCGGCCCTTAGCTCTCGTTCTGATGACAAAATTTCCAGTTGTTCGACAATTGGTTGGTATTTAACTAAAATTCTCAAATCTGAATCGTACACGAGTAGCAAACGATATTTTTTTTCTGTGCTGTACAAAAGACGAGGGAGAGCTGACACGTAACTCTGAGAAAGGCGAAAAACAGTGCAGTACTTGATTTTTTACTCTTGACAGTAGACGAGATGAACCGCCCACCTCCCTAAGCCGGTACGCACTGGACTAGATTATCACCGTACGCAGCCTTATAACGCTGCGTTCTTACGTCGTCTTAAGGAATGACTCTTATTCAGGGCATTTCCACTTTTCGTTACAAACGTTAGAACAATTCAGTACGAGATAGGAAGAGGATATCTGGGCGGAGTTATTTGGCCGGAAGATACCGGATGTTGTTCAACATTTCTGACGGCTCGTGTTTGCAGAGAAGTCTTACGACCTGCCACGTAGATATGGGCTGTACTATTTCATTGCGTTCCTTCGTTTGTCAATCTCATTTTAAGCATTTTTTTTTAAGTTACCCATGTCCAATATGGTATTCGATCAAATTACTGACTTACTAATATTGGCGTGTATATTACTGTCAAAGACACCCTTTTCATAATATCATCAATAAATGCTACATGTTTCGGTCCTTAAGCACCGTTTCTCCTCTCCCTTTTTTGTTTCGTTCCTCCCCCCGCATAGTTACTTGTGTTTAAAATCGTGTATTTTAATGCCTGAAGGGCCGGAACATGTAGCATTTATTGATGATTTTATTAAAAGTTTGTTGTGTTTGACGGTAATGTATATGCCAGTATTAATATGTCACAGCCTAACGGAATGGATTACAATTAAATTGTCAAATTACTGGACATATGATACTCTGCTCGTGTCTTTATAGTATATAGCTCCCTGATGATGGCTATAGTCGGTGGCCGAAACGTGAAGGAGCGCAAAAACTAAACTTTGTGCAGTAGTTGGAAATAAAACTCTTATTCAAAAGTTATCGCTGCTGGGTTTTCCATTGTGGGTTCATATGCGTTAATAAATTGCATGGGGTTCAGTGCCAGGTAACGACATTGTGTTGTTCATTTTTCTTCGCAGTCGAATGACAAAAAATGACATTATCAGACTGGCATATCTTGGTGTGTCCAGTCAAATTTCACGGCATTATATCACCAAGTGGCAGTCCTTTACTTCGCCACTCAAATATGGAGACGTTATGTCAGTGGGCTGGTCTGATTGGTCTTCGTACTGTAATGTGGAGATATAATGTCAGGTATGTTGCCTGTTTACTGTTTCTCTTTTTCCACACCAATGTGGGAATATTAAGGCACTTGGATGGCCGTTTATAGCTGACACTAACCAGTTAACCATTTCGTCAAGATGGAATTGGGGCATTCATGACCGTGTTCATAAAGATTCCCTCATGGGACAGTACCCTGAACCCTTTTGCCATGTTTATCTAAGATATGTTTTCATATTATTCCGGCAGCTGATTTTGGGTTTCGCGAACATTACCCTTCCTTCAGATTTTCGATAGAAATTTTTGTAAGAGTTTTTGATGTGTGCTATTTTGGAAGGAGACTGTCTTCTGGGACATGATGGCGTGCAGTGTGGTCGAAATTTAGTAGCTTTTGGGGGAACCCTTTGCCTCCTTCTTTAGGACAGAGTAGTGATCAGAATATAAAACGCTATATCCCAGAGGACCGTATTATTCACAGTCAGCGGCGCGAAGACATCAAATCTCACATCCCCTTGTTCATTGCAACATGTCCCAACCATGAATTTTATGTTTGCTGGCCGTGCATCCTGGTACGACTCTGGCTAAATGACCAACTTGATACCCAAATACGTTATATAATACGTTTATTATTATAAGCATCTACATGTTTCGAGCAACACTGTGCTCATCATCAGGAGGTCAAATTGTATTAATACAGCATCTGGTATAGTATTCCTTGTAAGTGACCGTCCGGTGTGCAGGTTGAGAAGGAGAATTCGACCTCCTGACGATGAGCACAGAGTTGCTCGAAGCATGTAGAGGATTATAATAATGAACGTATTATGTAAGGTTACATAATACATTTGTGCATCAAGCTGGTCATTTACCCAGAGTCGATGTTCGAATCATGTCTCATCCACCCTAATGTAATTGCCCTCGTAGTGTCGTGGCGCTTCTTCTAAAGTTGAAGTGGAATGAGACATTTATCGTCAAATCCGGTTTCCTACGAAACTGCGTAATCGTATTGCTGTAACGTCGTTTGCGCCTCGCGAGGCCAGTCATTGTCCCGTGTGGTTTCAGTTTCCTGTGATGACGTAAAACACGGGTTGAATTTTTCTATGACCCCGTTTATTTGGCGCTTGTCACGTGTTTTAACAGTGTGGACAATTGCGACGTCATACATGATAAGCCGTGGGGGAAAAAAAAAGAGAAGGTTGCTAGATGAATAGAAGAAACGTAGCGGTATTTATGCATTAACTTGTTGCAAATGTCCTGCCGCATCGTGCCATTTTCCGATGAGTTGTAAGTATATCGCCTTGTATTGCTGTCTCGCAACCCGTGGTGGAAAAACCGAAGGACTTCTGTTATCTTGCTCCGTGTTCTGTCATCGACATTTTGTGGTCTGTATCAGGGGTCGACTGACTTTCGACACTTGCGAGTCGTATTCAGCTTGCAGCATCGTAACGCGGGCCGCAGAACGGTTTTATAAATCGTACGCGAAATGGCTTGTAGTATAAAGTGGACCTCATTACGATCTATAACTATTATTGGAAACATGCTTGTATATGGTGAATATTTGACAGATACAGGGTGAAATAATTTTTAACCCAGTGCTCTATGTTATCTGCAGAAAGGGGTTCAAAAATTTGGCAAAACTTAAGAAGTTTTCTGACAGTGCTAGGCGCCTGAAGGGTGAAATGGAGTAAGTTTCATATTCAGGACCTGTACGTGTTTGGCGATACCCTGCAGAATATAGTCACCCGGGATTTGTGCAGCCATGATTTCCATTAGTATTGCAGCTAAAAGAGCTGTATCGTAAACAAATGAACGCAAAGTCGATATAGTATGCATAATGCCGAATGTCACATTTGGAAATTACAGTTGAACTAGGTTGTAACGACATCAGTTTGTGCGACACCTCGTTTATAACGTTATACATTCTGTGGTACCAGTTTCCCATAAGGCCACTGTTTTTCTGCCTTGCTTAGTACGACATAAGAGCATGTACCGCGGATATGACGATATTGCAAACCATCCATTCCAATATAATTTTGTAAGAGGTAGGCTGTTTTGAGAATTCTACCCTCTCCTCATCATTGTGAGAACAAGCCCTCTACTCTTACGCGTAGCTATATAAATTCCAGGCCTGGAAATTGACAGTAGTAAGGATAATTTACTTTGTGCGTTAAGTTTCCCATTGCGTTTCTATTCCTGCAATTAACAAGATATTGATTATGTGTTAACATGGCTGCAGTCGCGAATAAAGGAAAGGTTTTGAGCGTCGCAGGAAAAGTTTAAGTGACACGAAAAATAGAAAATGGAAAGAAAAAGAAAGCTGATGTACGTCGGGAATTTGTTCTCGTAAATTCTTCGATCCGAACGATTTGGAAAAAACAGAACCAAAATTATTAGTTCTTTTGAACGGAAAGCATCGAGAGTAAAGTTTTTTTTTATTTTCGAAAGCCTGAACGAAGTAATGTCGATGAACCGCTGCTTAAGTGGTTTTAGCAACACACTATTGACAGGGGACGGTCCTCTTCTTGTGACAATCTTTTTTCTTCCTAAATTTTAAATGTAATTTAAGTTTGCAATACATCAGAGCTTTGACATTAAATAATATGCCTGCAGGTCTGTGTTTTAGCTTGCAATGTTTTGCTTTTGCGTTTGCCGTACACCTCGCTTAGAGCGACACCAGTTTGTAACGACACAATTTATAATACGAGTTCGACCGTGTATGTATTCAGCTGAGTAGTTGTTGAACACCCATAACTTATGACATGCGATTCTTGAAATTTTACAAATGCAAATATGGGGAAGTCGTTTTTACACATCCCTTTGAATTTAGGTCACATCCTACTGTGTGTATGTATGTGTGTGTGTGTGTGTGTGTGTGACTGAACATCCTAGGAGCCCGTGAAGGCTAAACGTATCGTGACTAATCGCTTAGTTTAATGCGAACCTAATTCGTTTCGTATTTAGTTGTTTGCTGTAACATTGAACTGTAGAAAGTAAAAAAGAAGACTGCAAATTGGCGACTGTGTTACATAGTGGACACACTTCACCCAGCCGTTCTTTACTTTCAAAATTTCTTACGGTCTGCATGTACACTCATTAGTGTAATTTGATTTACGCCCGTAGGAAAAGTACGGTCACCTTTGCGCCGTTTTTTTTTTAAAAGAAACTCGCAACCGCTCAAAAGCATTATGTACTGACCTGTTATACCGACTTTTATCCAAATCGGACAATAAATGTGGAAAATAGGGACGGAAATTAATTTACACCCCGAAGTAAACTATAGCTTTCACTATACCAATTTTTGGGAAGCTCGTATAATCAGTTTTCAGGCGCGTTCGCAGAATTGCGAAAAGCAACTATTTACGTCATAATGTCTGTCTCTCCGCTTGGTATAAATCAACTTCCACTGGACGGATTTTTATGAGATTTGGTATATGAGTATTTTTCGAAAATTTGTCGCTACATGGCAAGTTTCGTTGAAATATGACAAGAATGACAGGTTCCTGACATGAAGACAGATGTACATTTATTATTATGTCACTGAATTCTTCTTAGAATGAGATATGTTTCTGACGGAATATGTAGAGAAAATAAAAACTTAGTCTATATTCAATAACCTTTTTCCCCAAAAATCATGCCGTTAAGAGGTAATGTGGAAAAACGCAGTGGAGCCAGAAAGCTACAGATGACAATGTAATATGGCGCATGCACATGGTGTACTGGATAACTAAGGCTACAAACACACACTCAGTGTATGTACTACTTATTGCTTTTCCACTGCAAAAATGGTTGCATGAACGTGCCTCAATATTACGTTATACATTCATCACCTTTTCTGTTGTAGTCATGTCCTGCACCTAATTTTTTTTCTAAGTCAGACGAAAAGTGTAGAAAAAAGTACAGATTTTTTAATAAAGAGAGACCAACTTGATGTCACTTGCTTTTTTATTTTATTATTTACTGCTCAACATGTTTCGGATGTTAATTCATCCATCCTCAGGAGCTTGCGACTTATTTGTTGAGTTATTTCGTGGGTTGTATTGCTCTGGTTCAATGTGTGTTGGTGTTACGGTGTGGTTTGGCTGGGGTGGTGTGGTATCCGTATGCAGGCTGAAGCACTGCTATATAGACCCGTAAGTAATGTATGATTGTCACTGAGTCGATTTTCACAAGACTCACATTTTCTTGGGAGCTTTTGATAAGGACCTCCTCTACTGAATTTAATAAAAATCTGATAAGTGATTTAGTCACTGCTGCTAGGTCACAGACAGACATGTGCTTGGATGTGCTTTCCACAAGAGGCATTCTTGTTTACTTCATAAACAAGAAATTGCCTGTTGATTTGGAAGTTATTATGTATTGACAGGCATATGGACACACACACAGTGGTACAATAAATCTCTCCTAAAAGTCTAGAAAAATGTAGGGTAACTAGAGAAAGACCAAGTAATTGCAGGTGGCTTTGTCTAATCCGTACAAGGAATGGGACAGGTACGAAAGGATACATGTTGAGCGTATGGATGAAATGATTTGTAGATTATGTAGTGGCACTGTTGCAGCTGCAGATATTAGGCATTGAAAGAGATGGGAACATGGTTATGAATAATGAGTACATAAGGGCTTGGAAGGGGGTAATCATGACCTGTTTTTTAGAATACTATCCCATCAACTAACACAGAGCCCGAGCAAGTCATGAAACCTCTCAGTCAGGAGGGGTTGTAGGTCAACTGAGATTCAAATGAGAGGATACTTCCGAGTTTAGATGTCCTGGTGTTGCACCAGGGTGCTTGATAATGTATGTGAGTTTATTAATTTCTTGTAATACATGTGTGGCACTTTTTTCTCATTCCAGAAGTTGGAGAAGTGGACACTTTCCTTGGGCAAGATCCTCCTGCCTCGTCATCATCCACTGCTGGATTATCACATCCATTAAGCTCCTCAAATACTGATTCAAAGGGGTTTGCTACAGCATTCAGTGATCTTCCACAGCCTTCTGGTTTACAAGATTCATTTGAAGAAGTTTACAAGTTACAGGCACAGCCCCTGCCTCAACCTCCACAAGGTTATGCACCTCAGCCTTTTAGTTTGCCTCACCCTCAGCCAATCAGTATAGTGCACCCTCTGCAACCTACTTCTTCACCTAGTTATGCCCGTTCTTCGTCCCCAGTTTTGCAAATAGCACCCATTTCTTCCACTGCCTCTCAGGCCCTCCCACCATCACCTCCAAGAGCTGACCAAAGTTCTCCTGTACAGTGGAGTCTCCAGTCACCACCACATGATGTTGTGATTGGGACCACTCTGTTGCATAGTATTCCTGATCCTGTTCATTCAGCATCGGACACTACTGGGCATCAGGCAGCACCACTGTTTCAGACGTCAACTTTATCTACAAGCTCTTCCCTGTCCCAACTCCAGCATGGCTATGAATTGCAGTCATCATCGTCTACAACAGTTCCCTTATTAGCACAATCTCAGTATCAACAATATCAACCGTTAATGAAGCAGGAAGCTAGCGTCCCTCTGTCTGCACCCATTTCATTTCCTCCAGTTGCTACTATTGCACCGTCAGGTAAGTTTTAATATGAAGACAAGCACACATCCTTCAACTTAATTGTACAAAGCTCTAGATGTAATGGTAAAGGTAAAGGTAAAGTTGTCCTTATTCCTGCCATGAAGTCATGTAGGTGAAGCAGATGTTCTTAACCTTTACACTAGATGAAGGTAAGTATTAGGATTTATCTGATAGCTGCTTTATCCCTGAGGAAAGAACCCCCCATTACCAAGTGGATCGGAGGTTGGGTGTTCCCCAGAGCTCGTCTTGACCTTGTACATGAGACAAAAGTCTTGTGCCCTTTCCAGGAATTGACTTATGAATAATCCAGCCCATAGACTAGTCACCATACTGCCTAAGCTGTCACACCCGATACATGACAGATTATTTATCAGTAAACAACTGCCTGAAGCAGTTGTATTATGTTTTGACATAAGAGAATGTATGAAAGACTAATGGATACTGTGTGTTTTTGCTGTCCATACAACAGTTCTTACTGCTACACTGCCATGTTTGGGCCTTAGAATATTTGAATTAGCACATTTGTACTATTGTTGGTTGCGTACGTTAAGTGGTGCATTTAATTTTGCACTAACTATTTGCCAGACACTAGGCATGAAATAAAACTGATGCAGTCATGACACCAATATTTGCTTGTCAAAGTTTAGAAATTCTGTTTGCCTGTTTGACAAAGAATTATGTGCAAAACACCCATGTTTGCCATCTTTTGGCTGCATATTGCAGTTTCATGTCAATAGAGAGTGCCATGTTCTCTGACCATGTGATACCATGTGTAACCCGATTTCTGCCTGATGGAGTGGATTGTTTTGCTGTATTACATGCTGTCTAGTGTTTGAAGGACTGTGGAGATAGGCAGTGTAATTGTAAGGGTAAAGTTGTTTGTATCCACACAATGAAGCCATGTAAGGGGAGTAGAGGTACAGCTCTGCTCAGTCTTAACCTTGGTGGTAGATGGAGATGAGTGGTTAACTTCACGCTCTGGCCACTTTAGTGCCAGGAAAGTACCCTGGTGCCCATTCAATTGGAGGCTGGGTAGGCCACTTAGCAGGTCTGGGCTATTTGGAGGTGAGGAAAACCTCTTACCGTTGCTACGATCAGATTCTTAGATTGACCAGCCCATGGGCTAGTCTTTGTGCTGACCGTGTCATCCCTTCTTGTTAATTTAAGCAACTGAAATTGTGAGTAAAAGCCTATATTGTAATTGTAAATTTAGAATGGATACAATGCTCTTGTTTTTAAAGTTTGGAAAATTCTGGTTTAAAATACCACTGTCCTTGAATGATTATTTGGGAGGTAAGTTTGGAAATTGCTTAGTATTGGCTTCTTTGTGCTTTTGTTTCACTGCTGTTAGTATCAGAATATGTAGCAGTGTTGAAATGGCTTAGTTAAGATACTCTCCTGGTATATGCCTGGAGAGACAGAGGAAAACCATTACCTAACCTAACTTAGTTAAGATATTGTCCTGCTGTATGACTGGAGGACTGACAAAAACCATGACCTAACTTAATTGGGATAGATGGTGTCCTCGCTAGACTCAAATCAGATACCTTCCAAATACAAGACTAGGAGTAGTGGTAAGTGCCATGCCATCCTGCTTTATCTGCTTGCTTTTGTGTGAGGTCCTGTACATGTGGGGCTGGCCCTTATTTCAGGTCATTGTTCTGGATGATCTGTCAGTGCTATACTGAAGTAGCTGTGATGCACTGAATTTAAAAAGAATTAAAATCTGTTATTTTATTCTCCAGAAGAAATTTAGCCCTCCCCCCTCCAGTTCCTCTTATCTCCCCTGTATACAAAAATAAAATTTAGAATTGAATGTGTTCTTATTTTGTGCACAGTAGAGATGAAGGAAGTAGAGCATGTTCCATAACGAAGAACATTGTGGTGATTTATGTAGTTTAACTGCTATTATTAGGAAGGTTGTAGTAAGACTGGATGGGCTGGATTTATAACTTGGATGAATAAGTCAGAAAATATGTACAACATTTGGTCAAGAAATGTCTTGGAAGTAACATTTTCTCATAAACATCACTGTCAGAACCTGGAATTTTGTATGCTTTCTTGGTAGACATTTCTGTTAAAAACAGTGGAAATTGAATGTGGGAAGTAAGGTAAATTAAGTTTGAGTAAAACTGCAAACAGGACCAGTTTCTGATTAAGGACTTTATTCTGGGGCATTGGTAGAAATGTTTATCTATTGAAATACTATAACAATGCTGAATAATGGTGTACTTGTAAACAGTATATTTCTTCTTTAGCTTTTTTGTTAAATGTACAATGATAATTGATGTCGCTGTTTGTTGTAACGTATGTTTATCATTATTATGATTTTATTTTATTTTCTACAGCTGGAACCACCAATACATACAGACTAGGTAGTCAGAGGAAGCCACTGTATGCACAGCCACCAGGGCTGTCTGCATCACCCCCTCGTATAACCCCTCCTATTGTTCCTTTCGGCAACCTGACTCTTTCTACAACAGTGGCTCCATCAGTAGCACCTAGCATTACAATGGCAGTGCCACAGACATCAGGAATGGCCACACTGACCCCTACACCCTTGCAGTACGAGTACCAGTCCCCAGTGACTGCTGAGAACCAGACTTCGCCCTCTGTGGTCCCGCCATCGTTTACTAATCTGGTAATGAATCAACTTCTGTGTCTACAGGTTCAGTTGCACCCTTGACAGTGAAGGTGTTAAGGATAGATATTAAAGTTTCAGTGAGGAGCTGGGTTAGTTCCAGTACAACAGCCTTTCAGTTATTATGAGAGTATTTTCTTCCAGCATTTTTCATTGTGAATAAAAGAGTGAAAAGTTGTGCTACTAATTTAAGTACTCAGAATTTACAAATGTGTTCCATGCAATTTTGCATCCTTTGTTGGTTATGACATTTGTTTTTTGCAGATATAAATCTCCTATTGTCAACGAATCAACAAAATAGAAGCTGTACCATATAAAGGCATAGACACTGTTCTCCACAAAGCTAATAAAATCATACAGTCAGCAATCATAGGCCTTCGTAATACTGAAGTTATGAACTTTATTCTTCTTCTTCTTATTATTATTATTAATATTGTTGCCTTATTTGTTATTAGTGTTTGGTTAATGAATGTTGCATTGGATAGTTTGATTGTTGATATACTACTGTTAAGAATGGTGTTGAGTAGATGGTGAAATATGATTCGTAGATTCTCACGTGCTATAATACCTATAATACACAAACACACACACACACACACACACATATTTCAAATCGTATCTAACCATTTAAGGCTATGTGGTTGTTTTTATGTGCTGCTAG
>Ga0123353_10013529_pt1 | contig 11695 bp, 12 predicted proteins | sample TergutLab28metaG_3_FD_92763 | JGI IMG/M metagenome (GOLD analysis project Ga0123353, IMG submission 92763) | Labiotermes labralis P3 segment gut microbial communities from Petit-Saut dam, French Guiana - Lab288 P3 | ecosystem: Host-associated > Arthropoda: Insects > Digestive system > Gut ... | reverse complement strand
TATATTAAATTTAATTTCCTTTGCCATTTCTCTTTATGGATTTTTGATTAGGTTTACTAAAAATAACTGTTACAAAATTTAAATTACTGCTAAAATGTCTGATTGTCTCATCATCAGATAATCGGTACCATCGACGTTCAATTCGGTGCCGGCGTATTTTCCGTAAAGGACAACATCGCCCGGTTTCACTTGCATCTCTTCATCTTTAGTACCCGTACCGGCGGCAACAACTGTGCCTTTCTGGGGTTTCTCCTTAGCGGTGTCGGGGATGATCAACCCGCTTGCTGTTTTCGATTCGGCTTCCATCGGTTGTACGAGAACTCTGTCTGCCAAAGGTTTAATATTTACATTTGCCATGTTTGATTATAATTTATTAAAGTTAAACATCATTTTTTACTTTACTCTGTTTGATACATATTTTGTGCCAAACCATTTTTAAGCCGTTTTTCTGCCATTTTTGCAGGCGGATGTGGCATTGTGGCAGTAGAGACGTGGCACGCTGCGTCTCTACAAATCAACAAATATTTCAAATTTCCGGCATTGTATATTTTGAAATATCCCTTATCTTTCAGAAAATCATCCATATTCACGTAATTGTCCTGTAGCCGGAACTCGTCCGTCAGTTGAGGTGGCAGCCGGTGCGGGTAATAACGAATCATCCCGGCGGGGTGTATCCAAAAGGTTTGTGGCGGAGTGACCGCCGTCTGTCTGAAATTCAATGTCCGGTATCCTTTTCCTGACGCCCAGTCGAGGTCGGCGTAAGTCATAATGTCATCGGGATTTATTTCTTCAATGAAACGGGCAATCATTTTCCCCAGCCCGCCAACTACGCGATGATGCAACAAACTTGCATAACGCAGCAATTCGAATGACCGGCCTGCAACGCCGCCGCGCACAACGGTCCGGCCTGCGCTGAACGAAGCCACCGCTACCAATTGCCCGCCGGCATACAACCCGTAACTGTAACGCGCATTCACCGCCCCTTGCAGATGGTTGGCAGCAAAGAAACTGCGCATCTCCTCTTTTGCAATGCGCCGAACTTCCGTCTTTCGTGCATGAATACGAACGCCCGAACCGGAAAGCGCAGCAATGCGCGAACGGACTATTTCCTGACATACCGTCCATCCATCTTGCCAAAGATGTACCAACTGTATGCCACGCGAGGCATACTCAAGTGATTTTTCCTGAAAGTATGCCGGATCTATACCGGTAAAAGGAATAGGCAACAAGTGAAATACAAGTTTTTTTTCGTAGACATGTACCGTTTTTCCCACGAGTTCCGTATGGTTGATGGCAACTTTCGGATTGTATTGCAGGATGCAGTCAATGACTTCATCTTCAAATTCAAATGATAACGAGTTCAACAGACCATCTGAATTTGTGCCATTGCCGTCCCTGTTCCGGTGATTCCTGTTCTCATCATAAATTTTTCCGTTGATATATACTTTCGTCCTTGTTCAGAAGCGAGTATTTGGTGTTGATATTCAATTCTATTTCTTCAAGTATCCCCAACGCAAGCAAACCTTTTACAGCTAACTTGTTGTACAATATGTCGCACACTTTGTATTGAAGTAAAGGATTGAAATATATCAACTGGTTACGGAAAAGAATCAGATGAATATGGGGCAGGTCGCGCTCAAATCCCAGACCTTCCTTGAAAAATTGCGTATTGATGAACAACGGCTGGTCAAACGCAATGTTATTATCCGGTTTCTTGTAATAGTCGGACAATTGTCCGGTTCCCTGAAAGCGGGAATAGTTTTTGGTACTGATATCGAGTTTTTCGTTTTCCATCCATCCTCGTTGTATGGCTTCAAGCGATTCGTTACTCATGCTTGATACGAATATTTCTGCACGTCCGGTCCATCCGCTTTCTTTCAGCAGAATAGCCAGACTGTAATACTCTTCGCCCGAGGCGCACATCGGCAGCCATATCCTCGGCTTGGACTGTTCCTTGAAGATATTCGTTAAATAATTATTTTTTAGCAATATCCAGAAGGTTGGATCGCGAAATAGTTCAGTAGCGCCTACTGTTATACGTCCGATGAAATGATCTGTAAATTCCTTGGTTTCTAATTTTTTCAGCAATGTTTCCATGCTATATTTATTGGTTATCAGGAAACCTTCCACGCGCCTTTTGAACGATGTCAATGCGTACTCCGTAAAATCCACGCCATGTTTTTCCCTGATAAAACCGGTCAGTTGGCGGATTTCCCTGATACCGATCTCATAGTTAACAGAAATTTGCATATAAAATTTATTATTAGAATGTTATTTTTTGATTTCGAGCCTGACATCCGAAAAATAGCCTGTTTCGGGGATATCTGCTTCGTGCGAGCAAATAAACAGACCCACGAAACATTTTTGAGGCATGGCAAGTTCCAGTGTGTCACCGGGTTGCTCCGGATACTTGCCAATTCCCGTTTTCATTATGATCTTGTCGCCTGCACGTTCCAGAATAATGTGATCGGGCATTTGGTTATCCGACTTTATTTCCCGTGTAATATCTCCTTTTTCACGGCGATACTGCAAAGAAGTCAGCCCATCGCCATGTACGGCCACATCGGCATATTTTGCATCGGCTTCCAGCGATTCGCGGATGATTAAACCCATTTTCCGATGCTCATTAATACCTTCGCCTTCGAATGCGATCCGGGCGGAAAGCGTGAAATTGCCCGATACTTCTTTCCACACCATGAAAAATTCGTCGCTTTGCTCCCACATGTTGGTACCTGCGCCTGTGAGCGTATACACACCTTTATCATAGACAAAATTTCCCGGTAATTTGCAGTAACCTACATCACAGGCATTTTCGAATACCGGTGTCCCGGAACATGCAGCCAAAAATGATAACGCCAATATCATTGGCACTTTTCCTTTCATCATATTATTTAATTAAGTTCAAATACATCTCCACTGTTGAGCATATCATCTACGCAACGGATAGGCGACTGGGCTTTTTGCGCATCAATCTGTTCTTCCACCAAACGGTCGAATGGCTGTGCCTTTGTTGAGCGTATTACCCCGATAGCCATTGGAAAATCCGGCGGCGTCATTTTAGCGAGCAACATCTGAAGGGTCGGGTCGGGGTCGTATTGATCGTGTACCAGAAGATCATCTATGGTAACTCCGTCTTTGCCCAGTTCCACCACTTCTAACCGACACCGGTTCAAGCGTATGCCCTTCGTTTTGTCTTTCCCGAAAAGGAGTGGCTCCCCATGCTTCAGGTATACCTGATTATCGTCGCGGAACTCTTTGCCGGTGACCATCGCATGTATTTTATCGGCATAAATGATACAGTTCTGAAGAATTTCCACCACTGCCGTTCCCCGGTGCAAGGCGGCCTCTTCCATTATGTCGGTCATCATTTTTGTATTGGTATCGGCTACCCGCGCGAAAAAAGTTCCTTGCGCACCTATCACTAAATCAGCCGGTTTGAAAGGCGCTTCGAGCGTCCCGTATGGAGAAGTTTTGGTGATGGTACCAACAGGTGTGGTTGGCGAAAACTGTCCCTTCGTGAGGCCGTATATCTGGTTGTTGAACAACATAATAACTATATCCATATTGCGCCGTATGGTATGGATGAAATGGTTGCCGCCAATAGCCATCGAGTCTCCATCGCCGGTAGCCATCCACACACTGAGCGACGGGTTGGCTATTTTCATTCCGCTGGCAATGGCCGCGGCACGACCATGAATACCATGAAAACCATACGTATCCACGTAATAAGGAAATCGCGACGAACAACCGATACCCGACACCACCACAAAATTTTCCTTGCGGTAGCCCAACTTTGGAAAAACCTGAGTTATGGCATTTAGTATAGCATGATTTCCGCAACCCGGGCACCATTTCACCATTTGGTCGCTTACAAAATCGGTTCTTGTCAATCCGGTATCGCTATGCGGAATCCTTTCGTCTGATGTTTGAATCATTTTTGAATTTTGATTATTTGCGAACACTCATGAGAACGCTTCGCTAAGTTGATAATTATATATCAATAAACCGGTTCAAAATCGGTTGGAAAGTATCAATTCGTCTATCACGCAGGAAAGGCCACAGTTCGCGGTATTGTCTGTTCAAGTCGAGATTGATTTCCACCACGCTGGTTTCGGGCATGTCGTGCGGCGCCTGGTAAAGTATCGTTCCGAAAGGGTTGGATACAAATGAACCGCCCCAAAAGCGTGTTTCCGCTTCAGTCCCTGTCCGATTCACAGCTACCACGTGTACTCCGTTGGCGATGGCATGGCTCCGCTGTATGGTTTGCCAGGCTTCGAACTGTTCGCGGTTTACCTCATCGGAAGTTTCGGCGATATCCCAGCCAATGGCCGTGGGGTAGAACAGTATATCGGCGCCCATCAGCGCAGTGATGCGTGCTGCTTCGGGATACCATTGATCCCAGCAAAGCAGTACTCCCACGTTGGCAAATTTTGTTTCGAACACCTGGTAGCCGATGTCGCCGGGAGTGAAGTAAAATTTTTCGTAAAAACCGGGGTCATCAGGGATGTGGTTTTTACGGTATTTCCCAAGATAAGCGCCATCTGCATCAATAACGGCAACCGTGTTGTGATAAAGACCCGGCGCCCGTTCTTCAAACAGCGGGACAATGATCACCACGCCCAATTCGGTGGCCAAAGTCTGCATACGAGCGGTGGTAGGACCGGGTACGGGTTCGGCTAACCGGAAATGAGCATGAACCTCAGTATCACAAAAATAAATGGTTCGAAACAATTCCTGTAAACAAACAATCTGCGCACCCTGTCGTGCAGCCCGCCGTATCTGCTCTTCGGCAACAGTAAAATTATAGCCGGTATCAGCGGAGGATACGGATTGCAGCAATCCTACCCGGACTATTTCAGTATCTTTAATATTTTCCACATCTTTATTTTTTCCAAGCACAAAAATAGATAAAATTCGGATGTAAACAAAGTAAAAAAGAAAATATATATCTTTACGGCCATGATAACCCATTGCCAATTGCATACCCTTTCCATAGTCAATTTCAGGAACTATGACCAGGCTGATTTTCGTTTCTGCCCGAAAATCAATTGTTTAGTAGGGAATAATGGCACGGGCAAAACCAATGTTTTGGATGCCATATACTACCTCTCAATGACCAGGAGCAGTCTCAACCCTGCCGATTCGCAAAACATTCGTTATGATACCGATTTTTTTGTGATTCAGGGTGAATACGACCGGAAAAGCGAACCCGAAAGTATCTATTGCGGCTTGAAACGCGGACAAAAAAAAATTTTCCGCCGCAACAGGAAGGATTACGAACGTTTGTCGGAACATATCGGGTTGTTGCCTGTTGTGATGGTTTCGCCTGCCGATGGACAGCTGATTACCGGCGGTAGCGAGGAAAGGCGCCGGCTGATGAACGAGATGATTTCGCAATACGACCATAACTATCTGCTTGATATGATGCACTACAACCGTGCACTGGAACAACGCAACGCCCTGTTGAAAACCTTTGCCGAAAACCATAGTTTCGACGCCGGCGTACTCGAAGCATGGAATGCGCAACTGATTGCCGGAGGAAACAGAATTTACGAATACCGCGCGAAATATTGCGAAGAACTCATCCCTGTCTTTCAGCAATATTATGATGAAATATCGGGTGGTGGCGAAAAAGTGGAATTAGCGTATCGTTCGCAGTTGCAGGAAAAAGATTTCGCCACGTTGCTCCACGAGTCGGCTGAAAAAGACCGTTTGCTGCAATTCACTACTGCCGGCCCTCACAAAGATGACCTCCTGCTGCTCATGGACGGTTATCCCATCAAAAAATCAGGTTCACAGGGACAACAGAAAACTTTCCTCGTGGCGCTGAAGTTAGCCAATTACGAATTTATCCGCCGGCATGGAAACATAACTCCCATCCTTCTACTCGACGATATTTTCGACAAATTTGACGTCAGGCGCATGAACCATATCATACAATTAGTTGCCGGCGAACAGTTCGGACAAATTTTCATTACCGACACCGGCCGCGAACACATCGAAAGAATCCTGCACCAGATAAACTGTGAACATCATCTACAAATAATTGAATAACCGAATCTTGGAATTGTTGAATCTTTAAATCTTGGAATTGTTGAATCTTGGAACCCTTTATCTTTGAACATGTTCATCAGATTGTTTGCCTTGTTCCTTATGGAAGAGTGACCACCTACGGAGCAATCGCGCGATATCTCGGTTCTGCACAATCGGCGCGGATGGTGGGTTGGGCGATGAATGCCTGCAAGCAAAGCGCCACACCCGTACCTGCCCACCGCGTTATCAACCGGCAAGGGCTACTTACCGGAAAACACCACTTTGGCTGCGACAACATGCAACAATTACTCGAAGCGGAAGGTATTCAGGTAAAAAATAATCAAGTGGTTGACTTCGAACGTCTTTTCTGGGACCCGAATATTGAACTTGGACAATAAATCGAACTATTAGACATTATCTAATAGTTCGATTATCCTGTAACTCAGTGCTTTGATTTAACCGAAAATCGTCAATCAAAAATCGTCAACTGCTTACACCAATTTCTTCACCAACATTTCACGGTCGCCCGGTAGCAAATCCATCACAGGAATTTCAGGCATGGTATAGGCTCCCGGTTGTTGCCGCATGGTTGCGCGACCACATGCCGCCATGATTTGTGCGGTTAGTGCTGGATTGTTAATTTTCATCCGGAACTCAAACAACTGATTCTGGGTAACACCCGAAACGCCCTTGCGTTCCATCAGCACTCCGTGCCCCATGTCTATTAGGGCGTCCACATCATCCACCTGCGTCACTACCGTGTGGTCTTTAACGAAATAGGCGTCAGACCTGATGGCTTGTTCCACGTTGGCAAAATCGGCGCCGGGTTCCAGTTCCACATATACCATCCGGCGATGAACGCCTGTGCCGGTGGGGATGGTTATCGAAAGTGCGTTGCAAACACCCGCTATCGCCTTAACGGCTACCGTGTGTCCCATGCTCATACCCGGACCAAAGTTGGTGTAGGTAATTCCCTTAGGCGCCATGGCTTCCATCATGGTGCGCACCACCGAATCGCTACCCGGATCCCAACCTGCCGATATGATGGACACTGCATTGTACTTCTTCCCCGCCTTATCCAACTGAGCGCGGAGGTTCCACAAGGCGTCGCCGTGTACGTCGAAACTGTCTACTGTATTGATACCCAGTGCAAGATATTGTTCTGCTGTTTCAGGGATAGTGCGGGTTGGACCACACAGCAGCGCCACGTCAACTTTACCCAGTTCCTTCACATCGCTCGTCACAGGTACGCCCGTCAACTCTGCAGGAACTTCCGTTACCGTTCTTTTACGGCGTACAACTCCTGCCAGTTCCATGTCGGAAGCCTCGCGAACCGCTTCAACCGCATATTTCCCGATATTACCGTATCCAACGACGGCTACTCTGATTTTTGATGTCATATCCTTTTATCTTTGTTGATTCAATATAATCATGCACAGCATGAAGAAGATTGTCCTGTAAAACACGCCGTCAAAGATAAACATTTTTTTTATTTGGCGGCAATGATGATGATTCCTGTAAAATATTTCAATTTATCATTTTTTATAACTATTTTTGTGCGCAAAGTTTTTCATCACTCATTAAAAAAATTAAATCAAATGAAACAGATTGGCATCATTTTTACAATATGTTTAGTAATGGCAAATGCCTTTGATGGCAACGCATGTACAAATTTTATCATCACAAAGGGCGCATCCACCGATGGTTCGGTGATGGTATCCTATTCAGCCGATTCGCATACGCTTTACGGCGAGTTGTATCATTTTCCTGCAGCCAAATATAATGCAGGCGCCCTGCGCAGGATTATAGACTGGGATTCGGGACGCCCGTTGGGTTCGATTCCCGAACTTTCCGAAACGTATAATGTTATCGGGAATATGAATGAACATCAGGTGATTATCGGCGAAACCACTTTTGGAGGACGCCGCGAATTAGTGGATTCTTCCGGAATCATCGACTACGGAAGCCTGATATATATCGCTCTACAGCGTTCAAAAACCGCCCGCGAAGCAATACAGGTGATGACCTCGCTGGTAGAAAAATACGGTTTCTATAGTGGCGGCGAAACATTTAGCATTGCCGACAAAAACGAAGCATGGATCATGGAAATGGTAGGAAAAGGACCCGGCGGCAAAGGAGCGTTGTGGGTTGCCCTCCGTATCCCCGACGGATATATCTGTGCACACGCTAATCAGGCACGAATCACAACTTTTCCGAAAAATGACCCTGAAAATTGTCTCTACGCCAAGGACGTCATTACCTTTGCCCGCGCAAAAGGATGGTACAACGGTACGGATGACAATTTCAGTTTCTCGGATACGTATTGTCCTGTTGAGTTTAGCGGCGCACGTTTCAGCGAAATGCGCGTATGGTCGTTTTTCAAGGATTTTGACAACGACATGATGCGTTATTTTAATTATGTAAAAGGGTATGACCTGAAAAACAGGATGCCTCTGTGGATCAAACCGAATCGGAAGGTTTCGCCTAAAGACGTAATGAATGGTATGCGCGACCACTTAGAAGGAACGGAATTAGACATGCGGAAAGACCTTGGCGCCGGCCCCCACGGGTTGCCCTACCGCTGGCGTCCGCTCACATGGGAAGTGGACGGCAAGACATACTGCAACGAACGCGCCACGGCTACGCAACAAACCGGCTTCTGGTTCGTGGGTCAGGCGCGCTCATGGTTGCCCGACATGATTGGCGGTATCCTCTGGTTTGGCGTTGACGATGCGGCTACTTCGGCATTAACCCCGATGTACAGTTCGATGACCAAAACCCCTCATGTTTTTGAGGTTGGCAACGGAAGCATGTCTGAATATTCGGAAACATCCGCTTTCTGGTTAGTCAATCTGGTGGCTAATTTCTCCTACCTGCGCTACGATGTAATGGCTGCCGATGTGTGCAAGGTGATGCACCAGGTGGAAGATGGTTACCTGAAAGATGTGCTCCGCGTTGACACTGAAGCCCAGTCTCTTTACCGGTCAGACCCCAAAAAAGCGCAGCAGTACCTCACCGACTATTCCAACATGATGGCCAATCTTACCTTCCAACAGTGGAAAAAACTCAGCCAGTATCTGTTGGTTAAATACATCGACGGTAACATCAAGAAAGAACAGGATGGCAGGTTCGTCCTCAATACATCCAACACCACAGTTGCCTCGCCCGACCAGCCCGGATATCCTGAAGAGTGGCGCAGAAAAATCGTGGAAGATACGGGCGACAAACTGAAAGTTGTTGAATAACGTTGTTGTGTGACCTTTGGCAGGGGATTTTGCGTTTAGCGCATCATATCCTCAATGGTAGGCTCCGGTATGCGTCCCTCCTGCTCCATCACTTTTTTGAAAAACTCCTGTTGGGCTGCCTCCAGTTCCTCGTAATTGGCAATTTTTCCATTTGTATATTTGATGGTCGACGCCAATTTTCCATTCTCATCGTAACGTTTCCATTCGCCGTCGGGTACACCGTTGCGATATGCGCCTTCAATCTCCGGCTTTCCGCCGGGATAAAAAGTTGCAAAAGCGCCTTCTAATTTGTCGTTGATATAGACAGATGTCGATTTTATCTGACCATTGTTGAAATACTGTATCCATACTCCCTCTTTGAGCCCGTCTTTCCAGATGGTTTCCTCGGCTACGCTTCCACCGGGATAAAAACTTTGTGCCTTTCCGTTTTGTTTACCTGCGGTAAATTCCACACGCTGCGAAAGCGCTCGCGTGTAATTGCTGTAATAGAGCCACACGCTGTCGCGTTGGGTATCGATGTAGTTACCCTGTGCAGCCAACTCACCACTCTGCCAGAAAAATTGTGACCGGACTTTCGTACCGGTATCATCGTAATTCATGATTACCCGCACACCGCCCGTGGGGAAATAACGCTTCATTTCACCGACAGGTCTGTCATCCTTAAAATAACCCGAATATACCAACTTCCCGTTGCTATCAACCGCCTCCCAATAGCCTTGCTTGAGACCGCCGGCGTCGCGTTGGTTTTTGGATTGACCAAACGTCACTCCTGCACACATTACGAACAAGAAATGAAAAATAAACAACTTATTGTAGATTACCATCGACAGGAAAAATTCATTTTTATACGATAACTACTCAAAATGATGACAAAGTGTACATCACAGTAATTTCGCAAATATACATGAAAATTGTCATTTTTCCAAATGCGTCGCATAAAAATACGTTTTTTAAATGCGTTGACCCTGAATACGCAAAGACAAATATTTTTTTCTGAAAAATTTTTCTTATTTTTGTGTCGTAAAAATATTTAAGCCATGAAGACACGCAATATGGTATCTTTTGATTGGGCGATGAAACGTTTGCTTCGCAATAAAGCCAATTTCGAAGTATTGGAAGGCTTTTTGAGCGAGTTGCTTCACCGTAAAATCATGATCAAAAGTATCAGCGAAAGCGAAGGGAACAAGTCGGATAAGACGAATAAATCCAACCGTGTGGATATATTAGTTGAAGCCGACGACAGGGAATTGGTCATTGTCGAACTTCAATTCTACGGGCAAGATGATTATTTCCAACGAATGCTCTATGGCGTGAGCAAATCCATTGCGGAACATCTTCAACAGGGCGCACCCTATTCAAATGTTCGCAAGGTTTACTCGGTCAATATCGTTTACTTTGATCTTGGCGAAGGCGACGATTATGTATATCATGGAACTACTGTTTTCGTAGGACTGCACACCAACAGCGAACTGCATCTGAACGCCAAACAGCAGATGTTGTACCGCACAGCCTGTATTGGCGATTTGCACCCCGAATATTATATCATCAAGGTGGGCAAATTCAATGATATGGCAAAAAACACCCTCGACGAATGGATATATTACCTGAAAAACAACCAGATAAGAGACGATTTTACGGCGCAGGGCATCGACAAAGCCCGAAAGGTACTTGCATACGAAAAACTTACCGAAGAAGAAAAACGTGAACACGATCTGTTAGTTGAGGAAAATCGAAACAGGGAAAGCGAAATTCTGACAGCATATACCGATGGCGAATTTAAAGGACGGGAAAAAGGTGAAGCAATCGGTTTGGAAAAAGGCGAAGCAATCGGTTTGGAAAAGGGCGAAGCAATCGGTTTAGAAAAAGGCGAATACAATAAGGCTGTTACCATCGCCCTAAAAATGTTCTCAGACGGAGTTTCAAATGAGAATATTTGCAAATATACAGGTTTATCAATACATCAAATCGAAAAACTTATTCAAAAATAGTTCAAAGTTCAGTTATTCAATTAATCACCATTCATAATTGAAAATGCTTATGCAAAAATAAAAGCGTTTGAGTACGCAAAGACATGTAGGTAAAATAGCAGTTACCATGTGCGTTTACCAAAATGTCAGATTTTTTTGATACTTTGAATGTATCAGAAAATTTTTCTTACTTTTGTGCCGATGAACCTTGTAAAATATTTTATAATGACAGATCAGGAAAGAAAAGAACTTCTTCAGTATATGAAAAATGCTGTTAAGAAGATGGAAGCGGATAAGGATTATTCAAGACAGATGCTTGTAGAAATAGGGCTTTATTCCCAAGATGGAACATTGACAAAGCCATACAAACATTTAGCCCCATTACAGGAAAGTGGCGTATTGAGAACTTTTTAATGTAACTTTAATGTATTCAACACGTTCCGGTTTAGT
>Ga0123353_10013528_pt1 | contig 11695 bp, 10 predicted proteins | sample TergutLab28metaG_3_FD_92763 | JGI IMG/M metagenome (GOLD analysis project Ga0123353, IMG submission 92763) | Labiotermes labralis P3 segment gut microbial communities from Petit-Saut dam, French Guiana - Lab288 P3 | ecosystem: Host-associated > Arthropoda: Insects > Digestive system > Gut ... | reverse complement strand
TTTTGGGGTGGTCAATAAACCCATCCGGAACCCCTTTTTCCCCCGAAGGTGGGAAGCGTTCGGCCCCTCCACCTAAGCTTCAAAGGTAAAAAAACCCCGGCAACCCCCCCCCGCCCCCCCCCCCCCCACTTGTCTACATATTTAATTCCCACGAGAGGGCGGAAAACCGGTACAAATTACGGGGTCCCGGCCGTCCGGAAGGGGCCCGAGGCCCGACAGTGTTGCGTATGTTTTTGTCTTTCTCTGCAATATCATCATTTTTCGACTGTACGTTTTCAGACCGAAGTCTTAGTCAATCTGCAACTGACAGTATTTCCGATTTAGCGTGAAGATTTTTTAGCCGGTACGCCCTTGCTGGGGTGGAAGGTGGACCGATTTTTTTTTATCGGGGCGTGAACCCCCTTTCGGCGATCCTGCTTCCATCTAAGTTTAGGTCCCCCAAGCAGCTCCCTTTGGCTTCAAATTTTCCAACTGCCAATCCACGTCTCTTACAATTCCTGAATATTCTTACAAGCCACATCGTCCGTGATTTGATATCGGAGCATCTGACCCAAACGAAACTTAACTCTGTTACGTCACAACTGGTTCTTATGTTTATTCTTCCCGGGTTTTAAACCACGGGGCTCTGACAACTCACAGTTGCATGAAGTGGGAAAATAAGAATACTTTAATAAGTTCCAATCCCTATGTATGTCCAACCCTTCAGGGACTGACACAACAATGTGATATACCCCAAAGACCATTACTTTGTTTGAAGGTTTTCCAGTCTTCACCCGCTTGTCCTTCTGGTTAATAGTAGTGCTTTAATACAATGATGAATCTGGTGTACTAACGGAATGATACCGACAGGGTAAAACCGAAAAGCCTGTCCCAGTGCCACTTCTTCCACGACGAATAAGACATGAGCTGGCCTGGAATCGAATCCCTGTCTCGACAGTGACAAGCCTGCACCTAACCACCTGGGCCGTGACGCGTCCTTTAACCATTTAAATGACGCACTCGGTACACAGTACACTCGTTACAGCACCTAAGGGCCGCAAAAACCAAAACCCCTCTCCGTCATGCACCGAGCTAAAAATTTAAACCACAGCGTCCTGGGAGAGTTAAGGCCTGAAATTTACCTGATTTAAAGATCCAGTCCGTACCGCGCAGTAAACACACTCCGTCTCGGTTATAAAAACCAGTCAGTTAATGTTGTGTAAGGAAATAATCGCTGTTTGTTCTGAGATCCATACAAAACACATAAATACACTGTGTGGGCAGAACGTGGAATTGTTGAATGTTAAACTGGTGGTACATATAGTGACCACTGGGCTTTGAAATTCAGTCCGTACCGCGCAGTAAACAATGTCTCGGTTATAAAAACCAGTCAGTTGATGCTGTTTAGGGAAATAATCACTCTTTGTTCTCAGATCCACACAAAACACATAAATACACTATGTGGGCAGAACAAAGAATTGTTGAATATTAAACCACTGGGCTCTGAAGGGTTAAATTTGGTCAGTACGACATAATCCATTGGCCAATCCGTGCCAACCAGCACCACTGCGACCTGGCCGGTCATGTATTGTCAGTGTACACCCGCTCCTCTGCCGATCTGACGAAGTCAGCGACCTTACGCGTTGGTGGGAGAGCGCGCTCGTAACGAACGCTTGCAACCAACGGACTCTGCAGCACAGCACATTCAGTTCGAACTGTATACATACTGCACGCAATGAACATTAAAAGGTTCAAAATACCGAAAAATGAGGGCGTGGGTAAAATGTGTGGGTGGAAAAGTTCCGGTGACATTTTGAAATGTATTCTCTCCTCCCCCCCCCCCACCGCCACATTAGACATCTGAAAATTCTAACCGGTAACAAACGGCGGAATTCGTGCGACCGTACGGAGCATTACGTATGTTACGTTTAAAGTCACGCAAAGGCATTAAAAAAATTCACTACATCACAGAAAACACTGCAGTTACATGACAAAGACTAACCGGTTAATGCGGTCCGGTGACTGTCATACGACGCATACTCTGCAGGAAAAGTTAATTACATCCATTAGCCAGCCCTCCCCGAGAAGCTATCAGTTTCTCACCTAGTCAAATTCCACACATTTCATGGAACCGAATGTTCATTACCGTGTTTATAACAGCCCTCCACTAATCCCCATCCTGAGTCGGCTGAATCCATTCCAAGCCCTCCCAACCCATTTCCTTAAGATCCATTTTAACATTATCCTCCCTTCCTCGCCTAGGTCTTCCAAGTGTTCTCCTTCCTTCCAGTTACCCTTCCAAAACCACATAATGCAGATTACCATAAATCTTCTTATTCCATAAAAAAAACCCGAAAACAACTGTTCGTACTCCGGGAACAACCACCTATAAAACGTTCCAGGCCAGATCCTCCAATACCGCCAACTGCCGAAAAAAAAAATCCCGTCGCTTGTTTGGGGGGGATACTTGTAATTTTTCGCGGCACTTCAAAATTGTTATATATATATTCATTATACAAATTCTCGTGGACCCACCGCTGGGAAACTCTGCCGTATGCCTGTCCCTTCTCCCCCAAACTATCACCACGTGGCCTACCCACCGCATCCTACATGATTTGTTCAGCCTAATAATATTTGGGGCGGCGTACAAATCACAAGGCCATTTCCTGAAGCCTCCAATTATGGCGTGTGTACAAAATTCTGGGTTGAATAAAAGATACTATGTCGTATATATAGTCACCAATGTGCTTGAAGGAATTTAAGTACGGTGTATTTCGAAAGTGTTAACAGGTATTTCATATTTCCTAGACTCAGTATAATCAGTAATTTCCTGAAACTCTGCAGGTGATAAGATATATCCATTTACAGAAACTGACAGCAAAAGGCCAGACTTTCTGACTTAGTATAAGTCGATCACGCGTATTGATAAAAAATGCTCGCTGTACATACACCACTCACTCACGATAAGGAGGCTTCCGCGAAACTGAGGAAAACTGATTTAAGAGCGTTTCTAGAAACGATAAGTGACGTAAATTTTAAGAACTACTGGATTATGTTAAGGCTGCAGAGCGTGCGTTGGAACTTGGGGGGGATCGCAACGTTTCCTGCTGTGGAATACACATGACTGTACAGTCTGAGCAACAAGTAACAACTAAATTCCATTTTTTTGTCGAATACTGTGTTAGTCATACGTGTACAGTAAATACTCTATATGTGAACCCTACAAAGCCCAGTGATCACTATATGTACCACCAGTTTAACATTCTGCCCACACAGTGCATTTATGTGTTTTGTATGCATCTGAGAACAAACAGCGATTATTTCCCCATACAGCATTAACTGACTAGTTTTTAAAACCCAGACGGAGGATGTTTACTGCGCGGTACGGACTGGATCTACGTGAATAATAGACATAACTCCTTTAAAGTTCACTGGTCACTATACGTACCACGAGTTTAACATACAACAATTCTACGTCCTGCCCACACAGTGTATTTGTGTGTTTTGTGTGGATCTGAAAACAAACAGCGATTATTTCCCTATACAACATTAACCGACTGGTTTTTAAAACCCAGACGGACGATGTTTACTGCGCGGTACTGGCGCAATCTTTAAATATATTTCATGTTACCAATCGTCTATAAATGTCAGAAGCATGGAGTTTCTTTTGTGTATTAGAAGTAATTATTCAGAATCGGGCAAGCTGGGCGGCTTATATACACTTCGGCTTCGTTTGGCAGTAATTCTTTTTTGAAAGATGGCAACAGACGGTTTCAAAATTTCGCCTGTTACCTTCAAACGGAACACAACACCTCGAGAATTGCGAATCGCATTTTCATGCAATATTCGGCACTGCTACCGCAATGTTCACACACAGCAACGGCGACCTCACACTTTTTTTTTGACAATAACCACTGCCGCGACCAGCAGAGTAAAAAACGTGTTTAATGAACACTGCAAAACAACACCAATACAGTTAATGCCCAACACGCTTCGTCAAATGTTTCGGATTTAGAAACAACACAGAAGAGTCAACTAACTCGTCTCAAACTGGCAAGATATATATGCAAAACTCTCTCTCTGCAGGGCCACATATGCATTTCTGCAGCCGGTATATTTCGTACAGGTTCGTACATCCCTTTGAGGCACAGCGGTTGATACACTAAACCGTCTGCATCAACAGAGAGGTTGCCCACACAACGGAATGCTGTGTTTTGTTGCGATTCTCACAATAAAACAGCAGAATTAAGTGGTTGCACTTTCATACTGTTAGGTACGAAGTAAACCCTTAAATACAACTCGAATGAGATTCTTATTTCTGTTCAAGCCCAGACCGTGTCGGATTTGTGGTGGATTAATTGGCATTGGAAACGTTTTTCTCCCAATACTTCGCATTCTCCTGTCAGTACCATTCCATCAATGCTCCATACTCATCTACATCTTAATACCGTTCCTATCACATAGACAAGCGTGCGAAGAAGTGGGAGCACTGAACAGAAACCCATTTTCACATTCTTTTCATGCTTCAGGGGCGGGGGTTAATTATTTGTGGCCCCAGCTGTGATCCTGCTGCTTCAAAACCTCTCCCCCCCCCCCAAAAAAAAAAGAGTTTATCGCTCCTTCAAAAGTGTCTCCAGATAAACACCGACCTTTTCGGAAACCAACATTCTCTTATTTACCGCAATGAACGTATTTGCGTTATTTGTACTTACATGTCAGTAAATTTACGACGTAATGGCAGTGACGAAGACCCACATCACTCACACATAACACAGGTTTCTTGAAACACGTCGAAATTATTTTGATGTCGGTGTGCGGCGTAACATCAATCACGCGGAAATCCAAAACCGGTAACCAGAACACTCAACAAAGTTAATCTCACAACAGAGAAACTTTCAGACGTACGTAAGACAGGGAATGTCCCAGTCAACTCTCAACACATACCGAATATATGGAGAGAAACTTCTCTGAAATAAATGGAAGTATCCGTTTGATTGTTCCGGATTCACTTCGCGGCCACACTGTACCCTGCGCTCAGGCAACACCAGCACACCGATCCAAGCCCGAAATGCAACTGCCACTGCTTCCACCAGGCAGTTCATTCTTCGGAATTGCCTGCCAGCCAGCTGTGTGTTGAGTGGAAGTGGTGGGGACACGCGACAGGGAGAGAAATCGCTTTGAATCGTCGTTGGATCGGACGAAGAGAGACTGCGCGCGCATCGACCGTATCGTGGTAATTGTTACTGGCGAAAAAAAAAAATGTGCTAAGATCTATCCTTACTGGGAAATATAACTCAGACAAGGAAACGTAGATTTTGGTCAAGTTTAATTGGTTCATAAAAGACGTTTCAGAAAAACCTGCTGCTTCCATTCTGAGATGGAGGCGGCAGGTTCCTCCGAAACCGTCGTTATGTGTCAATCGTAATACGTGACGTCACCGAGCAGGGAGATGTAACGCTCTGTGCTTGTGATGGGAAGTCCTCTGTTCGAATCTCAGTCGATACGCTAGTTATACTCAGAAAAATGGCGGTGTTGGGCTGCATACACGCACAAATGCCGGAAGAAGGTCACCGTTTCCTTCTACAGGTTTTCCAAATCACCTCCGTCAAACGCCAAATTTCACATTCCTAATTCATAGCCTTCTCCAATTACGCCCAAGCTACGGGATGGACGTTTAGGGGTTCGAATCCCTGCAAAGCCAAAAGATTTATTTGTTCTCCAAAAGTCCTGACCGTCTCTAGAGCCGACCCAGATCTTTATTCAATTCTTCCCTCGGGGTTAAGGTGGCCGTGGCGTGAATTGACCACTCACTTCCATCTAGTACCAAGGTTCAGAATGAGTGGAGCAATATGTCTGATCCCTCTAACGCCTTCATGGTGTGGAGTATATGGAGTGGATTAATCTGCCTCAGGATGTATACCAGTGGCGTGAAGTTGTGAACACGTGATGTCTGCCGAAATTTGGCCTCAGTAAACTGCATGGGAATTTGCTGAAATTCCCCTAATTTTCCATGGAGTCAGTTAATCGTGATTTATTAACCATCAAAGCTCACGGATAACTGTACGCACCGCCAGGTTTAACTTTCAACAATCCTGCGTCCTGCCCACACAGTGTCTTGTGTGGATCTGAGAACCAACAGCGATTATTTCACTATACAACATTAACTGATTGGTTTTTATAACACAGACGGAAAGTGTTTACTGTGCGGTACGGACTGAATTTATGTATAGTGTATATTAAAACTTCAAAGCTCAGTGGTCACTATATGTACCACCAGTTTAACATTCAACAATCCTACTTTCTGCCCACACAGTGTGTTTATGTATTTTGTGTGGATCTGAGAACAAACAGTGATTATTTCCCTATACAGCATAAACTGTTTGGTTTTTATAATCGAGACGGAGTGTGTTTACTGTGCGGTACGGATTTAGTAAATGTAAACGAGTTAATTTCCGTATTAGAGGGTTAAAGTTGTGTCTTGTGTGCTGTGACATTGACAAGGACAAGCAACTACACCACGGAACGACGAAGCACGGGTGCCCCCTTTCACCAAATAGCGTTCACCGCCAGGGCACTGACCGATAAATATCTGTGTGAATTTCTCGTGTCCCTATTCCCGTCATGTGTACCACATATTTGATAACGTGATTTGTGTACTCCCCTCCTGTCACATCCCCTCCTTTCATCACAGAATACTCTCTGCATCACTGTCTCCACAAACACCAAAATTCTATGTTTATCTCTTAGCGTGAGAGACAAGTTTCACACCCACAACAAACTTTACGTAAATTTGTAGTCGTGTATGAATGTTTGCGTTTCCATGCAGAGAAGAAGGCAAACATCGCGAAGTAAAGAGCAGCACAAACTGTCTACAAATTCGTGAAAGTAATTAATAAATTGTTGGTGTAAAGGCGAAACGCACTGGACTTGCACGGCAGTGGTGTCTGCGCGCACAACCTTTGGATTACATTTCCAGGGACTTTAATTTAGTTTACTGTAGTTCGGTTTAGTTACACCAAATCCCCTGAATGCTCTGGTGGGCACCGGATTACGGTATTCCATTAGCAGAACCAGTGAATACGGTGCGATCGGACGAATGCAGAGTAACGCTGCTACTTGTACCTCCCAAGTTAAAAGTAAAGGTAAAACAATCCCATTACAGGCCTGGATAGGCCCTGAGGGTACCAGGAGGTTGAGATTCCCAGATTTCAAAGACATTCGGCACATAAAGGTTGTCAGCCTTACCCACTGGCCGCCTGTACCCCACAAGAAATATTCCTGGTACTCAACTATGTTAGAGGATGAGTCGATCCCAGGTCCATATTGCGGCCGGAAGGATTATGTCAATGAAACCAACGGGAATCGAACCCGCGACCTTCCGGCTTCAAAGCCCAGTCACTATACGTAACGCCAGTTTAACATTCAACAATTCTACGTTCTGTTCACACAGAGTATTTATGTGTTTTGTGTGGATCTCAGAACAAACAGCGATTATTTCCCTATACAGCGTTAAGTGAATGGTTTCTATAACCGAGACGGAGAGTGTTTACTGCGCGGTACGGATTGGGTCTTTGTCCCTTTTAGCAATAGTACCGAACACATCACAACAGCTCAGCCCAGTCCGAATATAAAATGGCCCCTCCCCACCAGGAGCAACCCAAATCAGAAGCCACATAGACGAAGAATTCACACACTGAGCCGTCCACATCTGCACCATCGACAGCACTTCAAAATAATCGTTTGTAGTTGTTTTTAAACCACACTTGTAATAAAACATGGAAAATATGGTTTTGTAACACTGCGATCCAAATTCAGAAATGAAGGGCATTTTATGTATTCCCTCTTATGTATCACACAAAAAAATGTGTTTATCCTGATGATGACCTATTGAAAAGGCCGAAAAGGGTGTTGAGGAGAATATTTGGGCCTAAGATGGACGAGGTAACAAGGGAGTAATGAGGAGCTTAATGATCTGTACTCCTCACCAAATATTGTTCGGGTGATAAAATCGAGAAGAATGAGATGGGAGGGTCATGTAGTGCGTATGGGTGAGAGGAGAGGCGTATATTGGGTTTTGGTCAGGAAACCTGAGGGTAAGAGACCACTTGGAAGACCCAGGCGTAGATGGGAGGATAATATTAAGGTGAATCTTCAGGAAGTGGGATGTGGGCGTATGGTCTTGATCGAGGTGGTTCAGGATAGGAACAGGTGGCGTGCACTTGTGAATGTGGTAATGAACGTTCTGGTTCCATAAAATGCAGGGAATTTCTAGACTCGCTGAGAACCATTTAGCTTCTCAGGAAGGACCCTGCTCCATGGAGTAAATAAGTAAGATGGGCCATTTTTGAGCTGTGCCACTATTGCGTTCAGTGATCGATATGAACACCTCGGCTTCTGCCCCAGAAAGCTCTCTCCTTCTCCCCCATGAAGACCAGCCGGTCAACGTCATGTACTGAAATAAGTGCTTTTGATCCCTTGAATCATGCAGAATGCAATTAGGTCTGAGCCGACGTTCTTGGGCAGCTAATCATTAAAAAAAAAAACACGAGGAAATGATTAAGAATTTACACAGCTGCCAGCCGGAGTGCTTTCCACAAGTGTAAAGGCGCAACGTGGAGTACTTCCTGGTCTCCCTTCGTACATACGGGCTCGAATGTCGCGGGCTATCCAGTTCGCACGGTGCTGGGTTCACATTTCGGCCGCTAGACCGGCTGAGGTCTTTCCGTCATTTTATTCTCTACTTTCAGTCACAGTCGCTTCAGTACACGTGTCCTAAAGCCACTGTTCACTATTTGTAGTATCCTTCGACTTAGTAATGAGAGTTATTAACTGTATGAAACAGGGTACTATTTGAGAAGTTGGTATTTGAGGGCTTAAGTCAAGCCTACTATCCGTCTAAACGTCTAAAACTACTACAGGTACGGTAAGGTGAAGGTGAAGGCCACCCTAGAAAAGGCCAAGAAGGCCCAGAGATGAAGTGGAGGTATAGCTCTACTCTTTCTTCAACCTCGGCGCCACGTCCCGGCCGCTTTACCCCCCTGAATGACTCGGTACCCACTGCATACGAGGCTGGGTGGACCCTGGGGCCGGTCAGGGCGGGTGCGGAAACTCTTGCCCCCACCGAGATTCGATCCCCGGACCGTCCAGCCCGTAGTGAGTTGCTGTACCGACTGAGCCATTCCAGCCCAACTACTACCTAGAGTCTTACGAAAAATCAATAACTACTGCCTACGATATTTCTAACCGTCGGGAACCACTGCCTACTTTCTTTCGAAACGTCCGGAACTACTGAATACAATTCCGGAAAAGTACTGTCTGTGAACCTTTGGAATGTTGGTAACCACTCACCCAGTTACACGGCGTCACTTGCCAGTAGACTTGAATCTTCAACAAAACCGCTGTGAGAACCTCAAATGTCGCAACTCGTGGGGTATTTCAAAACCGTAGTTGGGAACAGAGTACATATTCTGCTGAAAATAGTTTGGGTGTCAGTTTCCGGAAAATGTTGGGAGGAATGGTTACAGGAAGTTGTGTGCAGTAGGTAGGGTAGGGAAGGGAGGCTGCGAGTTGGGTTGTTCTCGGAACTTGCGAGACCTGCCCTGAAGGACTGAGTAAATAATTACGCAGAAAATAACTCAGACACAGCGAGCGAGCGAGCAGGTAAAACTGCTCGGAACTGTTAAGACTGACATCGTCTTGCATGCGAGACCCGGAGGTTGGTCAATACGATTTTTCGGAGGTTCAATATACAGTAAAAAAGTAAAATGTAGTGGATCTCTACGGAACTTCGGTACCTATCTACCAAACACAACGGCATCAAATCCTATATCTACTTATTTACTCAATTACTTACTCCATGGAGCAGATTCCTTCTTCAGATGCTAATAGGTTTTCATCTAATCAAGAAATTCCCCACATTTCACGGAACCCGAAGGTTCATTACCGCAGTCACAAATGCCCGCCACCTGTCCCTATCCTGAACCAGATTGATCCAGTCCATAACCTCACATCCCACTTCCCGAAGATCCATCTTAATATTATCTTCCCATCTACGCTTGGCTCTCCCAAATCGTCTCTTTCCTTCAGGTTTCCCTACCAAAACCCTCTATACGCCTCTCCTCTCCCCCATACCCGCTACATGCCCCGCCCATCTCATCCTATGACAGCACAATTTTGATCTAAATTTTTTATTGCAACGCAATGATGTCGGCAGCAGGTACTCGCTGCAAAGGGTACACTTGGCAGAACTGTATAAACGCAGGAGGATAGTATTAAAATAGCCCTCAGAGAAATAGGTCTGAGCTTGAGGACTGATATGGTCTGGTTCACGTACATACGTAACGGACATTTGCATTTTATAAAAGGCGCAAGAAGTTTTCGAACAGATGTGCAAATATTAGCCGCTCAAGAACGAATTTTTTAAATTTTGTTAGAGGCTGAATTATTAAGGGGGGTTTTAGAACAGGTTCAGTATTCGGTTGGAAGTGGCGCTGCGCAGATGCTGGAAGCCGGGTCACCATAACGCCTACAAATTTTGTCGAAGTCCCAAGTAGGACTTCTTTATTTATATTTGGCAGGTTTGTCCGGTTCTGTTTTTAATCCCAGCTGCACTGTGATGGTGTAGCAGAAGGGCCCATTTGCTTTCGTATATATGATGGTGAGAGGGCGGTGATTGCATTGTTTGCAGGGTCTTGTGGTGGCGTCACGTTTGGCTGGTTTGACGATCAGAAGATGCAGGCCCATCATTCCGGGTCACCTACGTATCCTGACTGCGAACAGTCGACTGGCTGCAAAACATCTGCAATGGATCCCAGTAAAGAAAGGAAGCGAACTTTAATTTTTCATACAATAACGTGGAATCGTATTTTTCTCATGTGGTACGCAGGAATTTTTCATTGACATAATCCTTCCGGCCGCACTATGGTCCTGGGGTAGACTCACCCTCTAACAGAAATGAGTGCCAGGAATATTTCATGTGGGGTAAAGGTGGCCGGTGCGTAAGGCTGACAACATTACCACCTTCATGTGCCGATTGTCTGGAAATTTGGGAGCTTCAGCCTCCTAAACCTGAGGGCCTGTTCTGGCAAATATAGTGATAGCTTTACTTTTCACCATGGGGTATGCAAAATAAATGTTCCATAACAAAAAATGTGTCCGCATGCGCACCGTTAAGACGTAAGCGGGGGCAGAAGAAAGCTCCACCCATCCTGAACTGATCTGTTAAAAGGCGGCAAACACTCAGCTTCGCGTCCCGGTTATTGTACCGCAGGTGAAAGAGCCCCCTATTCCCAATGTATTGAAAGCTGGGTGGGTTCCAGAGCCGATCTGGACGTTTCGGAAATGAGAAAAATCCTTTGCTTCTGCCTATATTCAAACCCTGGATCGTCCTTCAAACTGTGGTTCTCGCGGATTCTCACTCACACCATTGCTCACATAAATATAGAGTTTCCGTATGACAGGAATTCAAGATTAAAAGTTTATACTTCAGAACTGATTTTAGATATGTACCAATACATACCGGTAGCACACGTAACAATATATTGCATGATTTGACCTTAATTAAACTGACTGTCGCTCGCTGTGTGGGTCCACAGGGTTTCTTAAAACTAAGTACATGGTCATGTCTCGAGATCAGAATGCAGGACGAATTCAGAGTGTGAGGATTGATAATAGTAACTTCGAGAGGGTGGAAGGGTTTAAATATTTGGGAACAACT
>Ga0123353_10013527_pt1 | contig 11696 bp, 9 predicted proteins | sample TergutLab28metaG_3_FD_92763 | JGI IMG/M metagenome (GOLD analysis project Ga0123353, IMG submission 92763) | Labiotermes labralis P3 segment gut microbial communities from Petit-Saut dam, French Guiana - Lab288 P3 | ecosystem: Host-associated > Arthropoda: Insects > Digestive system > Gut ... | reverse complement strand
CTATTTCCATTCCAAATATAAGAACCCCGACAACTAAACCCCCCCCCCCCCCCCCAGGAAAGTGCTACTTGCTCAGTTAGCCAACAGATTCGTTGCTATTATTCTGCCCGAAGGTTCAACTGGGTCACTTGTTAAGGCAGTTGAATTCTTCATGTATTTCAGATACATTTATATACTTTTGTTTGTTTCGAGAACAGGACTCCAAAGTGGCTCCTTTCAACCAGGATTCCCTAAGAAAATGTCGAATACATTTCTTAATTCTACACGTTTCGCCTACCTCATCCTAATTCATAAAAAATATCGAACAGTTCATTCACAAATTATCCCAATGTGTGTGTGACATAATTGCATTGAAATCAACATAAATTCTCTTTTGAAATGTTTGTCAGCGATTCACAGTTTTGCCAATTAAGTCAGTTACAGGCCTTGTGTGGTTCACTGCACTACTCATTATCTCTGCAGGTAGCACTGTAGGATTATTTCTGAACGATCAGCTATACATGTTTAAGAAGGAAGCGAATTTCAGCAGAACTGAGAAAATGTACGAAGAAAGCCAGTTTGTTTTTTGTTTATTTGTTTGTTTTGGACGCGACAGCCCCCAGTGGGCCAGGACCTCCTTATTCACGAGGTTTCTAGATCACATACAACGACACACCACAGTCGGTAGGTCTCCTCTGGACGAGTGATCAGCTCATCCTAGAGATCTCTACCTAACAAAACACAACAATCACAACAGGCAGACTTCCATGTCACAGGAAGGATTCGAACCCACAATCTCAGCAGGCGAGCGGCCGCAGACCTACGCCTTAGACCGCGCGTCCGCTGGGACCGGCGAAGAAAGTCAGTAGCCTGATCAAGTCTCCGAGTACATAAAGCATGGTTCATATATATATATATATATATATATATATATTCATTTCAGACTCAATACAACAACGAACCTCCCTTTCCGCCAGGTATGTTAAAACGATAGTCATGGTTATATTACTGCTACACACACACAGTGGACACATCACATTTATTAGGGTTGAGAGAATAATCGCGTGACTGTACTCAGGAGTTTGTCAATTACATGTTTGTAATTACGGTGGAAGCACCGCTGTCCTCCTTCAGAAGCTCAAGTGTATCGGTATTTCAACAAATTGCGCTCAGTTCATGAAACAGAATATCCATTACCGTGTTTAAAGTAGCCCGCCACTTGTCCACGTCCTCAGTTCAGCCAGATTAAACCAATCCACACCAGTCCAGCCTATTTCTTCCATACACATTCTAGTATTATCCTCCCAACCAAAACTAGATCTTCCAAGGGGTAAATTCCCTTCAGGTTTCCCCCCAACCAAACCCTGTGCGAATTTCTCTTTTACCACGTAAGGGTCACGTGTCCTGCCATCTCACTCATCTTTAGACGTGTTTAATGGAATAATGGCAGAATATTACACTCATTGCAGCGATAATATTGATTGTAAGGATGATAATGCTACTGGTGGTGGTGGTGGTAGTAGTGGTGGTGGTGGTGATTATGGTGATAACTTGATCGTGGTTGTTGTAGTGGTGGTGAAGTGGAGGTGGTGTTGGTGGTGGTGGTGGTGGTTGTAGTGGTGTTGAAGTGGAGGTGGTGTTGGTGGTGGTGGTGGTGGTGGTGGTTTTAGTGGTGTTGAAGTGGTGGTGCTGGTGGTGAACAAGAAAATGAAACGGGGAAATTGGAGGTATAACTCCACCCATTCTCAGTAACGGCTTGAAATGGAATGAGTGACCACTTTCATGACCAGGCCGCTCTATACCTGGTGAAAGAACCTTCCAATCCCATTATATAGGCGACTTGGTACGCCCCACTGTCGGTCTGGACACTTTGGCAAGATAAATATCTGAAGTATTTTGTTTCCAAATTTCTAATTCTTATCATTATTCAGCAAATAAAAATCCCGCGTTTGTTGTCTGAAGCCACTGATTTTATCTGCAAAGAGTAATCATTACTATGCAAACGAAACTGCATTTCAGGAAGTTGCAACGTGCCGGAAAATCAGACCAAATAAACGATACAATTTTTGAACTAACAGACGGCAGTAACAGAGCACATCGAGACAGTTTCGGAGTTCATATGAAGTAATAAATTTTTAAAAAAGTTTGGGGAAATTTTCATTCCCTTATTCAATTTAACAGTAAGTACACTACCCCTCAAAACAGAATATATAAGTGTCTTGGACACAGAAATTTACCAAATGTAAAACCGAAAGAACATTCTCGTTTCTGTAAATTATGAGCTATTAATACTATGTTACTTCGTGGTTCATCTCAGTACTCCCAGCAGAATGCAGAAACAGCGACATTGGAAGACACCATTACTGTTTTTCTGCAAGGAGTTCTGCTTCATTCAAAGTTCAGTTTACCGTTTTGTAATATTCTGCAGTGGACAGGTCGTCGTTCAATAACCTATGTACGTAGCAACCAATCAGACTGTTTTGAAAGTCTTGTCTTCTTGTCTTCTTTAACGCCACAGGCGATGCGTTTGATGGTTTCGCCTTTCACAGTGACTGACTAGTTCCCGCCCTTTTGAAGCAGGAAAACGCCCGAATTAATGCCTGTGAATTCGTATTCAAAATGCAAAACAAAAAGGTGCCAGAGACTACCACTTCTCCTTTTTTTTTTACTCCTACTCTTCTCTTTTCCTTTTCTCTTAAGAGTTTCTGTCTTTTCTTAAACGCACGCTAAATGCTAATTTTACGTAATCTGACCTTACAGTTTCATAGAGACCTAAAATTTATATTGAAATTTTCCAGTGCGCCAATTGATTCTTTAAGCCAACAACTTCTTACCTTGGATATTTATTTCATTGCATAATGTATCACGAACATTCCACAGCTAGTAAAGTTGTCAAAACTTGCCCGCCTTTAATTTTTACCGAGTACAAGATTTGACGACTCTGCCCTATCATGTGACAGTTGAATCAGGCTCACATCGCATTTTCAAATAAGAAAATTACACAAATTTTCTCTGGCGTTCATACATAAGACGGGGCACGGCCCGCACTCTTCCCAATTGAGCGATAATTTTTTACGCGGTTAGTTCATCGATAATTTTAGTTTGACCATTCTGGGTTGGAATCTCAGAAAACCTTTCAAACAAAGTTGTTAATTGTGTTGTTCCTTGTATTGTTTTTGTGTAAATATGTACTGTACTACTGCCACCGGGTGTCAACCCAATTACAGTTAACAAATATATCAGTTCCATAAATTAATACATTGAAATATCACTATATTTATATATCGTGGGTTTTCCTAAACTCTCCAGTTGAACACCGCAAATCTTGAAATGAATTCGAATCTTTCCTTCCAGCCGTTCAAATGCAACAAACATGACAAACTTTTTATTGTGTTCCGTATTAAATACTGACTGCCCTACTAATTGTTTTGATATAGGCTATCCTAAAATCTACGAAATTAATTAGACACATAACCATGCAGCCACATGATCATGCACAGATTTTTTTCACTTGTAACGGCGGAACGTCAAATCCCTTAACACACAAGTGAAAATTCTCACACTAAAAATAAAATTGGCTAAATTCTCTCTTCATGACCCGGATTTTGCCCCCAGCCTAAACCATTAAATGCTTTAGTACCCCTTGTGTTCCGGAAAAGTGTGTGAACACATTTCTGTACGCTTTCAATTCTTAACTGCCCACCCCATTAGCATTCCTCTTTAGTAATATGAACCTAAATATTCCGTAATTAACAAGTAGTAATTTGGAGATAATCGTTACCATATTAATTAATTTACTAGGCAATCTGAATAACGCTGTTACTCTGTGGGACCCTCACTAACATAAACATACAGTTACTTCTATAAAACAGTGTGAAGCATATCCGTGGGACACATTGACATAAACTCAATGAGAAATACCTTCACTTTAATCCACCATTAACAACATCCTAACCTAGTGGTTTACGGCATACATTGTTCTCAGGGTACGCTGTTTCCGGAACTGTAGACATTCTGTGACAGAGACGGGCAGGCGCGGGTAAGGTAGTCTTATAACCATGTAAAGTGCTGGCCATAGCTTAGATTCACAGTTATGTGCACGCTGTATGAGACAACGCAGAAGCAGCTCATCGTGGGGCATTGCCTCTTTCTTTCTATTTTAATTTCTTATCTTAACTAATTATTATTACTGCTACGCATTTTCTTGATTATCTTCCGATCAGATAATTTAAGTGCATAACGGTCATGGCGTTGTTCACAGAAGCCACGGCCATCTGGTGATAAAGCCAAGCAACATTTCCTGTGAACGCGTGTAACCAACTCACTTCCTCTTCACACATTAATGTTTTCTCACACTGCCTAATCTCTGTTATTCACATACATAAACACTGGTAATTTTAAAATTCGCTATAGCACAATATTTGAATGGGTTTTCAAGACAAGGACACTTTGACATGAAAACTTATATTTCACCAAGGGTTCATAAAAAAGGGATATGGCAGTGAAACAATTAAGCAGCAATAATATTGGAAAAATTTTTAGAGCAGCGATATATATTAATTTTCAAAACGTTCTCTGTTTTGGAATTAAATTTCGCGAGGAATGGTGACAGGTATAATCATATTACGAGACACATAGAGTTCACACGCTCACACAATTCTCATTTAATCTACATTTCAACTTCATACATACACCCTCTCTCTCTCTCTCTCTCTCTCTGTCTGAATGTCCTTCCCTCCTGGGGTACAACCTACTTCCAGGCAGAGCACACTGACTGCACAGGGACTCCCTTGACTACCCGTGTGACATCTGCCTGTCACTCAGGTACTATCGTTAACTACACTAGGCTGTCACTATGAGAAGCAGAACCTTGCCATGCTATTCATTCGTTATAGTAACTAAGATAAGATTTTGCAAAACAAGAATCGGATTTCCATTCTTAGCAAGACAAAAGGTATTTCCTTCTCCACAGCGTTTAGATCGGCCCTGGAGGCCACTTATCTTATCAGACAACGAGTAGTGAGGACACATCTACTAGGAGGAAAGCGGACGGGGCAAGAAGACGACGACTGACTTTCAGGTAGTGTTGAGGTCAAAAGTGCGCGAAGGTGGTACGTCCACTGTCACATGCGTGTGCGTAGCTTGCTTCTTATTTGGCACTGCGATTGTGGAGGTAATTATCGTAGTAAAAATTTTAGTAGTAGTAGTTGTTGTTGTTGTTGTTGTTGTTGTCTGATTGAGGGTGCATCGGCTGGCTGAACTGCCTCTTTGAACTTGTGGTTTGAGTATTCCGTCATAAAGTTATCCTTAAATGGCCACAATGCCGCGTCATGAAAGTGATATTGGGCAGCACAGTAAGACGTCAGACGTAGCAAACTTGCTGCTAAATGGCCTCTCAGTAATTAGACTTCAACCAGGGCAAACACTTCCCATGCAAGTATTTCGTTATAACATTTACAGACGGTCCGTCATCGTCGCTTCCTATTAGACATTCAACAAATAATGCGCCTTATTGTTCAGTCACGTTCCGTGTTCCATATGAGCGCCCACACAACTGTGAATAACGAGTCCAACAGAACACTGCCCTGGACAGATGGACAGCTGCAGGTAATCTGGACAAAAATATGGTTTTTGGTGGTATTCAAGATAAGGGGGCAGTTGTGGAAGACTAGCTTAGGCAAATGCCTGAAATTTGGAAATGTAGTTCTTAACACATCTCCGAAGACCGACCATCGGCAACTGGCCACAGAAATAAACGTCCAGTTACGGGGAAGAGTTCAAGTAAAAGTACATATTCTGCCCTTTAAATGGACAAATAAAACGGGAGAAGTTGTTGCTTGTAAAACCGCGTGTTTCGAGTTGTGGCATATAAAATATCATTTTCGGACGTCATAGGTCTCTTAACAACCGACTGCGAAGAATTCCGGGGCCGATTGGAAATACCCCTACTCCATTCCGTCTCCTTTCTGTGAAATCTTTATTTAAAGTATTCTAGTTCCAGAGTATCACCAAAGAAGGTACACCGTCGCTTCCCCCTGAAGACTAAATCATTGGCAAAGATGGCTACAACCGAGGGGGTGGGCGTCTGGGTGGGGGTGGTTGAACATCCGCGCAAATGTGTCGCTGGAATCAGAGAGTGGATAGGTAGATGGGACTGGTGTAGACAGAAAGAGACTGATGGGTTTGATCTTAACCTAATGAAATCTGTTTTCGTCGCTTCGTGGCGACTGTTGGTGTGTCAGCCATTTGCAGCTAGCAGCCACAGACTTTGATGCTACAGTGGCTTATGGGTATTGCATAGGTGTGGCCCGACCAAGTGGTGCTGTGCAGTTCTTAACTGCTAACAAACTACAATGGGATAACTATGGATTTTAGAACCATCTACAATTTGTGCATATCTGAGAATACGAACTGAGGAAATGAAATGCGTGTGGTAAAGACGAAGTAAGACAGGGATGGAAAACTTTATTTCATTAATAATTTTTGCTTTAATGACTGTCTCTCTGAGACATTAGCCATATAGTGTCAAATGGTATGGTGACAACTAAAGAATGAATTGGAAGAGGAGTGGGAGGAAACAGTCGTGACTCACTTGCAGGCAATATGGTAGCATTTTCTGGAAATTTGGAGGAAAAAATCAAACGTTTGTGTCTCAGATACAAATCAGAAAACTTTCAGCTTGAAACAAAGTATTAAGTATGGAGCTTACATGCTTAATAACTGGTTTCCGCACTTTACATTTCAGAAAAATTAAATATAAGTAGATGAAAATCAGATACAGGGAGCAGAATACAAATTTGACCTTCAGGTGACCGTGCGTCGTAAAAATTGTTATAATAAAACCAACTAGATGCGCTTATTTCTCAAACTTATTTTTGGAATGAAACTCCACGTGTTTCGGACAGTTTCTCTGTCCATCGTCAGGAATTTCAGTCCTGATCCTGTTCGCAAGCTGTCAGCAAACCTGTATGACATATACCATTGCTGTGTGTACAGTGAAAATTTCCTGATGATGGGCACAGGAACTGTCCGATACATGTAGAGTTTTATTCCCAAAATAAATTTGAGAAATAAGCACATCTAGTTGGTTTTATTATAAGAAACAGAATAGAAGTATAACAAACATTGATGAAATAATCTGTAAGATATTGATGTAGAGAGGAGGAACATACGACTATAATGAAGCATCAATCAATAGAATGCGCGTAGGTGGAATTATTTAAAATGACTGAGGATGGGTTCCTGTGGATTCTTGTGGACACAGTCATGAGACTTGGGTTTCCCTGAAGACGTAAGTTTCTTTACTGAATGATTAAAAGCTTATCATGAGGGACTGACTGACACAAAGTGGTTTCGTTAATTGGTTACTTAATGAGAATAGTGAGGGGAAACTGCCATTTTATGAAGTCCGAAGCTTGTGCTCCAAAGATTGCGGAGGACGGTTTGTGAAAGGAAAGATCAGTCTTTGAACGTGGACAGTGGAGGAATGTTTTGACCGGAGTGGCCCTGACTGCGACACAGACTTTCGACAGCACAGCATTGCAGCAGCGTCAGTGTGCTTGTTGAAACTCACAGAATATTTATTCAGGGACTGGAAGAGCGCGCGAGATGCACTTTGTGCCATCGTGGGTATCGCTGCTACACATGACGTACTATAACGGAATCGTGGGTTACGGTCATCTTAAAAAGCCGATTGTTACGGAGCCAAGAAATTCAGCGCCACTTTTATAGCCGGAATTTTCATTTATCCTGCTCGCAGCAGCTCTTCAGTTTACCCTGTTTTGAGCCAGGAAAATTCAACAAACGGCCTACTGCACTTTTTCAAGAATTCGCCTTAATGATATCCTATTCTCCACGATTAGGTTTCCCAGGTGATATTTTCTCTTAAGGTTAAGCGATTAAAATCTTTTATATAATTCTAACATTCCTGAAGTGCTGGCCTGCTACAATTTTTGCTCATTTAATCCTCTTTTAATATAACAGGCTAATAATATTCAGTGAAGAGCAGAATTTGTGAAACCTCTCATTCTTTTTCTCCATATCCTTGAATTTTTCGGTATCTTAGATCTATGAAATATTCTCCTAAGAGTTTCGCTATCAATGCATCACCGGGAATTTACGCTGTCATATGTATTATGAGGTGTGTGCCATGAGTTACTTTTACTCGTAAGGAGCCCACAGTTCTCCCTGTTTGATCCTTTTCCTTTACTCTGTCATCATCCATTAGCCGGCCTGGGAACCAGCGAGCGAACGATGGCTTTGCTCTACTGAGGGATTAGGCCTTTCAATAATGCATGGAATCATGGTCGTACACCGTAGCGTCGTAGCACGAGATGGGTGGCTACTGCTAATGCTTGCGATGATGTGAGAAATGCACAGAGGGAAGCCGGTATTGCTTAAATTAAATCTTACATTTCGTGTGGAGACCTTGCAGGAAATTGGACCTGGGACTGGGCTGCTGGATCTGGCCAAGAATTTCATGACACAACTGGAAAGAAAGTGGAGCGAACGTGGAAATGGTGAAGAGGAGACAGAACTGTTAAGAAATACAACTGGACAAAGAGATATGCGTGGAATGGCTGCAAACATAAGGAAAGAGAAGAAAAAATTAAGTCAGAAAATAATAAAACACGGAATTAAAACTAGTGAGAGAAAGGAGACGGAAGCAGAAAGAACGAAGATTACTATTAAGAATTAAAATTCAGAAATATGAAGAAAGAGAAATACGCTAAACGGCCAAATTATGACGTACGGAATACCGCGGATCATCTGAAGCGTAAGGGTGGAAACGTTTGTGAAATTTCAGAAGAGGGTTAGAAATAAGAACAGTCACTAGTTATGACAATTCGTAATTCCGATCAAGGGAAGGAGGAATGAAACACATTCGTACAGAACAAGAGATAGGTCATGGCTTCTTCCTGCTTCCTGCCTCTCATTGGGCCTTCGTGAACTTTTTGGAACAATGGCCCTAGAGAAAGTGTAAATTGATAGGGTGTTTCAGCGGTCTGGGATGTTCATATACCTTAACGTCAAAGACATGACTCCTAAATTCATGTCGCAAATTTCTTCTTCAAAAGCTAGTAGGTAATCAACTGGCCAAGGAACTCTTCAGCATTCCACAAGTAGGTACGTTTCTGCCACTAGTTCCTATCCTCAGCCAGATACATCCAGTCTGTCTCCCATCCTATGCCTTTAAGAATAACTTTAATCTTATCGTCCCATCTACTCATGGGTCTTCCAAGCTTCGTATTTAATTCAAGTTTCCCAACCAAATTACAGTGTGCATGTAGCCTCTATCCAATGCACGCCACAAGCTCTAGTCACATGTTATTCTCTGATTGCCTCACTGTAATAATATTTGGCAAGAATTAAAAACTACGAACCTCTTCATAATTAAATTTGTCCAGCCTCCTCTTATAACAAGAAATAATCGGAATAAAAAATGATGTACAGTAGGAATATAACAAATTAATAAATAAATGCAGAAAATGAATTGCAAGACTATGGACACACAGGAGCATCTAACGGATATGGTGTAAGATGTCGGTGTAAATACACTAGCCAAAGAATGCTAGTGGTGGTAATAAGGAATGTCATTATTGTCGTCTCCCTTGGCACGAATACTGTCATGGGATGTCCAGGCGGATGCAGGCTTTCTATGCGATAACGTTTGCGTGGTCACAGACACGAAGCACGGAACACTTTTTATGTTTGGATTATGAAATGGAATTGAATATGCACAGCCGCAGTACGAATTCCATTTGTTTGTCAGCGAACTGTGAAGTCACTGTAACAATGACGATGCAGCCTCGTCCACACTCTCTGCCCGATACAAGCGTCACAACCTTACAAAGAAGCGCCCAACCTTATGTTGTCTCCCATATTTCTCTTACGCATAACTATACTCTATATTTACTCTTCTGCTTTTTTATCTGTTATTTTTAACACTACTTTAAGAATCAACAGGTGGCTGGCTCTGTCGGTGAAAAGAGGCAAAGGAACAGAAACCCATACTAGAAATATTTTTCTCTTATTTTTTAAAGGTAGTCGAAGAGGTTTTTCTTCTGGTGAAAGGCAAACCCATGAAGAAAAGGCGATGGATTGAGTCTGGTACGGTTCACTGCTCCAGTGGGAATTTGTCTTCTTTCTCCTTGGTCTTGCCCTCTCTCTTTCTCTCTATCAAATACCCTTTTCCGATCACTGGAGTTTGTCTGCATTGAGCTTTCATCTCCCCCTTCTGTCCAAGACTTCCTAAATCGATAGCACCCCACACGCAACCCCCCACCCCATCCCCCGACCGCTACCACCACGAACGCCGACGCCGAAGCTACTACCAACATAAAGGCAATCGAGAGATTCAACAGGTGGAATGTTGACGTCATGAACCAATACTGTTCACTGCCTCCTCTCTTTCATCTTCTGCCGTTAACCATATAAAGTGAAAAATTGGTTGCTGAATTTGTGATTTATTGGAATGGCGTGAAAAGTGTGTGATATAAAGAGCCGCATTTCAAATAGAGAGGGAAAGGAAACTTTCGTATACAAATCTATGAAGTTATAAGCACCGTGTCTTTGTGAATATGAGTGGCACGAGTGCAATCAGAAATCGGTCAGTTCCGCAATCGTGTTTTTATAACGTAGTTGTAGATTTATTACCTTCAGTCTGTGTCGTGTTTCTTATAAAGTTAGCTTCCTTCTCCAGCTATTTAATTTTCTGGCTAATGGGCTAGCCCACGACAGAAAAATCATACCTTGGAAATTGAAACTTTAAGGAAATCTGTTTAGGATTAAAAACGGACACAAATGTTCCTAAACTGGGCAGGATTTGAGCCCCAGCTTATCGATATTTCAGAATTTGAACACGCAAATATCAATAATTCAGAAAGCGAAAACACTAATATTGATAATTCAGAAGTGAACACACTAATATCGATAATTCAGAAGTGAAGAAACAAATATCGATAATTCAGAATGTGAGCGCACTAATATCGATACTACAATATGTGGAAGCCGTAATATCGTACTTCAGATTGTAAACAGACTAATATCGATACTTCAGAATACGAACACACATATTTCGATATTTCAAAATTTGAACACATTAATATCGACACTTCAGAACGTGAAAATATTAATATCGATGATTCAGAAAGTGAACGCACTAATATCGATACTTTGGAATATGAACGCACTAAATGGCAAAGGAATTCGAATCACTTTATTGACAGTTACATTGCCAGGTAAAGCATAACAGATCCAATACATAGTATATAACACATAAATTCTAAAACACCGTCCATAGATTTACATGCGTGTCTCGTGTTTCTCGCACTAAAGGAGGAACATGAATTGAAGCTTTTGTCAGACTAACATTAAATTACATTACATTTATGCAACAGGGTAAGAAAAAATGTTTATAAGATCGCACAGTAAAGAATTTCAAAATTCCATAATACTCTAAATTCTAAAATGAACCATCCCCGTTGTGTGTATATAAACAATACGAGCAGGTATCAGTCAATAACACAACAATTTATATTCTAAAGATGTTCAATAAAGGATGATAGTTACTAAATATTTCGGCCTATTCCGGCCACCATCGGGTATTCATCCGAAAGTATGGTGGTAGTGCTTTACAGGATTGGTATGGGTATGTCACGATGGTGAGATCTCAGCATCTGTGATGTTTGTTATATGCTATTTTTAAGGGGCACAGG
>Ga0123353_10013525_pt1 | contig 11696 bp, 7 predicted proteins | sample TergutLab28metaG_3_FD_92763 | JGI IMG/M metagenome (GOLD analysis project Ga0123353, IMG submission 92763) | Labiotermes labralis P3 segment gut microbial communities from Petit-Saut dam, French Guiana - Lab288 P3 | ecosystem: Host-associated > Arthropoda: Insects > Digestive system > Gut ... | reverse complement strand
TCCAATTCTTTCTGGTTCTGCTCACTCAATGACAGCTCAACTCGTGGCCGACCTTTGTTCATAACAGCCCCCTTATCGTTAGGCGAGCTGATTGTATCATAAATTTTTGATTCAGGACACTAGTATAAGGAGCAATTGTTATGGGAAAAAAAATTTTGCTTTCCGTAATCACTGTGGCTTTTCTGCTGACAGCATCCTGCCCGGTCTTCGCACAGAACGGTACGGGAAGCGCCGTGGAAGCGGACGCACCCAAACAGGAGAGCACTCGTTCAAAAATGCTCTTTGGTCAACCCGTGAATGTGAACATCGCCGGTGGCGGCACTCTGCCCCAAGGCAACTTGCTGACCATTCTCAATGCGTCTTTTGAGGACAAGACGAGGGCGAAGAAGGGGGGCTCCAACGGCCCCGATGTGTTCAGCCAGATATGGCTGCTCAAACTCCGCTACGGCCTCACCAACAATATTGAACTGTCCGCGACCACCCCGTACGTCAACAATGAACGCAGCCCCAAGCCGACAAATGGACCCAGACACGTGGAAGGCTTCGGCGATCAGGTCGTGGCTCTCTCCTTCGCCCCCTGGAATGAGCACCAAGGCGACCCCTTTTCCGCTTCCGTGTATGGGGGACTCCTTTTCCCCACGGGCAATTACGGCAAAAACCATCTGCCGGGCAACGGCGTCTGGGGCGCGCGCTTTCAGGCGGGTATCGGAAAAATGATGCTGGACAGGCGCGTCAAGCTCGATACGGAAGTCGTGTACGCTACCCCATTCGAGCGGGGCAACCAGAAGGTTAAGCGTGGCGGGCAGTTTGAATGGAACGCCCAGGCACGCTACCTCTTTGACCGTTTCGACATTGGCCTGGAAAGCACTCTGACTGTCCGGGAGTCAGGCAACCGGTCCACTCCCCGCGGCACAGTCAACTTGAAGAATGGAGCCACGGAATGGTTTATCGGGCCTTCCATGAACGTAGGGCTGGACTCCCTTGGCATGTGGGCCGGCATCGGCGTCTTTTTCCCCGTGCTGCAAGATGTAAGGGGACCGACAAAAGTTGAGAATGTGCGCTATGAATTTAAAATCGGCAAACTTTGGTAACCCGGTCTTTTGCTTTGTTCTCAATCAAGCACATAACAGAGAAGGAGCACCCCATGTCTTCAAATCCTCACGCCGCCCCCGACGCCACAACGGCGGCTCCGAAAAGAATCAATAATTATTTCGACGGCCTGCCTGTCACAGGCATGCACAAAGTCATTTTTTTCATTATCATGCTGGCCTACTTTTTCGAGCAGATGGATAACTGGAACTTCGGCTTCATAGCCCCGGCCATTTTCAAGTCCTGGGGTCTCTCGCCGGAAGACTCAGTCCAGGCCATGGCTCATATCATTTTCTGGTATTTTATCGGCATGACCTCAGGAGGCTTTCTTGGCGGGGTCATTTCCGACTTCATCGGTCGGCGCAAAACCTTTCTTATCGCCATCTTGCTGTTCTCCGTTTGTTCGGTGATCAACGGTCTGCCTATCGACAGCCTGCCGCTGTTCATCGCGGCCCGCGCCTTTACCGGCTTTGGCGTTTTCTGCCTGATGGTCTGTTCCCAGGCTTATATTGCGGAAATGGCCCCGGCAGAATCCCGCGGCAAATGGCAGGGACTTGTAGCGGCCATCGGGTTTTGCGCCGTGCCTTTTATCGCCTTCCTCTGTCGTATTATCGTTCCCACTTCCCCCGAGGCCTGGCGCTGGATTTTCTATTTCGGGGGCACCGGTATCGCGGCATTTTTCATTGCCTATAAATACCTTCTGGAATCTCCACGCTGGCTGGTCAGCCGGGGACGCATTGAAGAGGCCGAAGCAGTGGTGCGGCACATCACCGGACAGAATATAGACCTTTCCGAGGCGGCCCGGAATGTGACCCCTCGCATCAAGGTCACGGAGGTGCTGACAGGCATGTTTACTTCCAAGTACATCGGCCGCACGCTTCTGCTTCTCCTGGTGTTCGTCTGCGTCACGCCGGCGGGCTTCACCTTCACCTCCTGGACGGGGAAACTCCTGGCCACCATTCCGGTCATTGACCCGGCAACAGGCCTGGCCATGACGGATGCCGCGGGAGAGCAGGTCATGCTCTACGACCAGGCCACCATGCTCACCATTATGACCATCATCAGTTGCGGGGTGCCTGCGGGCTGCTATCTGGCTTCGCTTATCTCCGACAAGGGCGGACGCAAGCTGCCCCTGGCCCTGATGTACGTTCTTGCCGCCGTAATGGCGCTGCTGTTCGCCCAGTTTTCCACGCACTTTGCCATTGTCGCCCTGTGCGGATTCCTGCTCAGCATGTTCAATATGGCAGGCGGGTTCATCCTGTTTTCCTATACGGCGGAATCCTATCCCACCCACATGCGCAATACCGCCACGGGCGCGCATAACGGTATCGCCAGGCTGTCCGTATCCGGATTTCAATATGTTATCCCGCTTATCCTGGCGGCCTTCGGCGGCACGGTGGGGCTCGTCAACTATGATATCCCGGCCATATTCACCACCTGCGCCGTCATGTTCCTGCTGCCTGTGCCCTTTGCTCTCCTGTTCGGACGCCGGACCGGCGGCAAGTCCCTGGAAGATATCTCATAAACATGGCAGGATCGTTTATTTGTAAAAAATACCTCCCCTCCAGACCCCCGGGGGTCTGGAGGGGAGGTATTTAATTGGAGCTCACGCGCAACGTGCCCCATTAAGCCCCTAACGGGAAAAAACGGGAGAATTTTCACAGGTGCTATAACAGAGCCTAAAAATGTGACCCTGTGGCTAAAAAAAAATTGATTAATATGGTCCGGTATTGCTATACTGGACATTATAGCCTTGCAGCCGTGTGAGTTGGCGATGAAGACCATCCATCACGAGCGCTACCGGAAGGGAGCGATACAGCCACAAAAATAAAAGGAGGACCCTATGGCCTCGGTATTGAGCCGCAAACTTTTGAACCCCATACTGGCCTTGTCCGCCGGCTTGATACTGGTTACCGGTCTCCTTTTGCTTTTTAGCCTTGATCCGCATGTCGTTGAAAAAATTCATGAATGGAGCGGCATCCTTTTCATTTCTGTTTGTGCCGCACATATTTTTTTGAACCGCAACTCACTGATCAAAACCCTCGACCGCCGTGCCTTCATTGAGACGCTGAACAAGGAGAACCGTGCAACTCTATTGGGAAATCGCCAATTTTGGACTCCTTTACTTGTCGTGTCCGGTGGCTCGGTACTGATTACCGGTCTCTTTTTATTTTTTGGCCTGTGTTTTTTTGAAGAGATCCATAAATGGAGCAGCATCGTTTTTATTCCGGCTTGTGCCGCGCATATCTTTCTGAACCGCAAACCCCTGCTCAATACTCTCAACATCCGCTCCATTGTCATGGCACTGGTCGTAGTCATACTGCTTTCAAGCCTGGTCATGTTTTTTTCTCCTGGTCACAGACGCCAGATGGCTTCCTCCGGCTTCACGCAGTCTTTTGCCGCGGGTGACAAGGAAGGTAGACGGCAAGGCGGCGGATATGGCAGCCCCAACCGCTCCGTAGTGTCGGTAGAGCAGGCCAAGGGCATGAGAGACGATGCCAATGTCACGCTCAGGGGGAATATTATCCAGAGCCTTGGTGGAAAGTATTATCTGTTTCAGGATGCGACCGGGATCATCACAGTTGAAATCAGCAACAAAAGGTGGCAAGGTCGGAATATCACGCCTGATGATCTTGTGGAAATATCCGGCAAGGTGGACAGGGAAAGGTTCAGAGTAAAAATTGAGGTCAAAAAGATAAGCAAGCAATAACGCGCATCGCTCATAGACGGTACCGTCTAGCGGGCTTTGTTGCCTCGGCTCCAAGAGGGAATGCCCTTTACGCGATCATGTTCGCACACGCTCGTGCTTTTTTTTGGCGCAAGCCATAAACCAAATAAGGAGAAAGTAATGAAGCAGTTCCGCATCCGCACTCCGATTGTTGTCCTGAGCCTGATTCTTGTCTTCGGCCTTGCCGGAATTTCTTTTGCCGCGCAGAAAGGCAAGGGTCAAGTGGTTGTGTACAACTGGTCCGAGTATATTCCCCAGGATGTACTGGACGATTTCACCAAGGAAACCGGCATCAGGGTGGTATACTCCACCTTTGAATCCAACGAAGCTATGTACGCCAGGGTCAAGCTGCAGCGCGGCAAGGGCTATGACGTTATCGTGCCTTCCACCTATTTTGTGGAAATGATGCGCCGGGACAAGCTGCTTCAGGAGCTGGACCATTCCAAGCTGCCCAATCTGGTTAACCTTGATCCCAAGTTGATGGATCAAGAGTACGATCCGGGCAACAAATTCAGCATCCCCTACATGTGGGGCTCCACGGGTATGGCCTACAACACCAAGCATGTGCCTGAAGGCAGCCTGACCCGCTGGAGTCAACTGCTGCAGCCCGAGTTCAAGGGCCATATCATCATGACCGACGATCTGCGCGACGCCTTTGGTCTGGCCCTGCGCGCGAAAGGGCATTCGAGCAACAGCAGGGACCCGGCCCAGATTAAGGAGGCCTTCGACTTTCTGGTCCAACTCAAGGGCTCGGTGCGTGTCTTTGACGTGACTGCCATCAGACAGGCCCTGATCACCGAGGAAGTCCGGCTCGGCCCGATATGGAACAGCGACTTCTTGGAGTCCCAGGAGGAAAACGACAAGCTGGCCTATGTGTTTCCGGAAGAAGGCGCGCTGCTCTGGGTAGACAGCTTCGCTATTCCGACCAGAGCGGCAAACGTGGATAACGCCCACACCTTCATCAACTATATGCTGCGTCCTGAAGTGGCCTTGCGCTGCATCAAGAAGTACAAGTCTTCCTCTCCCAACCTGAAGGCCATCGAGATGTTGCCGGAAGAACTCCGGAACAACCGTGTCCTGGTTCCCGGACCCGAGGAGCTGAAAAACGCCGAATTCACCACCAGTGTCGGCGAAGCCCTCAGCATCTATGAGAAGTTTTGGGAAGAGTTGAAGGCTGTGCAATAGAGTACATGCGGGGTTCCCCCAAACTCCCTGAGGGGACTGAGGGGGCTGAGGGGGCTCTGCCCCCTCAGACTCCCCCGGCAGGGGCATGATGCCCCTGCACCCCTCATGACCTGAAAACAGCGAAGCTGTTTTCAGGAATACCGGACACCCAAATGCCCGGTCCAGGGCCGGCTAGGCCCTGGCGGGGAGGCTTGGAGGGGCAGAGCCCCTCCAAAATTTATTATGGAAACAAGTATTAAAATCTGGAACGATACCCCTGTAGGCTCCTAAGTCATAAAATCCTTATTGATGCCCTTGCCAAAGAACAATCCTTGAAAACAGAGCACCGGACACGCCGTATCGGATTTGGCGGCTGAGCATTTTATATATCAAACTAAATTTTATGCAGATACATGGAAAAAGGCAGAGTGAGGACAAAAATCCTTACTCTGCCTTACTTTTATATGTCCAATGGGGAGGGCAATGGTCCGGCCTCCCCGAGATTCATGAATCAGCCTTGGGGTGATTCATGAGATGATTTAGAAATAGTTATTGGCCTGGCATGCCATATATCTTTGTTGTATTCCTCAATTGTTCTGTCGCTTGAAAATTTCCCTGATCCGGCAACATTTAAAACTGATTTTTTTGACCATATTTTTTTATCGGAAAATTCTTTCTCAACCTGCCTATGGGTATTAATATAGTCCTCGAAATCTGCAAAAAGCATATAATAATCTCCGTGCAGAAGCGAGTCCGTTATTGGTCTGAAGTAATTACTGTCGCCATGAGAAAAAATGCCTGAAGAAATCATATCTATTGTCTGTTTTAGTGCAGCTATTGAATTGTAATAATCAGCAGGGTTATAACCTGCTCTTCTTATTTCTTCAACTTCAGTGCTTTTCTTGCCGAAGATAAAGATGTTTTCTTTGCCGACTTCTTCAAAAATTTCAATGTTTGCTCCATCTAAAGTGCCTATTGTAAGAGCTCCGTTCAGCGCAAACTTCATATTGCTTGTACCTGAAGCTTCTGTTCCCGCGGTTGATATTTGTTCAGAAAGATTTGCCGCGGGAATAATTTTTTCCGCAAGACTTACTCCATAGTTTGCAAGAAAAACAATTTTCAGCATCCCGTTTATTTCTTTATCATTGTTTACCACTTCAGCAACAGAATTTATTAATTTGATTATCAGCTTGGCCATAAAATATCCTGGCGCGGCTTTGCCTCCAAAAATAATGGTTCTTTTTGCAGGAATTGCGTTCGGATTTTCCTTTAAAATGTTATAAAGAGTTACTGCGTGGAGTATATTCATCAACTGTCTTTTATATTCATGAATTCTTTTTATCTGACAGTCGAAAATGGATTCAGGATCAACTTCAATGTCATTATTTCTCAAAATAATATTTGCAAGCTGTTTTTTATTTTCCAGCTTTATCTGTTCCCATTTTTCAAGAAAGCCGCTGTCATTTGCCAGCGGAGTGAGGTCCTTAAGTCTGAACAGATCTTTTGTCCATCCATCGCCTATACTGTCTGTTATAAGACTTGCCAGGCCAGGATTACATAAGGTAAGCCATCTTCTTGGCGTTATTCCGTTTGTCTTATTGTTAAATTTTTCAGGCCACATCGAATAAAAGTCTTTAAAGAGAGTATCCTTGATAATATCTGAGTGAAGAGCCGATACTCCGTTTACCGAGTGACTTCCTACTATTGCAAGATTTGCCATTTGTACTTTTTTATCGTCACCTTCTTCAATAATTGACATCCTTCTCAGGATATCCATGTCGTTAGGCCACTTTTTTGTGACTTCACTTAAGAATCTGAAATTAATTTCATTAACAATTTTCATGTGTCTTGGAAGCACTCTTCCAAATAAGCTTACCGACCATCTTTCCAGGGCTTCCGGAAGAACAGTATGATTTGTATACGCAAATGTTTTTGTTGTAATATCCCAACTCTCTTCCCATGATATCTTTTCAATATCAATAAGAAGTCTCATTAACTCCGCTATTCCTATGGCAGGGTGAGTGTCGTTGAGTTGTATCGCAACTTCATTGGAGAAATGAGAAAAATCATTGCCGTGAGTTTTTTTATAGCGCCGTATAATATCCTGGAGAGTTGCTGAAACAAAAAAGTATTCCTGCTTTAATCTCAGTTCTTTACCTTCAAAAACATTATCATTGGGATATAAAACCTTTGATAAGGTTTCTGATATTACTTTATCTGAAACCGCTTGTACATAATTGCCATGATTAAAATAGTTCAGATCAAACTCTCTGGTAGACTTGGCCGCCCAAAGCCTTAAATTATTAACGGTATTATTTTTGTATCCTGGTATTGGAATATCATAAGCCATCGCCATGACAGAATCTGTGCCTTCCCAATGACAAAAATAATTGCCGTCAGGATCAGTGCCTTCATTGAGATATCCATAAAAATTTACAAGAAACAAGTATTCCGGTCTTGGGATTTCCCAGGGGTTTCCATATCTTAGCCACGGGTCTGGAGTTTCCATCTGATACCCGTTTAAAATTTTTTGAAAGAAAATTCCATACTCATATCGGATTCCATATCCATAGGCAGGAAGTTCCATGGTTGCCATTGAATCAAGAAAGCATGTCGCAAGGCGACCAAGGCCTCCATTGCCAAGGCCTGCATCGAATTCAATTTCATCAAGCTTGTGTATGTCAAAATCAAGTTCTTTCACAGCCTCTTCAAATTCATCATAAATATCTAAGTTTATTATTGAATTGACAAGGTTTTTCCCCATAAGGAACTCAAGCGACAGGTAATAAACTCTTTTTGCGCCTTTATCATAATAAATTTCCTGTGTTTTCGACCATCTTTCAGCAAGGTAGTCTTTAACGGTAAGAGCGGCGCTTGTATATATATCAAGCGTTGTTGCGCTGTAATGGTCTTTTCCCAGAGTATACCTAAGGTAATTCAATATAGACTGCTTTATTGCATCCTTGTCTTTAATTTTAAACTCACCGGTTAGAGATTTTGTCCGTATTGCACAAGTTTTTGAAATGGTTGTCATAAACTTACTCCCCTATTTTTATGGTTCCAGATCATCGGGCAAGCACTTGGCATGCAGGAGAAATGTTTGTAAGCAGCAGGTTAAATTGATGCACCGAGTATTTCATGATACTGTTGCCTCAACTCAGCTCTGGACTGAACTTTTTGGCGTCAAAAACAGAACGTGATGGTTTAACCTCCTTTTATGTTGGTAATTGAAAGCTAGCAACTCTTTTTTAACGCTTGTCGCGAGCGCATGATATGACCGATGTATGCGGCGTATGAATTGAACAATGAAGCCTAAAACCATCTTGTCGGAGCGGGTTACGCTTTTTGCCGGAGGCAGCTAGTGCACATCACGCCGAATCTTCCCGTACCCGTAGCGCTGACCGGATGCGCAGATTATTCAGAAGATGCGGTGCGGACAGCGGTTCGTGCCGCCCTTGACGCCAGCGGCTGGCGAGTGGGGGCCGGCAGCCGGGTGCTGGTCAAGCCCAACCTGTTGCGAGCCCAGAGTCTGGCCTGCACGAATCCCCGGGTAGTGGCCGAAGCCTGCTCCTGGATTATGGAGCAAGGCGCCAAAGTGGTGGTAGCGGACTCGCCGGGCTTCGGCAGTGCGGTCAGCGTGGCTGCGGCAGTAGGATTGAATGAGGCATTGCGTCCACTGGGGCTGAAGGTTCAGGATTTTGATAGACCCGTGCCCGTGCCTGTGCCTTTGCCGGACGGGCGGAGTTGGGGCGTGGCGCGTTTGGCCTTGGAATGCGATGGGATCCTGTCAGTGCCCAAGGTCAAGGCTCACAGCCAGATGCGTCTGTCGCTGGCGATAAAAAATTTGTTTGGCTGTGTATGTGGCCTACGCAAGGCTATGGCGCACACGATCCAAGGCAACCGGCCGGGCGTATTCGAAGATTGTCTGGCCGCCCTATGTGCGGCGCTGCCGCCTGTGGCCGGATTGGCCGACGGCATCACGGCCATGCATGTGACCGGGCCATCCGGTGGACAACCCTACGCGCTGGGCTGTGTGGGGGCTTCGGCCTGCGCAGTGGCGTTGGATACGGCGTTATACGATGTAATCGGTGTAACGCCGAAGGTCGTGCCTGTGTGGAGCGCCCTGGTCCGACGTGGGCTGCCGCAAGCTGTGTCGGAAAACCTTGTCTATCCATTGCGGCTGCCGGAAGATTTTCCAGGCCGAGATTTTGTGCTGCCGCTCCGGTTGATGGACGTATCCTTCAGCCCACATCGTCTGTTCTGGAGCTTATGCCGCCGTCTGTGGCTTGCGTATCGGTCGTGAAATCTAATTTTTACAGAAGCATAGTATTATGAATCCGGAAAAAAACTATTCTCATAAAAGGCTGTGTCACAGGACGTGATTGATATGCCTATTTTGGCGATTTACACTTGCCGCTATCAAGATTTTCCATTTCACCACTTACTCTCCTGAAAAACTCTTCCGGCGACACACCCAAAGCTTCGCAAACCGCATAAACTGCAATAATGCCGGGATTCCGCCGCCTCTTACTTATTCCGCGAATATAGCACTCCTGAAGGTCAGAAAAGTTGGCGAGAGCTGCCTTGGTCAGCTTTCGCTCTTTTCTTGATTTTTCTATATAAGCAAGTGTCATTATTCGGCATATAGTAATGACATCATCAAATCAACCCACCCCCCTGAGGGGGCTCCGCCCCCTCAGACTCCCCCGGCAGGGGCATGATGCCCCTGCACCCCTCAACGCCGGAAAACGGCGAAGCCGTTTTCCGGAAATTGCGGGGTCAAGGGGGTTCAACCCCCTTGCGGGGAGGTTTGGAGGGGCAGAGCCCCTCCAAATTCAAGCGTCCTTCAAAAGCTCTTTGAGCTCCCGGTAGTTTGTCTTGCCGCTGCCAAGGAGGGGGATTGCCGCAACGTGCATGACGCGACGCACGGAATAGATGGCCGAGAGACCGGCGGCGCGCAGGGCGGCGTTAGCTTCCTTGGTGGAAAGGGTCATGGGGGTAAAGAGCACAATTTCAGAACCCCTTTCGTCAGGTGGCCTCCACAGCCAGGGCCGGACCTTCGGCCGGGGCATCCTCGCGGCTTGCAAAAGAGGACAGCAAGGCTTCCTCGAGCTGGGGGAGCGAGATCATCTCCCCGCCTATCTTGATGAAACGCTTGAGGCGGCCCCGGAAGAAGAAGCGCCCTGTCGCATCCTGACTGATCAAGTCGCCGGTGCGGTACCAGCTTTCGTTTTCAAACTCCACAAAGGGAGAAGGGGCATCCCCAAGATAGCCGCCGAAAATGCTGGGACCGCGAACCAGAAGCATTCCGGTCTCGTCCGTTCCCGCGCGACCGAGAATGCGGCCGTCCTCCTCACGCACCACGGCGGTGACCACGGAAGGCAGGGCGTGGCCGATACTGCCGGACACGATGCTGTCCGTGCGGTTCACGGAAACGACAGGCGAGCATTCAGTGATGCCGTAGCCTTCGCAAAGGGCGGCATCCGGGCATTGCTGAGCAAAGGCGCGATAGACGTGATCCGGGCATTTTTCCGCGCCCACAAAGGCAAAGCGCAGGGAGGCGAGGTCTTCGGTTCCTTGTGCCCGTTCAAGCATGGCCTTCAGAAAGGTGGGAGGAGCGGCCAGGAGCGAAAGCTTGAAATCCCGTACCAGGGTGGTCAGCGGGCCGGGCTCCGTGGGATTGGGGTAATAGACCCCACGCAGGCCGAAGGTAAGCGGCAGCACGATGCCTACCATGAGTCCGAAGGAGTGGAAGGGAGGGAGCATGGCAAGCACCGTGTTTTCGCTCTTCACCCGCAAGGCTTCAAGGACATCTTTGGCGTTGGTCATAAGGTTGGTGTGGGTGAGGGGCACGGCCTTGGGCAGGGCTTCCGAGCCGGAGGTGAAGAGTACCGCCGCCACTTCAGGAATGGGGTACCCGGCAAAGGAGCGCAGGAACCGGGCTTTTAGCGCGCCGCGAACTTTTTGCATAAGATTGAGGGACTGCGCTGTTTTTTCCAGAGCTATCCATTCCACAGGGATGCTTTCCGGAGTGAAGCCCTGCTGCCCCAGCCGTTCAAGCAGCGCGGAAGCGGTAAGCACATGGCTGACGCCGGCGAGGGTCACGCAATGGCGCATGTTACTTACTCCCACGGTCCAGTTGAGGAAGACCGGCGTCTTGCCCGCCAGAAGAGAGGCCAGCCATACGACCGCCACGGCCGGAGTGGAGGGCAGCATGATGCCGATACGTTCCCCCGGCAGGGAACGGATGATCTCCGAGAGCACAAGGGCGCCGGTGAGGATGTCGCGCCGGGTGCGCAGGGAGGCCCGATCGGCGCAAAGAGGCTCGGAAGGCGCTTCACGGGCCAGAGGGAGAAAGGCGTCGGGAATGGTGGCCGCTCCGGAGGGAAGGACGAAGTCTTCACGGGATGGAGGGGTGAACCAGCCTTCGGGCACGCTGTTTTGCTGCTCTTCGCCGCCGAGTTTGCCCGTAGCGGCCAGGAGGCAGTCCTGCACGGTAATCAAGAACTCAAGATTGGTGACAGGAAAACCCTGTACCGACTCAAGGCTGAGGCTGAGTTCCATGAGCGCCAGACTGTCCAGACCGAGATCGGCGGCAAGGTTCATCTCATCGCTGATGGGATGGTCCGGCGGAAAGTCGGCGGCTTCGCGCAGGGCTTTATATACGGCCTCGCGCACAAGGGGGGAAACGGCGACTTCTCCTTGCGTCGCGCTG
>Ga0123353_10013523_pt1 | contig 11697 bp, 9 predicted proteins | sample TergutLab28metaG_3_FD_92763 | JGI IMG/M metagenome (GOLD analysis project Ga0123353, IMG submission 92763) | Labiotermes labralis P3 segment gut microbial communities from Petit-Saut dam, French Guiana - Lab288 P3 | ecosystem: Host-associated > Arthropoda: Insects > Digestive system > Gut ... | reverse complement strand
TCCAACCCTTGCAAAAGGTGAAGTTTATCGGATTTATTCTTAATATCAAATTCAAGCTGGCGGCGGATGCACTCGATGCGAAACTTCACCCATTCCCGCAAAATGCCGCTAACGCCCAGAACCATCGGCTTTGAGCCATCAATCAGCACATTAAAATTGCAGCCGAAGCTATCCATCAGCGGAGTGGCCTTAAAGAGCTTAGCCATAAGGTTTTCGGGGTTAGTGCCGCGCTTTAGATCAATCGTGAGCTTGAGGCCTTTCAAATCGGTTTCATCGCGCACATCGGATATTTCGCGAATTTTGCCGGCCTTTACCAAATCGGTAATCTTATCAATAATCACCTCAACGGTGGTTGTATATGGAATTTCGTAGACATCTATGCAATTCTGCTTCTTATCATACTTCCATTTTGCGCGCACTTTTAGGCTGCCGCGGCCGGTTTTATAAATTTCCTCGAGCTGCGCCTTATCGTAAATCAGCTCGCCGCCGGTGGAAAAATCGGGCGCGAGGAGCGTTTGCGCTATATCGCAATCTTCATTTTTAAGGAAGGCGATGGTGGTTTGGCAGACTTCTTTTAGGTTAAAGCTGCAGATATTTGAGGCCATGCCAACGGCGATGCCTTGATTTGGGTTGACCAAAATATTGGGGAATTTGGTGGGGAGCAGCACCGGCTCTTTGGTGGAGCTATCGTAATTATCCATGAAATCAACGGTGTTTTTATCTATATCTCCGAAGACTTCCTTGCAGATTTCCATCAGCTTCACTTCGGTATAGCGCGAGGCGGCATAGGCCATATCGCGCGAATAGCACTTGCCGAAATTGCCCTTGGAATCAACCATCGGGTGCAGCAGCGCCATATTGCCCTCGGTGAGGCGCACCATAGTTTCGTAGATAGTGGCATCGCCATGCGGGTTAAGGCGCATAGTTTGGCCCACCACATTGGCGGATTTAGTGCGCGCGCCGCCTTGCAGCCCCATTTTGTGCATGGTGTAGAGCAGCTTGCGATGCGCCGGCTTGAAGCCATCAATCTCGGGGATTGCGCGCGAAATAATCACCGACATCGCATACGGCATATAATTATTTTCGAGTGTTTCGGTTATTGGTTGTTTTAGCATTTGCCTCTCCCTCTTCATCATATAGATTTACACTTTGAATTTGATTTGTCAATTCTTGACTAAAATCTTGCGAAAAAATATATTATCGGTGATGGAAATTTTGGGAGTGCGGGTAGACGAAGTTGACATGGAAGCGGCGCTGGGAAGGGCGAAGAGTTTTTTTGATGGGGATAGATGCACGCTGATTTTCACGCCAAATCCTGAGATTATTATGTTGGCGCAGGGAAATGAGAGTTTGCGAGAGGCGATAAATGGCGCGGATTTATGTTTGGCGGATGGGATTGGGGTAGTGCTTGCTTCTAGGATTCAGGGTTCAGGATCCAGGGTTCAGGCGGGGCGCCCCCTACGCACGAGTGTGAGTGCGGCAAAGCGTAGGGGACGCCGTCTCGGGCGTCCCGTGGGCGATCATGGGTCGCCCCTACGGCAAGATGTGGCACCCCAAATCGTAGGGGACACCCTCGCGGTGTCCCGCGGGCGACCGCAAGGGTCGCCCCTACGAGCGAGAGTGGCGGGGTATGATTTTCTTTTGGAGTTGCTCAAGTTAAATAAAAATGTGTTTTTGTTGGGTGCAAAGGATGGGGTTGCGGGGGAATGTGCAAAGCGGCTTGACAATGTGGTTGGTTGGCATCATGGGTATTTTAGTGAGGATGAGGGCGATAATATAATAGAGCGCATAAATGCAAGCGGGGCGGAGATGCTGGTGGCGGCGCTGGGGGCGCCAAAGCAGGAGTTGTGGCTTTGGGAAAATCGGGAGCGGCTCGGGTGCAAGGTTGCGATTGGCGTGGGCGGCGCACTGGATGTGATTTCCGGCAATGTAAAAAGAGCGCCGAGGATATGGCAGAAGTTATGCTTGGAATGGCTATATAGGGCGATTCGTGAGCCGAAGAGATTTAAGAGATTGGCAGTGTTGCCGAAGTTTATTTGGAAAGTCATTACGAGGAGAGAAACGACGAAGTAATCCAGTGTCTTTGAAAGTCTCGCTGGATTGCCGCGGGGCTAAAAAGCCCCTCGCAATGACATAAAGGAGCTAAAGAGTTGAAAGTTATTGTATTCGAAGGAATTGATGGGTGCGGGAAAAAAACTCAGGCGAGGCTGCTAATTGAATTTTTGCGCGGGCAGGGCAAGCGAGTGTGCCATTTGGATTTTCCGGCTTACGATAGCCCTTCTTCCTCTCTTGTGAAGATGTATTTGAATGGCGAGTTTGGGGAGAATGCGGCGGCGATAAATGCGTATTCGGCGAGCTCGTTTTATGCCGTTGACCGTGTGGCGACATTTGCCAAGGTTAATCTCGCCGATTTTGATTATGTGATTTGCGATCGCTACACCACTTCCAATGCTATTCATCAGGCATCGAAGCTCGAAAACGGCGCGCGCGATGAATTTTTGCATTGGCTTTTTGATTATGAGCATAATTTATTGGGGATTCCGCGGCCGGATAAGGTGATTTTGCTTGATGTGAATCCGGCGACGGCTAAGAAAATTTCTGCCGGAAGGGCGCTAAAGAGCGGCAAGGAGCGCGATATTCACGAATCGGACTTTGGGTATTTGCAAAAATGCTATGAATGTGCGATTGCCTGCGCGGCGGAATTCGGCTGGCAGATGATAAATTGTGAGAAAGCCGGCGAAATATTGCCAACTGAAGATATACATGTGCAGATTATAAAATCATTACAGATGGAGGGTTTACTATAATGGGAAATTTACTGGTGGCGCAAAGCGGCGGGCCGAGCGCGGTTATTAATGCGTCGTTGGCGGGGATTATTGAAGGAGCGCTGGGAAAGGTGCCTAAGATTTTGGGCGGCGTGCATGGGATTAAGGGCGTGTTGGAAGAGGATTTTATTGATTTGAGCGAGCGATTTTCTGATAAGGCGGCATTAGATTTATTGGCGCATACTCCGGCGGCGTATCTTGGCACTTGCCGTTATAAGCTGCCCAAGGATGATGAGGCGATTTATCAAAAGCTTTTTGATATTTTTGCAAAGCATGATATCGAGTTTTTCATCTACATAGGCGGTAATGATTCGATGGATACTGTGGATAAGCTGTCGAAATTTGGCGCGCGAATCGGCTCCAATGTGAAGATTGTGGGCGCGGCTAAGACGATTGATAATGATTTGGCGCTCACCGATCACACTCCCGGGTTTGGCTCGGCGGCGAAATATGTGGCGACATCTATGCGCGAGATTATCCTTGATTGCAAGAGTTTTGATAGAAATGCGTTAACTGTTGTTGAAATTATGGGTAGAAACGCGGGATGGCTTACAGCGGCGGCAGCACTGGCTAGAACCGAGCAAATCGGCGAGCCTGATTTTATTTATCTGCCGGAAGTTCCTTTTGATTTGAATAAGGCGATTGCCGACATAATCGCTAAATTTGAGGAAAAACCGTGTGTTATTGTGGCGATTAGCGAAGGAGTTCGGACTGCCGAGGGTAAATTCATTTTTGAATATTGCGATGGAGAAGTTAAGAGAGATGCTTTCGGGCATGCTCTGCTTTCAGGCACAGCGCTCTCACTTTGCAACCTAGTTAAAAATAAAATGGATGTTAAGACGCGAGCGATTGAATTTAGCTTGTTGCAGCGATGCGCAGGGCATTTACAGAGCTTGACTGACGCGACCGAGGCGCGCGAGGCGGGGCGAATGACGGCAGAGGCAGCGCTGGCGGGCGATAGTGCGGTTATGGTGGGGTATAAACGGGTTTCCAATTCGCCATATAAGATTGAATTTGCGAAATTTCCTGTGAGCGAAATTGCCAATCATGAAAAGGGCGTGCCGAGGGAATGGATAAATGATGCGGGCAATGATGTGCTGGCGCCGCTGGTGGAGTATATCGCTCCGCTGATTGCGGGTGAGAATCCGCCGGTTTTTGTGGATGGATTGCCACAATATGCAATTCGTTAAAAGGATTAATGAATGATGAAGAATTAATAATGAATAATAGGTCGGTTGGGAGAATAATTATTCACTATTCATCATTCATTCTTCATTATTCATTAAGGTTTTGATGATATGGATGAGTTCAATCAATTTTTGCGTTCATACATTGCTCCGCGAGAGAAGACGGAGCTTCTTGTTTTTGCTGAGGAAAATAAGATTCCGATTATTAATCCTGAGGTTGAGCAGTTTTTGCGTGTTATTCTAAGTGTTTTGAAGCCGAATAGGATTTTGGAGATAGGGGCGGCTATTGGATATTCGGCGAGTTTTTTTCTTGAGGCGACAGGCGCGGATGTGACTACCATTGAGATTGATGGAGAAAAATGCGAAATTGCGTTGCAATTTCTTAAACGAATAACGAATAACGAAAAACGAATAACTATTGAAGAATTTGCTGGCGCAAATTCAATTGTAGGGGCGCACCGTGTGCGCCCGCGGGCGACCGGGACGGTCGCCCCTACGGGTGCCATCAGAATTATCCATGGCGATGCGTGGGAGGTTTTACCTACTTTAAATGAGCAATATGATTTTATCTTCCTCGATAGTTCCAAGAGCCATTATCATGAATATTTAGAGGATTTAGTGCGATTGCTGGCGACGGGCGGGATGTTGGTTTGCGATAATGTGCTGTTCAAAGGCAAGGTTATCACGCCGGAATATCCCGAAAAAAAGCACCGAACGACAGTTCGGCACCTTAGAGAATTTTTGAAAATGATTTCCGAGCATCCAAAGCTCACAACAAGCATTTTGCCTATTGGCGATGGAATTAGCGTTTCTATAAAAGCTTAGGATCAATAGTTGACTTGATTTTCGGCCCATTGCCTTTCATTTCGTCGATTCTTTTTTCCGCAGTTTTTCGATAAAAATCTTGTTGGACAAGCACGCCTTCTTTCACAGGGCGCCCATTAGCAGCATTGGCAAACATTTTTAGTGCATCTCTTAGTGATGGACTACCTTCCATGTAGGCAGTATCATTAAAAGCTTTTTTGCCTGCACTCAGCGCTTCCAATCCAACTTCCCTCACTCCTTTTAGAGTGCTGCCGATTTTATCTTTGCACTTGCCGATAATCTCAGCAACCCTTGAACGCTTGCCATATTCATCATCGAACGCTTTATGTAAGTTCTTTTTAATGTTTTTATCCTGCTTTTTCGATGCGCGGTTTTGCTGCTCTTTTACAGCAACAACATCCTTGCTTTTCTTGTCATAGTCAGCATTCAACTCTTTTAGCACCGCTGCAAGCTCGGGAGACATTTCCGTCTCTCGATGGATTACCGAGCCGTCAGTCAAAAAATCGAAATCCGGCACATGAGATACCTTAAATTCTTTTTTCTTTCCAGCCATTTTAATCATCCTTTCTTTATATTCCGTGTCAAGCACGGAATGACTAGGCCGCGTGCAAACTTGGCACAATCAGGCTTAAAATTTCATACTTCATTTGGACAATGCTATCTTTCACCTCATCCAAAATCGCTTTGATGTTCGAGAGGAGATTCTCATCCTCGCGCCACTCCTCGCTAACATCGGCCGCCTCGAAAATATCGAAGCATGCATTTTTGAAATCATAATCGACCTTTTCGAAAATTTTCTGCGCTGCTTCCAGCGCATTTTCATCTTCGATGATTTCTTGCAAATTCACGGTTTGCTTTTCTATTTTACCGGCCAGGATTTCCAGCTTATCGGCAAAATAGTCGTTGAATTTTACTTCCATTTTAATCGCTCCCTTCTTATATAGATATTAGTATTTAACTATTTTCTCAAATTTGTCCATACTTCTTTTTCATTTCTAATCTCAAAATCATGTGCGTTCATGGCTTCAAGAATGTCTTGATATGCCCAATATGAGCTAGACACATCATGCGGAATAATCATTCCCTCCAGTGGCCCGCCATACACGCGCTCGAGCACACGATTCACCAGTGTTACAACTTCGGCGCGCGTTATTTTGTTCGCCGGGCCAAAGCTGCCGTCTTCATAGCCGTTTACCCAGCCTTTTGCAGCTGCGCTGATTATTGCATCATAAGCCCAAAAACCCTGATGAACATCGCTGAATGAGACGCTATCCGATTTCTCCAAATTTTCAAATCTCGAGGCGATTGCGGCAAACTCCGCGCGGGTTATTGGGCCAAACGGATCAAAGTATTTTCCACCTCCGGCTTCAGCATAGCCATTTATTATCCCAAGCTCGGCTAGGTATTCCACCTCTTTTGCGAACCAATAACCATCTGAAACTTTGCCTACATCGCTGAATAGCCCTTTAACTTCGTAGTCCACATTCATTTTGTTGGCCATTAACCTTGCGAACATCACAGCGGTTTCGGCGCGAGTCATATTATTGATTGGCCTAAATCCGCCATCTTCATAGCCTTTAATGTATGCGAAGTGGTCATCTTTGATAAGCCCGGGTAGAATTTTAAATGTGATTGTGGATTTGCCTGTATATTTTCCAATAAATGTTACAATACATTTTGCTTGCCCTACCTCGACATTATCTTGCCATTCAAGAGTGTAATCCACACCTTCCACCAGTACTGTGCCATCTTCGAGTTCAATGTGCGGTTTTGGCGTTTGCGGAGTTCCATCGTAGTATCTATCCTCAAGGTCTGATACATCTATTGAACCAACGCCATCCACCACGATTTTTCCTTCGCCGTTGCCATCACCATCAGTTGCATCACCGCCGTTGGTGGTTGTTTCGCCCCAGTCGATTGGGGTTGGCACTGATGTGGGCACTGATGATGGGTTTGTTGTCGGCACTTGTGTAGGCAACTCAGTTGGATTTTCTGTAGGAATTAGGGTTGGCATTCCGGTTGGAGTTTGTGTAGGTATGCTTGTTGGTATTTGCGTAGGTATGCTTGTTGGTGTGTTCGTCGGAATTTGCGTTGGTGTGTTTGTCGGTATGCCAGTTGGCACACTTGTGGGCGTTTGCGTTGGTATGCTTGTTGGTATATCAGTCGGCATGTTTGTAGGCGTTTGCGTTGGTATGCTTGTAGGTATATCAGTCGGCATGTTTGTAGGTGTTTGCGTTGGTGTGTTGGTCGGTGTTTGTGTCGGTTCAACCGTTGGCTGCCCGGTTGGCTCTGATGTTGGCTCAACTGTCGGCACAGGAGTAGCAAAAGGGTCAACGATTAAAGTGCCGCTGGTATAATTAATATCATAATTATTCCAAGAAATAGTAAACTGCCCGGCCGGCGGGGTTGGCAGCGAAATGGCAGTTGTTTTGATTAACGCATTGTGTGCAGCGACGGTGCCCGGGCTTGTATCTAAATAAGCTCTATTAGCTATATTTCCTGCAAAAATTACTCCTATCTCCGCTTTAACTTTGTTTAGGTCAGTGGCATGAATTCCGCCGCCTCCGGTAGCTCTGTTATTTGTAATTTTAGCAGTGTTATATAGATTAATAGCACCGGATGACGAACAACGCACGCCACCGCCATTACTATTGGTTGAATCACTAAAATAACCTTGTGCGATATTTCCGGTAATTGATGAGTTTCCATACATGTTAAGAGTGCCACTGTTAATAAGAATACCGGCACCGGAAAAGCCCAATGGAATCTTGTTATCGCGTATTGTGCTATTTCCATACATATTAATTTCACTGTTGTTACCTTGAATATATATAGCTCCACCATTCTTACCTTCATTATCGCTGATAACTGAGTTTTCATACATAAACAACTTGCCGTTTGATTGCATATATATTGCGCCGCCTTGGCTACCGGTGCGATGGGATATCTTTGCATCGCCCCACATTCTCATACTTCCTGTGCTAATGGAAATCTCGAGATGACCTTCTTTTACATTTGAAAATCCGGGTATGGTGTTTTCACCTATCATGTCGAACAGCGCATTTCCGATCGCTAAACCTCCGGAACCTGCTGCGCATTTTAATTGAACATTCTTAAATGTCATAGAAACTGTAGCAGCATTGGAAAACTGAAAATGCGGCCCGCTATTTGTAGTGATAAATGCGCCGCCGGCATAATATGATTCTAGCTTTACTTCTCTATCATAATTTATTGTTATGCTGTTTAGTCCTACTGTTAATCCTCCGATGCTCATTGTTGAAGTGTTGCCCGGCTGGGGAGTGCCTCGGATTAGAATTGTATCAATTGAATCATCTTGCAATAGCGCTCTAAGCTCTGCATCATTATCTGCCACATTTGATATGCCAAATAACTTTGCCGGTGCCTCTTCTTCTTCTTCATTCCATTCATCTTCGCATTCTTCGTCTAGGAACCATTTCATTTTGAGCTCTTCTGAGCGTTCCGGGAATGCTTCTACAGCCTTTTCTCTGAGCGCAGGTTCACCTGCTAATATAACTTCTTCTTCTTCAATGACGAATTGATATTGACGCTCAGCTACAGGATCATCGTCAAATTCGTCTAGATCCTCGATATCCACCTCGACAAAAGTTAATTCATCGATTGGCAATACTTCTTCTTCAGCCTTTGTGACTGAAAACATTAGCGATGGCATAAATCCAAAAATCATTACCATTGAAACTAGGATTGATACTGCCTTTTTGATTGAGTTTTTCATTGTTCTACTCCTTCTGCTCCCCCATCTTGAAATCATCTTACAACATTTTTTTAAAAAAAGCAATAGAAAAAACGGCAGTTATGTTAAGTTTTTGTAAAGATTGTGTTAAGTTTTTGTTAAGTTGACATGATTTATTGAAAAATGTTACTTTAAAATTGTTAGGAGTTGACTTATGAGAACTAGATTTGCGCCGAGCCCAACGGGGTTTATGCATATTGGGAATTTGAGAACCGCGCTTTTTACCTATCTTTTGACCAAGAGGCATGGCGGCCGCTTTATTTTGCGCATTGAGGATACCGATCAGGAGCGCAAGGTGGACGGCGCTGAGGAAGTGATTTACCAAACCCTCAGAGATTGCGGGATGAATTGGGATGAGGGGCCCGATGTTGGCGGGGAGTTCGGGCCGTATATTCAGAGTGAGCGCCGTGATTCTTATAAAAAATATGCCTTGGAGCTGGTGAAAAAAAGCGAAGCATATTATTGTTTCTGCGGCAAGGAGCGGCTGGATGAGGTGCGCGCGAGTTGCGAGGCGCGGAAAATTCCGCCGATGTATGACGGGCATTGCAGAAATTTGCCGCCCGCTGAATTGCAGAAATTGCTGGATAGCGGCGAGCCATTCGTCATCCGTCAGAAGATGCCGAAAAATGGCGAGACTTCTTTCGAAGATTTGGTTTTCGGCAAGGTCACTGTGCAAAATGCCACGCTTGAGGATCAGGTTTTGCTGAAATCCGATGGCATGCCGACATATAATTTTGCCAATGTTATCGACGATCATTTGATGGGAATCACGCATGTTATCCGAGGAAATGAGTATCTTTCATCGTCGCCGAAGTATAATCTGCTCTATCGGGCGCTTGGCTGGGAAGTGCCCGAATATATCCATGTTTCGCCGGTTATGCGGGATAGCACTCATAAATTATCCAAGCGCGACGGCGATGCAAATTATCAGGATTTTATCGATAAGGGCTACTTAAAAGAGGCGATTATCAACTATATTGTGCTTTTGGGTTGGAGCCCGCGGAGTGAGCGCGAGAAGTTCACAATGAGCGAGCTTTGCGAGATTTTTGATGTGGAAGGGATTTCCAAATCGCCGGCGATTTTCGATGAGGCGAAATTGGCGTGGTTCAATGGCGAATATATCCGCGAGCTTAGCGAGGATGAGTTTTTTGCTAAGGCGCGGCCCTATATAGTGCAGGCCTTGCAGAATTCGCCGTATAGCAAGCATGATATTGCGAAATTGCTGCAGCCGCGGTTGGAGCGCTTGGGCGATATTCCCGAGCAGATTGATTTTTTTTATGAGCTGCCGGAATATGATGCCGAGTTATTTGAGCATAAAAAAATGAAGACGGATAGAGAGAATTCGCTGATTGCTTTGAAGGAAGTTTTGGCTTTGATTGAAGGATTGGAGGATTTTGCCGATTTGCATGATGAAGTGATTGCATTGGTTGAAAAGTTGGGCTTGAAAAACGGGCAGATAATGTTCCCGCTTCGCGTTGCACTTTCGGGCAAGCAATTCACCCCCGGCGGCGGAGTTGAAATTGCGCAAATTTTGGGGAAGGCAGAGACGATTAGAAGAGTGAATATAGCGATGGGGAAACTTGGAGGTTCGTTATGAAATATTTGAAAGTTTTTTTAACTTTCTCTATCGTGCTTTTCGCTGGCTTTCCTGTGCTAATCGGTCTTCTTTTGATGTTGCTTAGCCAATTTATCGGAACTGATTGGATTATAATATCTGCATTCTTAATATTTGTAGTAACATTAGCTCTCTTCTTGATTGGTCTCTTATGGCGAAGAAGAGCTTGGAAACTTTACACAGCATTTTTGCTAATTTCAATGCTCGTTCTTCCTCTTACTTATGGCGGAATTCAGTTTTCTAAACAACTATCGGAAAGCAAGAAAATGCCAGAAGTGGAAGTTGATTTATCACTTTATGACCCTTTCAAAGAGCCTAGCAAGCTCGCTGAGTTGGATGAGCCATGCATGCTCAGGTTAATCGACGATTTGCCAATTATTGATGGTTCAACTGCTCTCTATCCAGTGTATTCTGCTTTTGCTCGTGCCGTTTATCCAAAGCGCGATTACATAAGGCATGACGGAAACTATAGTTATTTTGTCGTTAATGAATTGAGAGCACAGCTTAAAGATAATCCTGTCGCTTGCGCTGGAACTGCTCGTGCGGTTTTCGGGATAACTGAAAAGATTACTGATATTGCTTTTGTCCCTATGCCATCTATGGAGCAGCAAAGAGCAGCTGAAGAGATTGATGCCGATTGGAATTTCATTCCGATTGGTCGCGATGCTTTTGTATTTTTTGTTAACGAAAAGAATAAGGTTAACAATTTGACTACGCAGCAGCTGCAAGACATTTATGCTGGAAAAATAACAAATTGGAAAGAAGTTGGCGGTAGCAATGAAGAAATTCTTGCATATCAGCGCGCTGAATTTTCGGGTAGTCAGAACGCGTTTTTGAATTTTATGAAAGGTGTCGATTTAGCAACTCCACCGCAAGATAGATTTGTGGGCGGCATGGGTGGAATAATTCATAAAACTGCCGATTTCAAAAATTCGAAAAGTGCGCTTGGGTATTCGTTTAGATATTATGCGACGGAAATGAACAAGAACAATAAAATCAAGTTACTCTCTATTGATGGGATTTATCCATCGGTCGAAACCATTAAAAGTGGAGAGTATCCTTTTGGCGGCGATTTTTATGCGATGACTAGGGGTGAGCCTACTGGGAATTCGAAGTTGCTAATTGAATGGATTTTGTCGCCCCAGGGGCAAGAATTGATTAAGAAAACCGGATATGTTCCGGTTAAATGAGGAGAGCTATATGGCTGAGATTTTAGATGGGTTGAAGTTGGCGAATAAGATTAAGCGGGAGCTGAAGGAGCGGATAGCGCGCGAGGGGATTAGTGCGGCGCTGGCTGTTGTTTTGGTTGGCAGTGATCCTGCGAGCGAGATTTATGTTCGCGGCAAGATTGCCGATTGCGAGGAAGTGGGGATTAAATCGGAGCTGGTGCGATTTGGCGCAGATGCCTCTGAAGATGAGCTTACGCGGAAGATTGCTGAGTTGAATGAGGATAAAAGCATCACCGGAATTTTG
>Ga0123353_10013522_pt1 | contig 11697 bp, 11 predicted proteins | sample TergutLab28metaG_3_FD_92763 | JGI IMG/M metagenome (GOLD analysis project Ga0123353, IMG submission 92763) | Labiotermes labralis P3 segment gut microbial communities from Petit-Saut dam, French Guiana - Lab288 P3 | ecosystem: Host-associated > Arthropoda: Insects > Digestive system > Gut ... | reverse complement strand
CCGCCCTACAGCCCCAACATGAGTCCCCCGGACTTCGACCTGTTCCCAAAATTGAAAATCAACATGCATGGTGTGCGTTTCTCTACGCTGGAGGGCCTATCTGCCTCCGTTACCCGACATGTCACACAGTTCAACTGTTCTACAGACCTGACGGGTATCATGGACCTTCCAAAACGTTGGGATGCAGTCATTCGACCGAAGAGGGACTACACTGAAGGACTATAACACTTTCCCACACATCTGGTGTTCTATTCTGTAGGTGTAGTGTTCAGTGCATTTCTTTTGAGATGAGTTAACATTTTCCTCATTTTTATGACTCAAATTCACCATTCCCCCAAAGACAGCTTAAATGGTTACTTTTTCTTAAGGTCATAAGATGTCAGATTCCATGCACATCTTAATTCTTACCAATATGTTACAAAGTGAATAAAGTCAGTGCTACACTCAAAATTGTCACATCTGCTCACCTATTTCTAATTCTTCATCCAATTCAGGAAACTCAGGCTTCTTGCTATCATTTCCCTCATAATACTCAGAATCAAACAACTGCCTCATACGATTATCATGTTGTTCTGGGTCAAAATCTCCTTCAAAATCTTCATCCTTTTGGTTGAAGAAAATGCATTCAGGTCACTTACGCACTTTATAATTATTTGTAGCAAATCTGCATAAATAAAGTCCTCCTAAGTGTATTAAAGAGTTAGTGTTCAAATGATTTGGGCTTCTACTCCAAGTTACTAACAGGGAAATGATCAATGCATTACATAGTGACAACACTGAAATTTTCTTCTGTGAATTTACCAATTTTGCATGATTAGGAAACTTGGCTTCTCATCCAATGGAAGAAAAAAAAAATTGAAGTAGCTAAGAACAAAATGCTGAAGTGAACACTTGGTCCCAGAAGGGAAGTAACAGGGGCAATGAACACATTAAATAATAATTTACTTCATGACTTGTAAACATCATCAAACACTATTACTCTGAGCAAATGGAGGAGGATGAGTGGGGCAAGATACATTGTACTTATTGGAGAGATGGAAAAAATAAACATAATTTAAACGTGATGGGAAGAGACCCCTTTGGGAGACTCAGGCACAGATGGGATCATAATATTAAAATGAATCTTAAATAAGTATGGTGTGTGGACTGAAATAATCTGCCTCAGAACAGGGTCCACCGCCAGTGGCAGTAAACAAAATACTGAACTATTTTTATGCATATACCGTGCATTTTGTTATTTGCATTTCTAATCTCCCACATGATTCTGTGTTTATTAAAATGCCCCATTGCAAGCTCTGCCTGCCTACTCAACTGCTTCAGGTGGTATGACTGTTCATAAATATTTAAGACTAGGTACAAAATATTCACAGCCATCTTTAGTATAAGAGAATGGCATGTATGATGCCATATATATAAACCCTTACATTTTTTAAGTTTACAGTGAGAACTGGGGATGTACGAATCATGTGACAAAATATTTTATGGACAAGTATGACTAAACTTGTTCACTATGAAGTACATTTACTTTGTTAAAAAACCTACCTTAAAACCAACGTCATCATTGCCTGTAACTTGCTTCAACTTTTCTATCTTTTCCATTATTTCTTTCCTTTTCAAAGATTTCAGCCTCTTTAACTCCTCTCTCTTCCGAGCTTCTTCAGCCTCCTTTCTTCGTTTTACTTCATTTCGTTTCCTTTTCCGCCTGTCATCACATTTACGCAGGGAATTTTCCATTGTTCTAGGATATCGTTTGATCTAAGAGAAAGAAATCTTATGCTCATTATGTTTTTCCACATACACAATGACATTCTAAGCACAGCAACAATGGAATAAAAATGAACTAACAAACTCTTTGTCCGGTTCTTCGAAACGAAAATTGAACTTGTGTTCAAATTCCTCTTGCTTCTCAATGGTTTTCTCATCTTCAGAAAGGTTCACATCAGAGTCGTGCACAATTTCATCATATGTTGGTATGTAGCCATCATCATCTTCATTGGCCTCCAGAAACCTACCCAAAATCAACAACAATCACTGAAATATCTTAGCACTTCACCTTCATAATGTTTAAATTAAATTTCACCCCTATACCAGACAACCCTTGCTCCTGCGAATAAACAAACTCAGCTGTATACTCCAGTACCTGTACAGAAAATATCCATTTGGGACTAATTGTCCGAAAATTGTGTGAAATTTTATTGGTGGCTAGGGAATTCCACTGAAGATGGCAATAATGTTACCCTATCTAGAAAGGTTTAAAAATAAAATATTTTGTTAGTATATTCTGCTGCCATAGGATGACAGAATGATGAAGCTATTCAGTACAGTTCAGTCTGACAGGTAAAGTTGCCCCTGTCCATGCCATGAAATTGTGAGGGGAGTAGATGTATAGCTCTACTCTTTATTAACCTTGGCACTAGATGAGAGTGGTCAACTATATGCCTGGCCACTTTACCCCCAGAGAAAGAATCCCCATTACCCACTGAACAGGAGGCTGGGTAGGCTCCAGAAGCAGCTTGGACATTTTGGGGGGAAAATAATCTCTTCCCCCTGCCCAGTATCAAATCCCAGATCACCCAATCAGTAGCCCAGTCACTGTACTGACTAAACTATCCCAGCTCCAAACTAGCAGGTGTAAATATAGCAGTTTGTCCTCCTCCATGGCTATTAGTTATTCTATCCTCTTTGTTAATGTGGTCTCTGTGCCAGTTACGTCCCCAAGACTGACAGGATTTTTAACTTTCTCATGTCCATTGCAGAAATTGCACGTATTAGCAGTTTATGCACTTCTACCAATATGTACATTTCACTTGCTTTCCCAGATCACTGCTGTCTATTTACCACTTACCCTACCATATATGTCACCTTCTTTCAATTTATGTCATATGACAGAACACTAACAGCATACCCACACAATTTTGTTACACAGTTCCACAACATTTTACAGCTCCTCTGTATGTATCATCAGTAATAGAGCTGATAAGGAAAGTAAACTCTTCCACGTCAAGTTGTAGCCTTCCCTCAGTACTGACCAGGTCAGGCTTCTCACTACCCAGTGTCCTGTCACTGCATTCTGCCTCTCCTTTCGCATGCATATGTTCATATCACTAGTAGGAATATGGACTAAGCTGTCACACCATACACAGTCTGTGAATGTTTACACCATTTTTTTATGTTCCTAACAATTGTGATTCTCTGTTTTAACAGCACAATCATTTCATCCTCGGCTAAATGTTCTAATGAAATATAAAATTTATCTTATCAAACAAAGACACTGTATGGCTGGTGCATACTGCCAAAAAAATTTAAAATCCCATTACAAACACGGGTCACATTTCATCATGTGTCAGTAAAATGTGCTACACAATGAAGAGCAAACCAATAACCATTCAATTATTATTCTTCACATTGCATCCAATTGCTATCATTAAGGCCACAATGACACACATGTCCCACACAGATCAGGATGCCATAAGCATCTGACCACAATACCAATTGTGTATGTATAAATATACTTTAGTATTCACATGTCTCTGTCATCATCATATGCATCATGTCCATTATGAGAATAAAGACAGTAACAGACGTAAAACTCAGGATAGGGACAGGTGGCGGGCACTGGTATATGCAGTAATGAACCTTCAGGTTCCTTAAAATGCAGGGAATTTCTTGACTAGCTGAGAACTGATTAGCTTCTCCAGAAGGACTCTGCTCCTTGAAGTAAGTAAGTATGTAAGTAAGTAAATAATAAATAAGTAAATAAGCAGCAAGTTTAAAATCTCTGTTCACATGAGATTTCTCTTGTATTTGTAATCTTCAATCCAAGAGATCTCCAATAAAACAAAGGACATCACCACAATACAAAGGATGCCTGAACAATTCTTTATTAACTCCCTATAAGAATACACAGTGTCATACAGGAAGAAGGCCAGACTCTAAACTTTCCAAGCAATTTCCTCACCAAAACAGTGCATGCATACCTTGTTTCTTCCTATCTTGTCACAAGCCCACCCCATCACAGCCACCTTGAATTCATTATCGTAACAATACTAAACCTTATAGCAAGAAAATACAAAATGACTATATCCAGTACAAAAACAAAATCAATGGTGATGTAGGGAAACCACATACAGAGGGTAAAAAATTGTGATAAACGATAACAGTATTGAACAGGTAACAGATTTTAATTACTTCGGGTACCAAATATCAGAATACAAAAGTGACTTATAAGACAAATTGCAAACATTAAAAGAGAGAGAGAGAGAGAGATTTTGCAAAACAAATGAACAAAGAAACAAAATTAAAAATTCACAACATTACAGAAAAAGCAGCACTGAAATTTGGAAGTGAAGCTTGGGTACTGAAGAAAAGAGACGAACGACATTTACAAGCAGCACAATGAAATTTTCGAGACACTTGGAATTTAAAAATAATAATAATAATAATAATAAAAAAAACACATATTTGAGAAAAATCTGGGAGCACAGAACAGAGAAAAGGAAATAAAACAGTACCAGGAAAAGTGGCTACAACACGTACAGAGAATGGACACAAATAGAATACCAAAACAAGCACTACAATATCAACCAAAAGGACGGCAGAACATAGGGTGACCGAGGAAGAGATGGAGGGACCAACGTCACCTTGGGGATTAAGGAACAGGAAACATGCCTAACTCTTCATAAACATGATGATGATGATGAACAATACTGGGTACCTTGAATAAATCATACAGCTCACCATTATATAGTTTCCTAAGTTGCTTACTTAATGTTGCTTATACCACAAGTATTTACCTGAGCATTTTGTTTTCACACACTTGTTATTTCAACAAAATCTGCAAACATAACACTGCATATGATACACTATTGTACTCATGATTATCAAATATTTTATTTCCTTACAGATCATTCCAACCTACCTTTTGTTGAGAATGTAATCTTTAAGAAACAGTTCATCAGAATTAAGCTTTGGGTCATTCCAATAATCATGCAAATATTTAAGTTCTGATTCTGTTTTCTTATCTGAAAGTTCCTCTCTCTGCCCTTTTAACCATTCTCTGTAATCTTCCTCTTCATTCTCCTGCAACACAGATTACATGCAGTCTGAAGAAATGACAATGAACAGTATAAAAAACCTAGAAATACAATTAGACTTCGATCTTCAAGTCAAGTCAAAATCACTCACTTCAGCAACTACAGACAAACTACACAACTCAGTCTACAAACAGGTATGTGAATACTGACTCTTATTACTCATGTTTATATGGAAGTAGCTGAAAATAAACACAAAGTACTTTTTTAATACAATATTGGATGTGATGTGACCCAGTAGGCCTCACACAGCAGTTCCCACAAACTACACCCTAAATGTTACCTACAAAAACTTCAGTTAACATCCTTTTGTAAAGCAGAAGACTGTTGATACTTATGTGGATAAAACCATACTTGGTGCACATGTTTGCAGTCAGGTGCTGAGTTCCACATATGGTTCACTGAGGTCTGGCACACCAGCCAACTGAGTCACCAATCAGGACTGCCCCCACGCAAAACCAACATATATTTGGTGATGACAAAGAAGCTACTGATTTGTAATGTGTTTTCTTTTGGGTAATTCCCCGGCATCTGAGTTCTAATAGCCGACGTTTCGGAACACTCTATCAGTTCCATCTTCATAGGCAGGTGGATGAAGTATGACAGGGTATGGGATGTATGGTGTATTTATACCCGACAGGGTTCTGGCAGGCCAGTAGAGGAGCCAATGGGAGGTGAGTGACCAGATGGGGGGAGGTAGGTGCACTACAGGTTGTGGAGAGGGGGAGGTATATAAATGCATTTGCGGGTGGGATCACTGTAGTATACTCGGAGGCTGTCTCCTTTTCTTGAGTTTGTGTAGCAGTGGCTTCCAGGATTTGCTGAGGTTGAATCCCCCGTCTCTGTAGATGTTATTAGGATGCATCTCTATTTCGATGGCTTCTCTGATGAGACGATCCATGTAGCCGGTTTTAGTGGAGAGGAGTTTAGTGTCCTGTAATCTGATGATGTGGTCATGATTGAAACTGTGTTCAGCAACTGCTACTGATATCTTACCAGCAAGGACAGTTATTCAAGTTTTACTTCTGAAGAGAGGTGATCCTCTGTCAAGTGACACTGTTGTGTGTTACCACAGGAAACACAATTTTGTTTTCAAAATGAAACAGTGTGACAAACTTGTGCCAGTTGTCAGTCCAAATAATACTAGAGTGTTCTGACTCAAAGATATTTACATTACACAAAAAAGAGTAACTAGTATATATTAATATTGTCTGTCACATACAACATGTTGCTTTATGACAGTATTTTACTTGGCGACTAGTTTCAGCCTTAAATGTGGGCCATCATGCAAGAACAAGAAAATATATTAAAAAATCTATTTACCAAATGTTGGAGATCTTCCCCCCCCCCACCTTAAAACTGCATTGCATACTTGTAATCCATAATTTTCTTTATATTTTCATGTTTTTGTATGATGGCCTGATGATGGCCCCCATTCAGGGCCAGAACTATTATCTAAGGAAAATACAGTTACAAAGCAATGAGCAATGTGCAATGTGTTTTGTGTGATTGGAGATATTAATACATACTTGTGACTGATACACCAATGGGGACGTTTCAAAAACACACACACACAAATGTAACCCCTAACAGTCATCATTACAGATTCACCTCTGATTCAATCACTGTAACCCTGAGAGGAAAAAGGTTCTACCAGACTCACTGTTACATTAAGAATAAAAGGTAGTCCCACTCTGTGAAAGGTGTGTATTTAATTTTTTCCATGTATCCCATAGAGAACTATACATACCAGTTCTGCCTGTGTCTTGTGTCGCTTTTGGAAAAGTCCACCCCACATTTCACCATCATTGTCTTCATCAGAATTTCCCAGTGCTTCTTTCAGACTTTCCTTAATGAGATTTTGCTCTTCAATTATTGTTGGTGACTGTGGACGCACTCTTCCACTGCATTCATTGCCACCATCCTCTGTTGGGAGATATTTTTCATTGTACACAATTGTGCACAGTCAAACAGAACTACATAATTATTTCAGTTAGTTAATACAAGTGACCAAATTAGAGCTTGGATACCAGTACCAACTACATATTCGATAAAGTTCTGACATCATAATAATACAAAAGAGTTATTGCACACCATAAGCAAGAACAAAGAGCAAACACAATATGTGCTTTCATAAATAAATCAGAAAATAATGAAGCACATCATAAGGCATGTCCATGATAATCTTTGTTTCAAGAGTATGATTTTTGTAAATGGTTCTGCGAAGAAGTGTGCAGTAGTGAAGTTGATCCACTGCTAACTCATTTCACAGAAGAAATTACTTAAAACGCCATATAAATATTCAAAAGAACATATAATGGTCAGCAGATAATCAAAGGGCAAAAAAACAGGTGCTACTACAGAAGGTAAACTGTCGTGTGCTGTCAGTCTGATAAGAATAACTGAACCCCCTTTCATTTCTGACTCAATAAATTCAGAAAGATACAATGGACCAATCCTCACTCCATCTTTTACAAATTTAAGTGATGATACTAATTATCTGCTCATATAGCCACTGATTAAACAGACCATATAATTGGTGGTCCTATTAGAATTACAATAATTCTACTCAAAAAATAACAATTTATTCTATTACTTTTAAGTACACCATCAAGGCCATCATCAGGCTGAACACAAGAATAAAAGTTTATATGGAAATGAGATCCCAAAACCTCACAGTTTATGCTGTGTGAGTATACACAACATGGGAAGAAGAGCCTTGGGAGTAGAATTTTTATAATTATGTATTGTTGTTTTAAAAAGACTTGATCAAGAGTGTATCAATATTGCAAATAAATAACAATGGTAAACAAAGTTGAAATGTTAAAAAGATACAATCAGTAGAAACGTAGATAATTCTTCAGGGGATGACAACGTCCCAAGACTTAGTTGTCCTTTGTGACTTGCTCTTTTACCCCATCTGACACCATGTAACTATTACCTCTGGCTATGCTTCGAAGACAATGTGCATAAAAAACACACGCACAAAAACAGGATGACCATGAAGATACTATCCTGTGTGCAGTATCAAAAATTCCTCCACAAGAACTTCAATTTTGAGAGAAAAATGCTAAGGAGAATCTATGGATCTATCTGTGAAGGGGTAACATGGAGATCAAGACATAATGAAGAACTGTATCGTTTGAATGATGAGACTGATGTGGTAACAACAATTAGGATAACCAGGCTTAGATGGGCAGGACCTATAGTATGAATGCAAGACAATCTGCCATGTAAGAAAATCACCTTGGACAAGCTGGAGGGCAGAAGGCGAGTGGGAAGGCCAAACCTCGGATGGATGACTGGAGTGATGAGGGATGCAGAGAGGCTGGGAGTTAGAAACTGAAGGATCAAGGCCAAGGACAGAAATGGTTGGAGGTGACTTCTAGAGTCGGCCAAGATCCTACATGGGTTGTAGTGCCCGGGAGTGAGTGAGTGAGTGAGTGAGTGAACTTCAATTTTGAGTAATATGTTCACCAGGTGCAAGGCATATTTGGGATTTGCAAGACATAACTGGCAGCACCTGCTTCAACATGCAGTAAGTAATATACAGGTAATATACTTTAATGCAGACTCTAAGCAAAGGTCCTGCACGGCATTCAACATCCTGCATTTCTAGAAAAGTGAGTAACATTATGATAGACATTTGCAAATGTACTGTTACAGCAACCTGTCCACAAACATATTTAAGCTGTGCATATGGCCTGTGATAACTGCAAGGATAACTTTATGGTCTAATGTGAAACCTTCACAAGTCCTTATCAACAAATCTGTATGGGATCAACAATACAGCATTACGTTCAGTAATTTCTTTTGATTTCACCTATGTTCCAGAAACAAACAAATGGCTGAAATAAAAAAACTACATCTCACACACTTTATGACCAATTAACATTAAGATTAACATTTAAATTCTTCCAAATCCTTCTGCCACCTGCCCCACTGAAAAAGTCTGTACCTTAGGTAATTTTAATACACTACTTTACATGATCAATCACACTGACTTCTATAGCAGCAACATACCATCCTCACTAAGCTGGCCTTCTCGTTCCACTATAAGGGTCCTTTCATAATCTCTGAGGAAGACAGGCTTCTTCTTATCATTTATCTTTACATCAGTATTTTTTCCATGTTGTTGTGTTGAATTAGCAGCAGCAAAGAAAGAAACCTTCTCATCATATATACAAGGATCTCTTTTTTTTAAACAGGATAATGTTTTAAAGAAATCTTTTTCTAATTGCTGTGTAAGTTGCTCTGCTTGTTCATCTTCTTCAGACGAACTTGAATCGTCACTGGAGTTACTCAAAGCCTCTACCACTGCTTCTCCATATCGAGCTCTGACTGAAAACAGACAATCAATTAAAATGTGAAACAGACACTACACAATACCACAAATAAAATGTGCTGAAAGTTCATAAGCAAAATACCGAAAGATTCAGCTGTATTCACTCATTATATGAAATGCATCTATGCATGCAAAATGGGAAGTCATAAGAAACATTTCATCTGTCTGCTCTTCTTTCCAAATTATTCAAACAATTTTGGTGAAGTCTGGTATCTTCAATCTAGCTAAGCATGGTTAAGCAAATTTAATTTTAATCTCTACCAGTCCAACATAGCTCAAATTAAACTGTACTCATTTTCATGGCATAAAAACATTAGGACAAAATAAAACAGGCTTCATTAAGATCTTTAGATAACACTTGACAACACTTCTTACTGGGCAGCATATGAGGTATTTAATGTGAAAAAAATTAATGCATATTGTAGTGCACTTTGATGCCACGAACACCAGAGTTATGTCTGAAATAAATAACATCAAGACCAATAAGGAAGGCACAGTAAACAGGTTTGGAAAATATTAGTCCTCCAAACTTCAGTACACTTTCCCACTCATTTTAACAGTCCTCTAGTGAGGAGACCCAGGAACCACAGGTTATTTAACACTTATTCAGACCATGTCATCTCTTCAGAATTCCTGAAGTTTGGACTTCATTATTTGCAAGCATATAAAGTATTATTAAGTCCCAGATTTACAGAAGTAATATGATCCATAAAGAAACCAAATCTTGTACATACAGTGTTTCCTGCATAAGAAGTTTTTCAATGGACCAATAAAATTACTTACAGAGAGGAAACCTCTTATAACAGAAAAGTAATACATGTTACAAAGATCACAAGCCGCCTTTGACATAAAATTGTCATTTTGAGTCATATTATAATAAATCTGTTATTTGCTCATTATTCATTTAATTCTTAGTTTTCGTCTGATATTATAAGTGGACTTCCCTCATAAGTACTTCCATGTATTCCCTGTGTAGGTTGGGTGTGGTCTGGTGTCTTGCAAATAACATACTTTTGGCATGTTGGGGGTTGGGCACCCATCTCACTACATCTAATCCCTTGACCAATATCTGAATGTAGGACATACTGAATATAAAGAAAGCAGGCTAACAACTTGACTGCAATGCTTGGTGTGACTCAAATATATTTATATATGCAGGAGCATGATTTGCTAACCCATCAGGTAAATAAAATTTTACTTTTGGATTAAAAATGTAAACTAATTATAGCATAAAACACAAAGCAATTGTAGGACTCAAAGTTTATATCACTCAAAATGAATGTCACATTTCTTGGGCTGGAAACTGATAAACATATGAAATGGAAAACATATTGAGTTTATGTTGCCCAAATTGATCACAGTGTGCTATGTGATTGAATGCCTGAAGCATTACAGCACTATTTAAACTCCTACAATGGTATATTTTGCATACTTTCATTCAGCAATGACATATGGAATAATCTTTTGGGCTAACTCAATAGACAGCAACAAATTTTTCTTCAACAAAAGAGAACTATGAGAACAAAATTGGGAATTAATCCCCATAGCATATGCAAGCCACATTTTAAAACTTTGGGAATAATGACAATGCCTTCACAGTATACCACTGCGATCAAAAAGTACGGTGAATGCTGCTGATAAGTGTGATCCAATGGAAAGGCAGGTATCTTCAATATGGGAAGCGGCGTGTTGAACCTTAGTAACAGTGTGTAACAAGTTTCAACTTGTTCGGTGCAGTCAGTCGGTTGTGAGCTACAGTTGAGAGAAGGTGTGTTTTAAAGTGTGCCGTAAATCATGGATCACGAACAACGCATCAACATAAAATTTTGTTTTAAACTGCAAAAAAGTACTAAATAACAAACGAAATGTTAAAACTAGTTTATGGTGATGCTGCAGTGACCATGAAGATGGTTTACAAGTGGTTCGAGCAAATTCGTAATGGTTGTGAATCGGCTGAAGACGAGGAGAGATCAGGACGTCCTTCAACATCAAAAACCCACGAGAATGTTGAAAGAGTAAGCGAAATGATTCAATCAAACAGGCAATTGACTAAAAGGGAAATTTCTGAACATTTGAACATCTCTTATGGTTCCGTTCAAAACATTTTAACAATAGATTTGAACATGAGGCAAGTGAGTCCTCCATCATGATAACGCTCCGTGTCACATATCGCTTCTGGTACAGCAATTTCTGTCAAATTAAAATATTACAGTGTGTCCTCATCCATCTTATTCACTGGATCTGGCACCGTGCAACTTCTGG
>Ga0123353_10013521_pt1 | contig 11697 bp, 12 predicted proteins | sample TergutLab28metaG_3_FD_92763 | JGI IMG/M metagenome (GOLD analysis project Ga0123353, IMG submission 92763) | Labiotermes labralis P3 segment gut microbial communities from Petit-Saut dam, French Guiana - Lab288 P3 | ecosystem: Host-associated > Arthropoda: Insects > Digestive system > Gut ... | reverse complement strand
GGGTGGTGGTCTTGAGAGCTGCTGCATAGGTTGTGTGTATGGTGCGGATGGTGCCGTGCCACACCGTACACACGACCTACACAGCGGCTCTCAGGACTACCACCCTTTAAAAACTTGGTGCAGAAAAAACCATATGCTGCAACTCAACATCTAATGCTCCTGATGAGCTGCAACTCAACATCTAATGCTCCTGATGATGGGTGTATATATCCGAAACATGTCGAGTTAAGAATACATCAATAAAATTACCTAGTTGCATCAAGTTGGCATTTCACTTTATTTCATGAGGAAGATGCACAGTCAAACAACCCTCAAGGTAATATATTTCAATTGATCTACGTTCTGTTAATCACTGCTGTTGTATTGCTTTATGCTTGAAACAATTGCCTAGTAGTGGGACAGAATTGAAAATACAGAAATACTGCAAAAGTTGGTCATTTCAGTAGGTGATTATGTAAAGAACTGAGACAAGTGTAAGCTTCAGGACTGGATGTGTATGTCGGATTCATGATGTCTAGTACTGCATTTGTAGAGAGAGCTCAGTAATGGAGGAAAAATATGAAGGTTGAGCAAATGAAACCATTTGGTGGCTGTTCTGGCCAAAGGAATAGAGACTTGTAAGTGTGTCCTGTTTGGGGTTTGAAACCTGCATACCACTGGCTCACAGCTGATTGGTGATGCGTGTCTGAACACCCATAGGGACTGTTCTTACTGGCCTCTGCTTCTTTGTCTAGATAAGTCATTGAACAGGTTTAATTTGGATGGCACTTGTATTTTAAATTTGAAAGCTTTGTAGAGTCCAGTTGAAATGTGATGCACGGAAGGGGAAGTGAAGGGGAAACTGACGAATGGAGTGGGTAGTCAGTACTCTTCACACTACCTCGGAACATGTTGTATCCAGCATTACTACCACTGATGTGCACACCTCGGCAGCCAATAGTTGACTGAACTGACGCCCCCGCCGATTTAAATGTACTCGTCCTTTTCGCCGAAAGACAAAATCTGGTTTCTGTGTGTGTGCCATCACATTTCAAACACAGTCTAAATCCCAGGTCATTTTATTGACATCGCGATGTAACTGTGTTATTGTTTTCCAGTCTCCTGAGGAAGTATATTTTGACAGATGCAGTACTGTGCGAAGGTAGCATGTTTAACTTCAACTGGTACATGGTGATATTTCTCTTTGTTACAGACCAACTCTTGCCCCTTGTGTCGTCATGAATTACCAACTGACGATGAAGAGTATGAAATGTACAAGAAAGAGAAACTAAGGGCAAAACAACGAGAAGCAGAGATAGAATCTCTTCATAATTCCATGTTTTCCTAACGCTCGACTTGAAACGTGGTACAATTGTAAAGTCAGTTCATATCAATACCATAAATGTTTCGTAGGTCTCTACAGGACAAAATACCTGGTTTGCTTGTTTGGTTGGACGCTGGTGTATACATTCAGACATGTTCATGGAAGTGTCTGATTTGGTATAGATGAACACACACACACACACACACACAGAGCCCTGTCTTTTTCAGTCTATTTACCATGAACTGCCCTTCTTTGTGGGGACTGCGGTAGTACAGTGGTTAAGGTGATTTGCTACAAATCGTAAGGTTGTTGGTTCGATCCCAGCTGGTGTCAGTGGATTTTTCATTTGACATAAAATCGTTCCGATCGCACTATGGCCCTGGGGTCGACTCAGCCTCTTACAGAAATGAGTACCAGGAGTATTTCCTGGGAGTAAAGGCGGCCGGTGCGTAAGGCTGATAACCTACCACCATCCTGTGCCGTTGTCACCAAATCTGGGAACCTTAACTTCCTGTTACCCTCTGGGCATGTCCAGGCCTGTAATGGGACTGCTTTACCTTTGTACCCTTCTTTGTATGACTGTTCATATTTATTACATCATTAGTGTATATTCTGTACCAGATCCTGTGTGTATGAGATGGTTCATTTAAAACTTGGTAAGAAGGCTGTTATTGCTAAGCAATAAAAATGACTAGCAGTAATACTAGAATTCTATATGGGAGGTTCCTGGTATGAACTATGGCTGCATTACTTACTTACTCCATGGTGCATAGTCCATCTTGAGAAGCTAACTGGTTTGGCTGTATTACTGTGTTCAAAATTATTTGTCAATTCTGTAACAAAATTTATTGTCATTCCATGAAATGGAAAAGTTACAATAGTTCAAATCATTTAAGACATTGAACAAAAAATCGTTTTGAATACTGAGGATACTGTCTCTGTCTGCAATAATCAATCAAAATGTACACCTATAATAATTCATAAAATCATATGCTACAGCATGATGTTATGGATAACAGTATTGCAAAAGGAGAAGAGCCTGTATAAAAAAAGGGAATCTATAATTGAATATGTTCCATCTGCCATGTTCAGAATTTGATTGAGAAGTGTCACATTGATGCATTAAGTTTCCACAATAATATCCCAGTATATTATACTAGTAACCCAGTATCATCTTGATACACGTGAGAAAAATAAACTCATGAAAGGTATTTCATATTATTATTGTACAATTAACTGTAATATATTCTGTGCCATGTAAGGGCAATTGGATTTCACTTCTCAAAACCTTCCTCAATACAGCACACTTCTTCTTTTCCTTCTTCTTCTTCAGGCACTAAACTTCCTTTAAGCGGTTGAAAGTTATGGCCTTCTCAATGACATCTTTCCATTTCCCTTGATCCTGGATGCAGGTTATACAATTGTTAAACTTCATTTGGCAAATGTCTTGTTTGACATTTCCTCCCATCAGTACTTGGGTCTTCCTTGTGATCATTTGGTAAGAGGATTCCATTTAAATATCTTCTTGAGTGTTCTGGTATCTGGCATTCTTTTTACGTGACCAAATGAGCTTAGTCTTTGAGCTTTGATATAATTGACTATAATTTTATGTTTTATCAGTTTATCTAATTCTTCATTAGTTTTAATCCTCCATATATGATTTTCTTTCATAGGCCCAAATATTCTTCTTAAAATTTTCCTCTCAAAGACCAACAATTTCTGAATCGATACAGCACACTGTTATGACTGTTTTTCCTGTGTATGTCTGTATAGTAATTGAGGGGCTGGGACAGCATAGTCTGTACAGCGACTTGCTATAAGTTGGAGGGTAAGGGGTTAGAGCCCATGCGGTGCGAGATTTTCTGTACCCACCAGACTTGCCCCGAGGCCCACTCAGCCTCCTGTAACTGGGTAGAAAGTCTTTTTCTTGGGGGTAAAGCACCTGGGTTGTGGTGCTGACCACCCACCCTGTCTCGTGCTAGGGTTGAGTGTGGGTAGAGGTGTTCCTCCACCTTCGGCCTCTGCCTGTTGGAATGTAATGGGACAGCTTTACCTTTTATATGGTAATTGGCGTGATCATGGCATGTAATTTGAGCCAAAAACATGGATGTGTATTACTCATGTTACATTAATAAAATTAGTTATGTTAGACTGATATGCCATTTTATCTGTCTTTTACAACACACAATCGGATGTCTACAACTAAGATATTCTTTTTATGCATTAGGAATGGAAGATTTTATTGTTCTCTTTTTGATTAAAGTAGACGATATAGTACACAGATGACTAGCACACAAGGAAAAAAATGGAGCGGAGATGAATCGGTTGCAAGTGAATTGTGGGGTGGTTTCGAGTAGATTTTATGCAGTGAAGTTCCAGGTTGTTGGCAAACCAGCCAGGAAAAAAGCAAATTTGGACCATCCCCCACCAAGTGATAAGTGGTTTCTAGGGTTGAATGGTGCATGGAAAAGTGGGGTGTTTTTAGATTTTTTGATTATCAGTTGTTCATAATTATCCACTGTACTCTGTCCATTACAACAGATAATACAGAATCACTGTAATTTCTATAATAATTCTTTTGGCCCCTTCTGCTTTCAATTTCTATGCAGGAATTGAAAAAATCTTTCAGTATTACCTTCTCAATACAACAGTATTTTTATTGTATTTCAGTAGTTGTGTACAGTGTAATAATATTTATTCGATTTTATTTGACTGTACATTGCACAACATGTTGTTTCAACCTGTGTGGGTCATCTTCAGATGTAGTATGTTTATTCTAAACATATGAAGATGTTAGTTGTCAGTGCTGGTTTTTATGTGATGATGTATATCCTTTCTTTGCTTTTTGTTTTTGTCTATGTGGTGATGTTTATTCTTGGTATTGTTTTATGGGTGTCTTCCATTTCTGGTATGATTTTCAGTGTTGTGGAATTTCTGTTTGCAGTTTCCAGTTATGTTGTTTTGGTGTTGCTACGTGGTACTTATGTTGCTTGTGGGTGAGTGCCATTTGTTTTTGTTGTTGTTTTTCTGTCTGATAGTACAAGTGTGCATCAGTTTTGCTGTATAATTTATTAATTAACATTTGTACTGATTTTGCCTTCCTTTATTACATTATCAGCATACTGACTTTCTCATTATAATTACATCTATTATTGCCAGACAAGCAGATCATGAACGTGACACATCCACTACCAGTGACATGGCAACAGATAATGATTAGTAGGTCATGTTTCCCATTAGAAGCAGGGAAGTTTTTAACATTTCTTCTTCAGGTAACACTTTTTGCTAGATTTACAGTTGAAGGTTTGATTTTCGGTGTTGTGGAATTTCTGTTTGCAGTTTGCAGTTATCGTGTTGTTTTGGTGTTGTTACGTGGTACTTATGTTGCTTGTGGGTGAGTGCCATTTGTTTTTGTTGTCTTTTTTCTGTCTGATAGTACAAGTGTGCATCAGTTTTGCTGTATAATTTATTAATTAACATTTGTACTGGGTCAAGCATCTTCTTGGACTTCTTGACCCGTAAGGTGGAGGGTTGGTACACTCCTCCGAAACATCAGTGACTATTTGCCGCTTAACATGTTGTAACATCTGAGAATACATGAATCTTCATCAGTAAAACTGTGAGAACCTCAAATCTCACAACTCTATATAGTTCAATGTGAAAGCTATGGGGAACTGAGACATATTTTATTGGCATACATTCCATATAATTATTTATTATGGTACAATGAATCATCCTTTATCACACAACTTTCAGGATTATATCATTGCATCTGTGTTTATCTTGGCACAGAGCTGTCATGAAGAAAAGTCTTATGAATAAGGGAAAATAAAATGCTTTGTATAGTTCTCTTCTGAGGATTTATTATTGACCAATACATACAAGAAAGTTAAATACATATCTTATATTCCTATGAGACATAATTACATGTGTTACGTTCATAAAATGCTACTGGTACTGCCTAATTCCTGCTACAGTTTTTACACAGCATCATTTTACACAAAAGTTTTAGTCTCTGTATTTGCAGTAAGTGGGAATAATCTTCTCCCTTGTAAACGGAACTGAAATATATGTCTCGGGTTTTTTAGCATATTCTCAGAACACAGCTTATATATTCAGTCACACTGTGGTTGCACTGTGATACAATTAGCTTTTTAAAATTCACATAAATATATGCCATATATACACCCAACAGTCTCAGTGTGACAATCAGTTAATTTCTTCAGCCACACAAATTATTAACCAACAATCTCCAATGTCCTGGAAAAGTTAGTGGTCAAGAAATTGCATGCTTTTTGGTATGCGAAGGTTAATCACTGTTTTCACAAAAGCAGCCGTGGAATTGTATTGTGAGCCAATTAACTGCAGTTTGCATCCTACTGATCTAACATTTATTATTTTCCTGTTACTTGTAGGTATTCTAAGTGGTTGCTTTACTTTAGATTTCCTGAACAAAATGCATGAATTTTTCATAGCCATGGTCCACACAGCTTGTCATCCAGTTTTCGTTACCTCAATAGGAAATCCTTGGCTAGCACTGGGATAGGTATAAGGTTCACCTACATAAGCAGTTGGAAGTCACCCAACAGTAAGTTACATGTTTCATTGCTAGAAAGTAACGTGAACTGTTGTCTAATAATAACTTACATCTTTTGATTGGAGCTGCTGCTTATGAGATTGGTAGTTATGCTGTGATGTCAGTGTGTGATATTGGACAGAAATTACAAGTGAATAGCAATATAGATAGAAGAGTTGAGAAATTCAGATGGAACACAGCACTGAATCAATTTATTTTTTTATTTTCATATGAGTTATAGTTAACAAGTTGAACAGGACAGGTAATTTACAATTCCAGCCTCCACTGACAAAATGAGAAAATTAAAATTTTCAAGATATTCTTCAATTATGAACAGAGACAAACAAGGTCATTCTAAGGTTAGAGTTCTCATTAAAATAAACTGCAATTATCTGTTCCAGGTAAGGAATATAAGCATGTTTTTGTTTTTGTCATGTACTGCTGGGCAAAAAAATGTGGTTTTTGACTTATTTTGTTACTTTAGCTTATTAAAATATTCTGTGATGTGACTTGATTGGAATGATAGTATATATGCTCGCAGAAAGTAATCTATAAGCACGGTGTTTGCATCACAACTTTGCTAAGCAGAAAATGTTTCATTTCATGGAGGCCTTCCTGTGAAGCCAATTTTGTCGCAGCTAAAAAAATTCGTCTGTACGGAAGGCTTGGGTGCATTATCATGGGAACAAGAGCAACCCCCTAGTACACCCTGCTCCAGCTGAAGGAAATCTATATTGACATACCGTATTTATGAACCCTTTTCCATACTATTCTGCCATGTACGCTTAGACCTTAAGCTGTTTTTGCCAGTAAAATTTTGCACGTACTCCAGAAAATTTTCTCAGGCCAACAGCTGTGTCAGGTAGTTAAATGGCCATTAACGTAACGTTTCGAGAATAGCTCATGGTCTCGAGACGTTGTTTTCCAGACGCGTCTGTTAGTCGGAGAAAATGTTATGGAATTTAGTCGTGAAATCTTCGAATTATATCTGAACGGGCTGCTTATATGCATACAACGTATATTACGCTTTCAGTTCTGGTTGATTTCTAGACCATTGTGAATTAGGTGGTGAAGAATACAAATTATGAAGCCCCTCCGATTTTATTACTAAACAGCAAAACCAATACAATATAACAAGAAAATTCAGAGGTGCTTAGTGTACTTTACATAATCAGTGCAAATGACTACGAATACAATCCTCTTATGTCGCGGAGTTTTGCTATTCCGTTTAGGTTCTGAATTCCAGTGGTGCAGTATGAAGCAATGTTTGCAACAGCGTCGATCAGGCACAATGTGAATCAAAGGAACGCGAGAACTAACCAATGGCGGGTATCATTCATATAAGTAACATGGCGGCGTCAGTGTTTGAATGTGTTGTGTTTATAAATTAAGTACATATTCGGTATAGTACGTACGGACATTCGTGTGAATTAACGGGCACGCATTCGATTAATGTCATGAAATTATATGAAGCGTGTGTAATAATAATTTAAAGTGAAGAAGTATGTTATAACGGGGAATAATTACATTGTGATCTTGAAGTTTCCAAGCACTGGCCACTGGTTTTATGTCACTGGCTCGTAGTGATAAATTATATTCGTTTAATTTTTTCATTTGAAATTTAATGGCACTGAGCCACAAGGTTTCTGTTTCTGTGGTGTTCTTCATTTCATTTTGGTGTGTGTGGATTTATAGTTGAAGACCGGCAACGTAGAACTGCCAAAGTTGAAAGTAAGTTTTGTGCCATTACTTATTTTTGTATATTTAGAGTGTTTGTAAGTGACTTAAATTAATAATTTCCAAGACTTGTTCCATAGCTATGCATACGAAAATTTTACTCATTAATTTTTGTCAGTCAATAATCACTTTAACATACGAGAGACAAAAATTCTAGTTTAGGCAGTCCAGGTACCACAGTGTTATAAATTACTGTAGGGGTTTCTAAATATTAAATGCTGAGAATTTTACCAACATTGTTATGACCATAGAAGTGTATTACGGCTGGATTATTAAGAGAAATGGTGACTTAGACTATCAGATCAGTAATGCAGAGTTTTATTTTCCACATAGGCATATATGCAAGTAACACTTTTGCAAACACGCACTCAGGCAGAAAAGTAAAGTGGTAAAGTGTCTTGTCCAATCTGCATAATAAATTCACTTTACAGACCAACTGTTCAGAAAATGTGTATGCATATGCGTATATTGATGTTTAGGGTCCAGAGAAGCATAGAAGATGATGATAATTTTTGAAGTGAATAATCAGAAGCATTTGCAGAGTTTATCCTTTTTTTGTTTTGTTTTAATGACTTATTTGTTACTGTTGTTCCCAAATATTTTGTTGCAAATATTTGGGACATGAGAGTGGAATTCAACAAGGAGGACACTACATAATGAGAAAATTCACGGTTCTCTGCATCTTAAATTAATGTGTCTAAATGAATGTGCATAAGATGAGTGGGGGATGTACATAGGAATGTTACAGATGACAGAAGGATTTGAAGTTTTGCTTGCAAATAGTCTACTGGCCAAGATAAAGACAGTGTGATGTGAGGATGTGAACTGGATTAATCTGGCTTAAGGTATGGTCCTGTAACTGGCTGTTGTAAGTATGGTAGTGTACATGAAAAGTGACAAATATCTAGACTAGCTGAGTAACAACTTACACTTAACTCCATGATAAATGTCATCTTGGAGGAGTTGAAGGTTAACATGCAACTGGTTAAGAAGTTCCTTACTTTTATGGAACCCAGTTCACAGTACAGTAAAGCTTATGTGTTGGTTACAATAATTGTTCGGGATGTAATGTAAAGAGCAGCAACTAAGCAGGTTACTTAAGATTTCCTGAACTGCACTACTTTAAGGTGTAAGATGATATTGGGTGGTTCAGTACATTCTGCAGTAGGACTGCCACATGTTTTATTCACAGATGTGCTTGTTATTCAGAACTTCAGATGTTAGTGTACAGCATTTTTCTTTTGCTTTTTGACAAGATTGTGACTGGTGAACAGTAGATATATGTGGGCTGGTACTTGCATCCTTAAATGCTGATGCCGATTCCAGTGTTGGAGCACTAGATTTTGGAGTGTCCTGTAGATTTTTCTGTTTATTTTGAATGTGATTTTCCTTTATTACATCAACATTTTCAGATTTAGTGAAAGAAGGTGCGACATCACCAATTTGTGGTTGGAATGTAGTACCATGAACAGGCCCCATATTCTCTGTTTCAGAAGCACGTTTTTTGGCATTTATATCTGCCTTAAAATGTTTATTTCGCTCATATTCCTTTCCAAGATATTTCTTAAATTCGTCTCTGAAGTATCCATCGATGGCATGCCAAACAATTACACTATACCATAATAAAATTACAAACAGAAATACCCCCCGGAAAAGACCTAAGAATGGGATCATTTTTATGCACGTGCAATGACTGTACTTTTGTTCTAATACTACTTCGTTATTTTATTTTCTATAAGTCTGATTTAACATCAGAATATTCTGCTACTCAGTGAAGAAAGAAGTGATAATCCCCACTATATCTGCAATTCTTGGCCAGTACAGTGTCATGAACATCAACATGACATTCACAGTAATGAACAGTTTCATGTATGCGACACCTTTCGATGACTGTAACCAATTACCAAAACCTTGATTTTCATCGTCTGATGTATCACTCACTTGTTTTTCACGGTTCTTATGGTTATTTACAGCCCTTCTTTTCACACATTTTCGTTTCTTCATGTTGATGTGTGTTAACCATGGTATGTATTTCAGCACGAATCTGTAAGAAATAAGATGTGACAGTGTACTTAAAGTGCGCTTCAAATAGAATTTAATGGAAGGAATTGTAGTTAAATTAGGATAGATTAGATAGATAGATTAGCAGTTGGGTTCGGGGCCTCTCAGCCCCGATGCACCTAGGCCTTAATAGATGGGCCCTTTGTGCTCCATATCGAATCATGGGAGCCCTGTAACTTTGCTGAAGTTTCAAGTGGCCTCCAAGCTTAAACTCTTAATATCCACCGGCTCCAAGAAAAGGAAGCCAAGATACGCATTTTTGAGTGAGGCCAAAGCCTCACACTCACAAAGAATGTGAGCTGAGGTTTCCTTTCTCACTTCACACCTCCTACGCAATGGACTATCCAGCAGTCTGAGTAGGTAAAGATATCTCCTCAGAGTGTTATGACCCGTAAGAAGGCCAGTTACAACTCTGGATTGTAGTTAAGGTAGGACTGCAGTTCAACAAATGAGACTACGTTGGAGGTTTCTGAAGTTTGTGGGATTATCGAGACATCTCGTAATCATGCTTGGTATAAATTTCGTCATAATTACGAGGGAAAGTCAAATGGAAACCTTAAAAGTGCGATAAAAATTTGAAACACAGCTCGATTGTCTGTAAGTTGACAACAATGATACTGATGGTTTGAAGAGTGGCCGAAAGGTGGCAGTACGGTGCAGGAATGCAACATGATGGCATAATAGTAGCGTAAAGGTGGCAGCCCTGCTTGCAACATGCAATTTAAGGTTTTTGTGTGACTCACCCTCATAGAAGGACAGTATACAGTCTAAATGCAGCAATTTATTTATCATACAAAATCAGCTACATGTTTTGGCTAATATATGGCCATAATCAGGCTGACTAAGAAAATGGAAAGGGAATATTTACAGTTGTGTGGGTGTTGAGATCTCAAATCTTACAGGTATATTGTTGTATAAAAATATGTAACATAGATATGCAGCCTCAGGAATAAAATTGACTAAACATGTTCTATGTGTTATTATACTGAAAGCACTAAGGGGATGAACTGCCTTAAGATTAGAAATTTCATCTCTTAATTGTTCACTGATTAAATATATTTTATTACCATGGCTAAATTTAAAGGGCTGCACATAAACATCTCTCATAATTTCACACGAGAATTAGGTTTTATAGTGTATCAATATTTGTATGTCAGTATGTACAGGTCTGTGATGGCATACTGTATTTCAGTAACAGTGAGTGTTGCCCAGGAAACTCCTTTATTTAGTTTTAAGATAGGACCATGTGAAGGGTTGCTGGTGCGTAGTGTCATTGCAGACTGTTTGAAAACAAATATGTGCTACTATAAGATACGGAGGCATGACCCATGACCACATTTTTCGTTGTTGCTCGGTGTAGCCACATATTGTATTAATAGAGAAGTTCAGTCATTGCATTGACATGTGCAGGATGCGACTCTGCCTTGCTGTTCTAAGGAGTTTCTTCCATTCCTCTCTGTTATACACCCTTTCCTTCCACCCTTTTAAACAAACTAGTCTTTCATCCTCCCTCACTTCATTGTGCCACCTATTTCTTGGTCTACCTCTCAGCCTTTTTGTTTCCAAATTCATATATAATACTTTTCTGGGAATTCTATTTTCTTCCATACTCTGTACATGTCCAAACCAACATAATCTATTTAACCTTATTGTCTCTGTAATAGTAGATTTTTTAACCACTGCGTAAATTTTTTTATTGGTTAATATTCTCCAATTTTCTTTTTCATTGTAATATACTGGGCCTAAAATTCTTCTATACACTTTCTTCAAGACTGAAGTGTTGTGCCAAAATATGAGATTTTAAAAGGACAGTGAATATTAGCTAGGTGATTTTAAGCATGCAGATAAAAATGTGGCAATCTCCCCATCTCACCTGGCTCCCTATTTTATACTGGTATGGCCATTAACCTTTTTCATTGATATAAAATTCTTCTGATCGCACTGTGGCCCTGGGGTGAACTCAGCCTCTAACAGAAATGAGTACTAGGAATATTTCCTGGAGGGTAAAGGTAGCCGGTGC
>Ga0123353_10013519_pt1 | contig 11698 bp, 5 predicted proteins | sample TergutLab28metaG_3_FD_92763 | JGI IMG/M metagenome (GOLD analysis project Ga0123353, IMG submission 92763) | Labiotermes labralis P3 segment gut microbial communities from Petit-Saut dam, French Guiana - Lab288 P3 | ecosystem: Host-associated > Arthropoda: Insects > Digestive system > Gut ... | reverse complement strand
GTATATAACTGTGAGCAGGACTGGCGCAATACGGAAATTGACAGGCCAAAGGCTGCTTATGAGCAATTTTATCCGCTGGACGGCAGGTTTGATGATAACGTCATTTTACAAGTAAAAAACGGTCCTTATGATTTTCAGGTACGGGAGCCGAACTCCCCGCTGTTCGGTGCAATGAAGCAGACACCGCTTGCATTGGAGCTTCAGATTACGCAGGAGTATACAGGTCAGCAAATCGACCTCTACGCTTTGGCTGTACAATGGGAAGAGGTTTTTTCCACACCGGTATCTGATACACAACTAACCCGTAATTTATTCGGAAATGAGATAACCGCCGTAGTCGCTGTTGCCAACACAGGACTTGATATGAACTGGACAGGTCATACACTGGCACAGGCTAATCTCTTCTCTTTCGGAAGAATGGCTTGTGACCCGTTTACAACTGCGCGAGATGTTCTCGATGAGTGGATAAGTCTTACTTTCGGCACAAACGCCGAGTTAAAAAAGCCTTTACTGGAAATGATGATGTCTTCAAGATATGTTTATGAAAAATATACCACCCCGCTTGCACTGGGTTGGATGGTCAACATTCATCACCACTACGGACCAAGCCCCGAAGGGTATGAGTTCTCAAAATGGGGCACATATCACAGGGCAAATCACAAGGCAATCGGAATAGACAGATCAGAGAGTGGTACAGGATATACGGCACAGTACCATCCATATTTGAATAAGCTATATAGTGTTGTTGACACATGTCCGGAAGAATTGCTTTTATTTTTCCATCGTTTACCGTTTGACTTTCGTTTAAAATGCGGCAGGACACTTATTCAATACATCTACGACACACATTTTGAAGGTGTCCGGGCTGTTGAGGACTTTATCGAAACATGGAATTCATTAAAAGCACTGCTTCCCGATTGCGCTTTTCAATCGGTAGCAGAGCGATTAATCAGACAACTCGCAAACGCACGCGAATGGCGCGATGTCATAAACACGTATTTCTATAGGCTTACCGGTATCGCCGATGAACACGGCAGAGTTATTTATAGTTAAAAGCAATGCTCAAAGCCACAGGTAGCGGCTCAGAGGGTATCTGAAAAACTTTCAATGGTTTCAGTCCGCACACAAGTTTTGCCGTCAAAGCAGGTTTCCACGAAGGTGCTAGTGCACCGTTTACGAAATAACTAGCCCAATCTTACGGCATCTTTTTCCGCCTGACTTCGTTGAAAGCCCTTGAAATACGGATGTATTCCTTCGGTCTTTCGCCTCGCCAGACGAAAAAATCTACCGCAATCTTAAGCCAGTTATTTCGTAAACGGCACACTAGTGCGTTGGCTGGAAGCATTGAAAGTTTTTAGATACCCTCTGAGCTGCTACTCTCGAGGTGTTATATCCTACACTCCACATTTACAACCGAATCCGGCGGAGCTATCGGTATGGTGACGGATTCGATTTTTTCTCCGTCTACCCACAGCCCTTTTTCTTTATCTCTCATAAAGGTTATGTTATATACCGCCCCTCTGTACACACGTTTGATTTTTACATTATCAAATCTTTCCGGAAGGCAAGGCTGAACTCTAAGTCCGTCAAGCTCCGGACGGATTCCGAGCAGATATTGGCTTACATTTACATATGTCCATGCGGCGGTACCCGTCAGCCAACTGTTTTTCGCTTCTCCGGGTGTTGGTGCCTCCTGCCCTGCAATTGTCTGACTGTATACATAGGGTTCTGTACGGTGGATTTCGCTGATATCTTCAACATATGCGGGACAAATACGACGGTATATCTCAAACGCTTCATCGGCATTACCGACAACAGTTTCGGCAATACTGAGCCAAGGGTTGTTATGGCAGAAAACACTGCCGTTTTCTTTGTAGCCGGGCGGATAACTCGTTATCTCCCCGAGCCTTAGCTGGTATTCCTTGAATGCGGGGGCAACCAGGCATGTGCCGTATTTGAATGTAAGCCGGCTCTTTGCGGCGGCAAGAGCTTTTTTCGCATGCCCGCTGCCAACACCCACACCTGCTATTACGCACATCCCTTGCGGCTCAATGAATATCTTTCCGTCCGTGTTTACTTTACTGCCGACTTTATCCCCGTTTGAGTCATATGCTCTCAGGAACCATTCGCCATCCCATCCGTGTACCAAAATTACGTCACTCATTTGGCTCACTGCTTCAAGTGCCTTTTCCGCTTCATCATCAAGACCCCGCTTATGACATAGATCAGCATACTGTTTTCCGTAAAACACAAACATTCCGGCGATAAAGACACTCTCGGCATCACTTTCTATATTAGCACAGGTTTGAAAGCTCTCTCCCGGCTCTTCCGAGAAGCAGTTGAGGTTCAAACAGTCATTCCAGTCTGCACGCCCGATAAGCGGCAGCTTGTGCGGTCCCAGATTGTTAAGTGTGTAATTAAAGCTTGCTCTCAGGTGCTCAAATAGCGGCTTCTCCGTTCCCTCTTTGTTTTCAAACGGTACAGGTTCGTCCAATATGCGATAGTCCCCTGTTTCGGAAATATACGCATATGTACATCCTATAAGCCAAAGCGGGTCGTCATTAAAGCCCATTCCCGCATCCGCGTTTCCGCGTTTTGTCAGCGGCTGGTACTGGTGCCATGCTCCGCCGTTTTCAAATTGGATTGCGGCAATATCCAAAATACGTTCGCGGGCACGGTCAGGTACCATATGTACAAATCCCAGCAGGTCTTGACAGGAGTCCCTAAAGCCCATACCTCTCCCCTGTCCGCTTTCGTAATAGCTTGCGCTGCGGCTCATGTTAAATGTGATCATGCATTGATATTGATTCCATATATTCACCATTCTGTCAAGCTTACTGTCACCGCTTTCAACAGTATATTTACCCAGTAGGTTATCCCAGTGCTCGGTAAGAACAGCAAACTCATTACCGACCGACTCAGAATTTTTATATTTGTTGATTATTATCTTCGCCGGTTCTTTGTTTATTATGCCGTCCTTTGCCAATCCGTCCCATTTTTGTTCTTTATCAACCTCCACATAACCTAAGACAAAGATAAATTCAACTTCCTCATCCGGCTTTAGAACATACTCAAGACGGTGACAGCCGATTGGTGACCAGCCGTGTGCAATTGAATTTTTGCTCTTACCGTCTATGATGGTTTGCGGTGATGAGTAGCTTTCAAATTTTCCGAGGAAGGTATCAAGGTCTGTATCAAATCCTGCTGTCTTTTGGTTAACAGAATAAAACGCGTAATGATTTCGTCTCTCGCGATATTCGGTTTTATGATAGATCACATCATCTTCAACCTCAACCTCGCCAATGTTATAGTTGCGCTGGAAGTTTGTGCTGTCATCCGCTGCGTTCCACAGGCAAAACTCAACAGCGCTTACTACGCTTACTTTTTTCTCTTTACCGGAGTTATTTTGGAGTACTAACGTGTTGATTTCGCAATTGTCTTTGACCGGTACAAAGCATGTCAACTTTGAAAAAAGTTCGTTTTTGGAAGTTTCAAAAATAGTATACCCCATACCATGACGGCATCGATATGTATCAAGAGGTGTCTTTGCAGGCAGAAATGCCGGGCTCCACGTTACCTGATCATCGGTAATATAAAACAGCCTCCCCCCGGTATCACGCTGCACATTATTATATCTGTAGCGCGTAATACGCCTCAGCTTCGCGTCACGGTAAAAACTGTAGCCGCCGCCCGTGTTGGATATAAGACTGAAAAACGCATTTGAACCGAGATAATTAATCCATGGAAGCGGGGTAAAAGGAGTATCAATCACGTATTCTCGATTTATGTCATCAAAATAACCGTATTTCATAATAAAGTCCTCACTTTCTAATAGGTTTATTTTATCAAACAAAGAGACTGTTGTAAAGTTGAACAACAGCCTCGATAAAACTTATAATGTACACAAGTCAAATGATTTTCTTCACCCCGATGCTTCCGCTTCGGCTTGTCTGCGAAGGTCTACCTCTATCAGTATCCAGTCTACGCATTGCTGATAGCCAAACGCATATGCGTCTTCTATCATCTTCGCGACATGGAAATCAAACCCGGCGTCACTATTGGCATAGATTGCGTTCCAAGAGCCTTCTTTTATTGTGTTTGTTACCTGCTCCCAGATTGTCGTGAGTTCTCGGTCTTTTCTGCTTGGCGAGTAAGTGGAAGCTATAGCGACAGAATAACCATTATTTCTGATAAAATCATCCTCTTTTACAAATCCCGACCAGTCACGCCATGCCTGCTCGATAGGTCTGACTGTTCTGGCAAGCTCCGTGCTTTCCCAATGTGTATAGTTGAATGTTTGTCCCGACGGTGATTCGGGGTTTACAGCGTCAAGAGCCCATGTAGTATTATTATGCTGGAACTCCCCTACTCTATAAGAGCCGGTATAGTCCAAAAATGTAATGACTGTTTCCTCGTCATCCTCGTGAACTGTCATACCGAGCTCTGTTAAAAACGGCTCGCCGTTTTCGTCTAAATCCCACGTTACACCCTTCGGTCCGTAGTTATATGATATGACACCCTCCGGAGTAGCAAACCAGTTAATTATATCCATGCAGAGTTCCGGGAAGTTGCTGTTGGCTCCTATCGTCCAAATACGGTTTCCGCCAAAGACGTTTAGACCGTCTGCAAGGTTTACCTGATCGGCTGCAAGTACGGGGCGCATCATTCTTCCGGCATCCATGTTTTCTTCAGTGTTGTAAAAATCCGCTATCCATGAAAAGATGTTGAACATAGCTTGACCGTTTAAGTATTTTTCTCTGATGTCTTCCCAGGTTTGTGTCATTGAGTCGGGGTCGTACAAGCCCATTTGGTGAAGAGTGTTGTAGAATTTTAATGCTCGCATATACCAGCCGTCTTCTTGAAGTGCGCCTTGCCACTCTTGCGTTTGTGTGCAATATAACCCGATGTGGAATTCTTCCCATCCGTAAAGCGCGGATGTTGATTTGACCATCATTACCATATCACCGTCCCAACCGGGAAATGATGATACGGCGTATGTTCTGTTTCCGAGAGGTGTCATCGGCTCAAGCTCTACCATTGCCGCAAGAACCGGAATAAAATCTTCAAGTGTGTTTATCTGCGGATAACCCAACTGCTGGTACAGGTCAAAACGTAAATGCGGGTAGTAATAAAACGCCGCATGATCTCCTGCGCTGCCTGCCGTGTTGTGACCAAAGCCGTGCAATGTGCCTGTTATGCCTTTATTTTTATTCAGGGCATGCATAAAATGTTCCGCGATAAAATAACCATGATTCCAGAGCAGTGCATCTTCCTCCCAGTCAAAGAGCATGCCTGCGGCGGCTGCGTCTCTGTAGTTGTCGCCATCACTTCCGAATATTACTATATCTCCGAGAAAGCCTCCCTCCATACGTGTCTGGAAGGTTCCGTCAACACCGTCGTTAATGATTGTGATATTTACATTAAATTTATCCCTCAGAATTTCTGCTCCCCAGCCCGTCATTTCTCCGGAAAAATTCGCCAATTGAGAATAAATTATCAAATCAATCGGCTCATCCCGACGCTCCGTCTCATCGGAGCACCCTGCAACCATAGCAGCTAATAATACAAACACTAACAATACGGCAAAAATTTTTTTTGATTTCATTTTTAATACCTCCACTTGTAGTTATTCTAAGTTTTTTGTTTTATATCTTTTTATTAATGTTCATAGGCAGTGGGAATTGGAGATAGTATTTTACAATTCCTACCGCCAGAGAGTACGTTCTGTACTCTACTGACGGCGCTCCACCGTCCGTGGCTACGCTTGACGGAATTGAAAAATACTATCTCCAATTCCCACTGTTCAAGCGTGTACAGATTTGTCTTTTGTCGTTTTCTCTAACCTTTCACTGCTCCCAGCATTAATCCCTTTTGGAAAAAGCGCTGCATGAATGGATATACCATCAGTATCGGAATTATAGACACCATTGAAACTGTGAGTGATATAATCCTTCCGTTTAGGGCGGCGGCTAAGTCTTGTTCTCTTATAGCTCCTGTTGTGTCCATGAGGTTGCCGAGGTTTGTTGCCATGTTCAGGTACATAAAGAGTCTGTGCTGCAGTGTGTAGAGGCGCGGTTCCGCTCCCATGAGTATGATTGAGTCTACAAATGAGTTCCAGTGTCCGACAGCGCCGAATACCGCTATTGTGGCGAGGATCGGTTTGCATAAGGGTAATATAATACTGCGAAATACCGTAAAATAGCCTGCTCCGTCAATAAAAGCGCTTTCCTCCAGCTCTTTAGGTAAGGATTCAATGTATGTCTTAACCAGAATAATATTAAACGGAGCAACAATGGCGGGTATTATATATCCAAGAAAGTTGTTGGTAAGACCCAGCATCATTATGTTCAGGAACCAGGGAATCAGTCCTGCGTTAAAGTACATTGTGATGATTATAAATCTATAGATAAATTTTCGTCCCAGCATTTTCTGCTGTGTTACCAGATAGCCGACAAATGCTGATGCCAATACCATTACAAGTGTTCCGAGAACGGTTCTGGCAACAGATATGCCCGCCGCATTAATAAGCTCGGATACGCCCAGTAAGGAAATGTAGTTTTCAAAATGTATTCCGACAGGGAAAAAGTTGATCTGACCTGCCTGAACCAATCTGTTGTCACTGATTGTGTTTATGAACAGATAATAAATCGGGAACGTGCATATAAGGGTAAATAAGGTAAAGAACGCACCGTTTAATAAAGTAAATACCCAATCACCAAATGATCTCTTGATAAAATACGCCTTGTGTACAACCTTTTTTATCACTCCGCACTCCCCTTCCATCATTTTTCCCAAATTTCAAAACCACTAACCCTAAAGCTTATATCTTATATCCTAAATCCTAACCCCTCATACAAGAGTTCAATATTCCCGTGCACGGTATCATATAAAGCGTATCAACGAAGCGAAGCGAAGTTTAATCCTAAATAATCGTTTCGCCGCGTACAAGCTTTGACAGTCTGTTTGCTCCAAAGAGCAGCGTCACACTGATAACGGATTTTAGCATACCTATTAATGTCGATAACGGAATGTTTCCGGTGCTGCCGCTGGCGAGACCGAGATTATATATGTAGAGGTCAAGAACCTCGATTGTACTCCGGTTTGCGTGGTTTTCAAAGACGAGGTATTGATCCAGTCCGTTTGAAAGGACATTTGAGATGCCCAGTAATAACAATACAAAAAATGTCGGCAATAGTCCGGGTATGGTGACATGCCACATTCTTTTGAAGCGTCCCGCGCCGTCTACCATAGCAGCTTCATACAATTGAGGGTCAATGCTTAAAATACTGGCTATGTATATAATTGCTCCCCAGCCCAGTCCCTTCCAGGTTCCCCATGCCCACATTTTTATCCACATATGTGAGCCGTCCATCAGGTGGTTTGTTCCTCGCTCTATTATTCCGAGATTTATCAGTGCCCAGTTAACAAATCCTTCTGTTGAGAATATAGCAAAGGCTATACCGTATACTAATACCCAGCTTATGTAATTGGGGATAGTTGTCAATGTCTGGACTGTTCTCTTAAATTTAACTGAACGCAGCTCTGATAAAAAGATTGCAAACAGCATCGGGAGCCACGATGTTGCAAGTCCTATACCGCTCAGTGCAAGGGTGTTTCTCATTACACGGACTATTTGCGCGCGTTGAGCGGGATTGCCGATCAAAAATCGGAACCATTGCAATCCTACAAAATCTTCCATTGATAACGGAATCCCGGGTGTATAGTCGAAAAAAGCATAACGCCAGCCGGCGAGGGGCAAGTAAGCAAAGAGTACAACAAGGACAAGAAACGGTAATATCATTAAAAACAGACGGTATTTCGGTTCAAGCTCGTATTTTTCTTCAGCTTCAGTTTTAATCAGCTTTTGATAAAGAAACAGTGCATAGATTGCAAGAAAAGCAAACATGACCAGATACACCCATATTCCTGCGGGTAATATAGGTTCAAGTCTTTCCGGTGTCGGTGAGTTCGTAAACATGGTATAGGCATACAGCAGTATGATTGTTCCTATTGCGCCGAGTAAGGCAGCACTCCATGAAAAGGTGATGCTCAGTCTGCGCATTTTATTATTACCCAGGCTGAGACAGAATGCTGCGGCAACTATTGCTATCGCAAGGGCGCACACCAGTGCTCCGATATACGTGACGGTCAGCGGCGGTTGCTCTATCCAGCCCTGATTCAAGGAGCGTACAAACCATCTGCCGATTGTTGAGTAAGATGTCGCGCATGTAAACAGCGTAACGTTCCGGTTTATCAGCCCGCTGAGTCGAGCGGGATTAAGCTCCGCTATGAATGCTGACAGAAACACCATAACGAGAAATACCCGAAACAAAATCATCGGCATATCGAAAGCTGTACGTTTAGATATCTTTTGTGGTACTGTGTAATTCATATAAAACTGTCCGCTTGCGCTCGCTGCATTAAAATTAAATTTCAATTCTCAAACACTGTGTACTCTCTTTGTGTTGACCTATGCCTCTACCGAGTTTCCGTACACAAACTCGCCTGAAAATTTAATTTCAATACTACTCACCGCTACCTTTCCGTCTTTGCGAACCGTCCGCAGACGGTGTGGCAATCCAATCCCTCGCAGCCACTCACGGAGCAATAAAGTCAAAGGTTACTGATATTGTTTCTATGTGTGTGAGCCGGTAGTTTTCCAAAAATACCGGGGATGCGTCGGAAAGGTCGCCACCAAATACTCTTGCTTCCGGCGGAACAGTATCAACCCAATGATTATAGAGGTTTACTCTTGTTGTGACGGGGTTGTCATTTGTAGTGTACGGAGTTCCGGCAAAGGTTGCTTGAACGCCGTTAATCAAAAGCTCCGTTATGACCATGTAATATCCCGGAAATAGTATCTCTCCGTTCATTATTCCTACTGCGGTAAACTCGAACCCGTCCGCAAATCCCGTGCTTGTGCCGGTAAAGTCAAGAGCTACGGTATAGGTGCCTTCGCCTGTTATTTCAACATCGGTTGCGATAATTCCAGTTGTTATGTGCTCGGGCTGGTATCTGTCGCCGACACTGTATTGAAACTCCCAACTGCCGTCGGCAAACATTATCCATGCGACGGCTTCATCGGCGGAGAGTACTGTTTCCGGACGTTCGGCAGCCATTCGGAGTGCATTTGCCATGCTTTCCCGCGCTGCAGCGATAATTTCATCAACGGACATGTTTGCTCTCGCTTCAACGCTCCTGCTTTGGAAGAGTTCCAGTATATCGGGAGCAACTATTGTTAATGTATCCCGTCTGTCAAATAAACGACCGTGTATTGGGTCATAACCGGTATCCCAAAGTATCGGAGCAAACCCGTGCAAATCGCTGTTGTCAAGGAAATTCGTAAAGAATTTCAATCTGTCAGGCCCTTCGTTGTCCAGTACACCCCATTCGCCCAGAACTACACCAAAACCCATCTCCGTGAACTTTGTGAGTCTTCCCAACAGGTAGTTCATTTCTTCCACTTCCGAGGTTCTGCCCCATGACCCAACTCCTGATGTGTCTCCGCAGTAGCTCCACGGTGTGTAATAATGAACCGAAAGAAGAAGCCTGTTTTCAACCGTATCGGTCGGCAAAACAAAACGTTCATCCACGGTTTTCATTACATCGGTATTATATCCCTTCATCAGTAGAAAGCGATTTGAGTTGTTACCGCCTGTAGCGCGGACAAGGTCAACAAAAACTTGTGACAGCTCTGTTAACAGCTTGTAACACTCGTCCTCTGTTAATGTACCGCCTGTCGGGCTGAATCTGGTTCTGTCGTTGAAGCGATTTCCCCATTCTTCGTTTGACGGCTCGAATATCACTCTGTGGTCAAAGTGTTCATACCTGATTGCAATTTGTGTCCACATTGAAATAAACATTTGCCTTGCAAAATCACGCCAGGACTGTTCGGGATGCCCGAACATGCTCCACCAGCCATGATCCCAGTGGTTATTAACAATAACAAACATATCTTCATTTAACGCATAGTTTATTATTTCCTCCACCCTGTCAAGATATGCGTCACCTATTGTGAAGTCGCCGTTTTCAAAGTCCATTGCGTTTGTCCACGCAACAGGTATCCGCAGGGTGCTGAAGCCCGAATTCCTCATACCGGTAATCATTTCCTGTGTTGTTACGGGGTTTCCCCACAACGTTTCGTAAAATTCCGGATCGAGATTCGGAACGCGGTTGTTGCTGTTGCACGCTTCCATTGTGTTGCCGAGATTGATGCCGTTGCCCATAAGGCGAACAAGCCGGGTGGAAGTGACATTTTCCAACCAGTCATTTTCACCTTCTTCTTCAGCACATCCGGTGAGAAATGTAAATAATAAGCAGATCAATAAAACTATCGATAAGATAAAACGAATGCCGGTTTTCATATGTAAAGCCTTTACTTAACTATGACGGTTTCTTTTTGCTTTTGAATACGACAAGTACAATCACTAACGCTATTACAATAACGGCGCCGATGATTACGGGAATGACCCATCCGGGAAGTCCGTCTGCTTCGGGCTCAACGGGTCTGATAATATCCGGAGGTACGATCGGATCGATGACCGGCGGCGGTGTGGGAGGCGCGGGTTGTTCGATATCTCCAAAGGGGTTTTCAAGAACACCATATTCGCCGAGTACCATTGTTATTTCAAGCTTTGAGAATGTTCCTATCATAAAAGGATCACTAAGGGGTGCTTCAGCCCATGCGCTGGTTAGTGCAAGCCTGATACCTATGGGATCGTCTCCGACTACAACATTATTGGCATCAAAGCTAACTTCTCTTCCATCAACCAGAATACTGCCGATGAAGGCATCAAATAAAGCCGGATTGCTGTCCAGGTCAGTTTGAACGCACATAATGTAGCCGTCCCAATGTGCCACATCGTGAGTCGCATTTTCACTTCCCAGGTCCACAGTTACTGTAAACGGAACCCCCATTTCAAATCCGACACTTTGCCCTGTGAACATATACCAGTCTACTAAATCCGCATCAATGTCGTCTGTGCGTCCTTCATAGAGGACCGTTCCCGCAAGCCATGCGTTTCCGTGTGTCGGAAGATCTCCAAGCTCGACAGGCTCAGGCTCTTCTCCTTCAGGCATGCTTGGGATAACAAATGTAATTTCAAGCGTTGTAAACGGATCCATGCCCGCAAGGTTGTAAGAATCGTAGCTGCCACCCCATTGACGGGCGATATCGATGGTCATGAAACCGCTTTCATCACGGTTGATCAGCGGAATCGGCCGTGTACCGATATCCTGACCATCTACGACAAAATTCGTAATATATGCGCCTGTGGTCTCCGCATCCTCATCGCTGACCACGGGTATGCTTGTAGCAATACCTGTCCAGTTACCTGTGAACTTGATAGGATTAGAAAACTCCATTTTTATTGTGGCAGGCTCGCCGATTACCAGTCCTGTTCTTGCTTCGGGAATGTCACCGATGCCCCATTCCGGTACATCTGAATTAACATCGGTATCAAGTTGTCCCATGAGTGTCGCAATATGACCGACTACGAAAGTAATTTCAAGGCTTGTAAACGGGTCCATATTTTGAAGTCCGTAAGGGTCATAGTCGCCACCCCATTGGCGTGCGATATCCAAAGTAAGATAGCCATTGCTGTCACGGTCGATAATAGGAACCGGCCTTGAACCGAGGTCTTCACCATCAACGATAAAATTAAGTATTTGTCCGCCGAGAGTTGCTGCGGCAGTATCG
>Ga0123353_10013518_pt1 | contig 11698 bp, 6 predicted proteins | sample TergutLab28metaG_3_FD_92763 | JGI IMG/M metagenome (GOLD analysis project Ga0123353, IMG submission 92763) | Labiotermes labralis P3 segment gut microbial communities from Petit-Saut dam, French Guiana - Lab288 P3 | ecosystem: Host-associated > Arthropoda: Insects > Digestive system > Gut ... | reverse complement strand
TGATCCCGTTACAGGCCCGGTGTGGCCCAGAGGGTGGGTAGAGGTATAGCTCTACTCTTCCATGACCGCGGCACTAGAAGGGGGTGAGTGGTCAGCAGCACGCCCCGGCCGCACTTTACTCCCAGGAAAGACCCGGTACCCATTTTACAGGAGGCTGGGTGGGCCCCAGGGCCGGTCTGGACAAGCGGAAAATCTCCTTCCCACTGGGATTCGATCCCGGACCGTCCAGCCCGTAGCTCAGTCGCTATAACGACTTAGCTACCCGGCCCACATTCCCATACTAATAAAACAAATGTTATGCGTGGAAACGTACGCACAAAAATAGATGGATACATCGAGGCAAGCATATGTACGCGCGTTATTTTAACATATAAATGTAACTTTTAAACATATTGGCGTATTTAAGAGCTTAAGAGTTTTTTGGCCGGGGGGGGGTGGACATTGGTGCACAAGCAGAGCTACCCTTTGCTGTTTATGTCTGTACTTGTAAACAATAATATTTAATCAACTGAGACACCAACATGCTTCTGGAAGGCAGTCCTTCTTCTGCGAGAGGCATGAAACCATATTGACTGTATTCCATATTTCGTCGGGAACTAGCACGAGAATAACATTTCATATCCGAAACTGTAACAGCACAATACTCAATGTATTAAATTTATGAAGAGAAGATAGAAGTAGATCTGAACACAGACTCTAAGTCATATGAGGAAGAGAGACTTTTGTATGCATCTTCTATGGAAATGTTTGGAATGATGAAAAAATATCTACCCACACATTCCATAGGATTTATCTTCACATCCTTCAGATGCAACATTCCCGTACTGGGTTTCTAAGACGGCTTCGGAGGAATTTCCTGAAATTAATATTTAAAATTAAGTTTATTGTCAAGTAAGTTTTATATACTCCGGCGATTTACACTTTGCTAAAATTAACACAGTCTGACAATAGAAGAGAACTCACGGCCCGCGGGATATATTCTGCCCGCCAGGCAGTTCTAACCACTGTGAACAATCTGTAGAGCACTGTAATGATTATTATTAGTTTCTCTTTCAAAATTTTATCCTTGAAAATTTTTTTTTGTGTTCAGATATGTGTTCTGTTTACCGCGAAGTTTGCGTTGTGTGGAATAGGAAACACAGTAGACAAGAATAGCTATCTATACTGAAATTAGTCAGATGGTAACAGTTCAGCACGTCAAAAGATTTTCCGGCTTTTTCAGAAGGAAGCAGAAGGCTCGTTACATGATCGCAAGAGCACGTCAGCAGACCTTTTCCAGAGTTATTTTACTTCGGTCTGCAGTATCAAAAGTTTTCTCCGAAAACCTGGAGGTAAAACGTTCGAAAATGTTGGGGTTAGACTGAGGATAATATTAAATATATTCGTTTGCAGTATTGAGATTTTTTAAATGTTACAATAGGTGGTTATGTGTAGTAATCACTTGGCTTTAAATGTTTAAGCGAAATACGGGTGTCATTGTTGAATGTCGTCAGTTCGACGAACAAAAGACACAATGTGCACGTTTCTGTGAGCTGTAGAATGATGACGTACTTTCCAGCTTTCCCGCTCTCTCAGTATGAAGTTCCTCTTATAAGAACACTCGCTTGCTCCTACGAGGTTCAGAACATGTTTGTGTTCATGCGTATTCAGGCGTATTTCCGTTTGTGTTCACACATATGGATTGTTCGTGTCACGAGTGTGTTGAATCCACACTTATATGTATTTAATTTCCGCGACTGTAATACACCTTTTAACTAAGCCTGTTGCTGTAATAGATATCCAGTATCAAGTCTGTAATTTGTTCTAATCTATGGCAATGTACCACAGTTCTGATGAACTTTGACACTTTTTCAAAACAAGACTGCCCTCACGTTACATATCTTCATTGTTACTCCTATACAACTTGTCTGCTTGAGATAGTGTGCACATTAAACTAGCAAACATAGTTGAGACAAGAGACCCTTTTCTGTCTCGACGCAATTTTGAGGTAAATAATGTTTTGAGCATTTGGAAAGACGCTGGAAACCATCCATTATCACTTCTCGATTCGAGCCAGTGGCCTCTGTCAGCGAATATCTGGGAGAGTTTTCCACCTTATTTCTGCGAAACTGTCCGATTAAAATTTATATGTTCCATATTAGTGCACTGAGGAATATTAACACTTAAGTAAGAAACCAACAAATGCAGACTGATGAAATATATTTTATCACATATTATTCGCCGACATGTTTCGGTCGCAGCAGCGGCCATCATCATGGTGTCATTCAAGAATGCAAACAATGTACAACGATTGCACAAAATGCAGAAAGAAATGAAAGAAAAGTACAACAGTGTCATTTCTTGTTACTCGTAACTATTTCGGAAAGGTCTGAATTGTGTTTAAAAAGTATAGGATTCAATTTGTAGAATTATGTCCCTAAAATCTGTTCCGGTACGAAGGCGGGGGTGGACTGAAAACTATTGTTCTCGAACGTGATATTCACACGAGGATAAGCAGAGAGAAGAAATCCGCTAAAAGCTACGTGACACCAGGGGGTGATGAAGGACAAATCGCTTTGCTTGAAGTTTTCCCCAGAAACGCGTTTCTCCCCATTTCCAACACTAAACAGAGCGTCTTTTTCGTTCTCGTCAGCGGTCTAGAGCACAATACTCACCGCTCGCTTTAATGCTAAGAAGCGCAGACTATAATATATTTATTTACTGCAATTGGGTTGTTACCCGGTGGCAGTGGTTATTTTACATGTAAACAAAACACGAAATTGGTTTCTACTAGATTAAGTCGGGAGGGCTACATGAGGAGCGTGTGGTGGCAACTTGGAATCTTGGGAACCATCTCAGCATTTGCTTATAGACACACGGAAACCAAGAAAAACCTGTGTCGAGATGGCCGGTCGCATATTAATGTGTTGCTTATGATTCTCAGAATAAACAGCGGTTCTTCCCTTCAAACAGGATTGGCCGATTGGTCTTGAAAGTCATATAACATTGTGTTTTTTTTTTGTGATTTGCGGAAGAACGGACTGCTCGAAAAAAGTTAACATTGATTAGTGATGGAATTATACGAGTGTCCGGTTACTTAGGGGGATAATCAACGGCCTATGCCTGTTGGATTTCAGATCATCCTGCTAAATAGAGCATCCCACTTGTTTCTGTACAGTTTAACGTTTGGAAGCCTAAAGTTTCCCTATACAATATTACCAATTTCAGTTTACATCTATGTAAAAACACCTTCACTAAACTACGTGCCAATCGGTGAAATATATTAAGAGAAAAAATCATTGTTTATTTTGTGAATCGCACAAGAAACGTAAGTACACTGTGGGGAAAGGGCAGTATTTTAACCCTGAAATATGTGATGTCTTTTTACCACCGCTTTTTGAAGGGTTACTTCTTTCTACTTTCGTCTGCCTCACCTGGTTAGTTATCGCACGTCAGCGACGTAACGGGAATGTATTGCACAGGCTTCAAGTCAAACTATTTGAAGTTTCCTAATGCTGAAAACTTGTTACTGACACCAGGGTCACCTGTCAGTTGAAGGATATTGAAATATAATCCAGCCCTGGCGCATTTATTAGAGGAGAGCGACAAACTTGTCAAATATGCTGTAAAGACTAAAACTTCTCTGACATCAGAAAGATCGATCTTGAGATTTTAATGATGTAGCCTACGTCTTCGGTAGGCTACCACACAAGCAAAACAAGAAGGTACGGAAACAATTGAAAACTCTCCTTCAGAAGTTTGTTGTAAAGATAGTGAATATCATTGTGATGGTGGTGGTGGTGGCGGCGACTGCGGTGGCGATAATAGGGGTAGCAGCAGCAGTATTAGCATCCTTCCACCACGGAGGCTTGCGTTGACTTCCAGGCCAGTCCGTGTGGAATTTGTGGTGTACAGCGTGACGCTAGAACATATTTTTCTCCGAGCAATCGAATCGTCCCCTGTTATTATCTGTCTACTAATACTCCATTCACATTCGTTCATCTGTCACCGACGCTGTATGTGAATGTACGTAATGTCCGCAGCTGAGAGCGCACTCAAGTTACACACTTCCCTCTCGTCAGTACCTTAATATATTTTTTAGCAACTTGGCTGTTAGCTCAGCACGTTAATAAAAATAATGAAATTATTATTTTATAAGTATTATTAATGTATTCTTTTCATTGAAGTTTTTACGTTACTGAGCGACACGAATACAAATTTTGCATGCGATGCACGAGGTATGGAAAATGAGGGGAAGAAAAAATGCCTTTACGAACCAGAGCGGATCCAGGCATCTGCGTATCGGTCTGAACATTGTTCTATCCTCGAATTTCACTTGATCTCGTTATACGGCTTATGAGGGGTCGAAGAGAACCAAGGGAACGCGATGCCCCCGTAATGGTATATTCCTGCGCCGCACCGTGATGAGAGATTAGCAGCGCGGAACTGCATTGTCGTATCATCGACTTTTCTAGTTGATGGCGTCACGTACGTATCTGTCTGCAGAGAAAGTTTATAGACTGTGTCATCCGTCGCCATTATTAATGTAAACCCGCACTCTAATGACGCAGGCCTAATGTTTTCGTCATAGCAGTAAAAACTTTGATTTTTCATTCGAGTTCGTTTTTTGAAAACAGCAGCTATGGTTATTATGTGTCATCGATTTGCAACATTACTTAATGACACAGTAGCAGTATTGCTTACTAAGGAGAAACAAATCCCACAAGACACGGCTAGACTTATATTGACTGCAAACTTCGGACTGTAGCCTAAGTCTGTGTTGTAAGATAGATCTTGCAACACCAATGGTAATGTTTCATGTCCGTGTCTTGTGAAAGAAAGTTATTGTCTTGTTTCAGCAGAGGTACAGAAGTGGTACAGCAAAGCTTGTGACATGTGTAACGTTCACACATTTGGACGAGATTGTGTGAATAAAAAAGTGAGGTAGTTTTCAATCGGTTTATGTTTGTGCTGACAAAAAAGTGCTAGTTATTTCTCATCCCTTTTTCGAAATGGCTGGAAAAATATTTCAACCAAGCAAAAGGACGTACTAGGAGGCCGGAGTACACTGTATCGACAAGCATTTTCATAATTTTTGCTTTATCGCATGTGATATCAGGGCGAGTAAAGAAAATATAATTCGTTCGGGTGGGCCAAGACTGAAATTGTTAAAAAAAAAAAGCTTTACTGGGAAAAGCTGAAGGAAATAATAATTCGGGAGACCTATACGTAGATGGGGAAGGTAATGTTCAAGTGAATCTTACAAGCACAATTCGTGCGAGTGTGGACAGTATTTAAATTGCGCAGGGTGGGGTCCGGAATTGAGGCTAGTGAACGCGGCAACGTACTTGCGGGTTACTGAAAAGCGGAGCCGATCGATTGCGACTGCCTTAGTAAGATCTCTGTCCCATGAATAAGGGCAATCAGATATGAAGAATTGGTACAAATTAATTTGGAGCCCAGATATTCCACTCTCCATACTGTAGTTTTCTGGATTATGCCTCTGTGCAGTACCTTATAGGGGTATCACATTTTGGGGGAACACACTGCCCCCAATTCGGGATTGAAGTGAGCCATTGTCCCCTTTTCCCCATACCTGGCTCTGATTGACTGACCCTATTCATCATGACACGTTTCTTTTCCCCGTTCTTTCATATAACCGGTCACTTCCCCAACATGGCTTGCTGCAGTTCTGGAGGTGCTCGCTGTGCATTCTCTGAAACACGGGTATTCATCTACCAAAGGGTAAGTTTGCGTAACCGACAATAAAACAGTACCAATCTTTGATACTATGAGAATCTCATATGTTACACGGTTTATTCTTCTTAAATTCCTGTTATTATACTAAGGCTACGGAAAGAAGTCCCATGGATTGACGCCTTCCGCGTCCCTCTCTACCCCTAACTTTGCCCCCCAAGTAATTCCTGTACACCTGTCCGTTCGTCCAGCCATTTCTTTCGCACAGATGCTAACTGTGAACACCGAGTGATAACCTTCACGACGGACAAGTGCGATGGACTTATCTGGCCAACGGGACGTGGAGCGGAGTACCACAGCAGACACAGCGGAGGAAGCCTGGCGTCGCCTTCCGAGCCATCCATGTCTTTTCTACTGCGGCCTCAGGGTGTGACAGTGTATTGAATAAATTGAAAGCTGAGGTTGTGTTATAATTAATGAACTGCACATCTGCGTAATGTCTCGTGTCCTATCCTTTTGACTGTGATATAATCATACTACATGAGTTTTGAATTTTCTGTTGTGCTTAGAGTAGAAGTAAACGGGTGAGAGCCTGCTGTGATTTATACATATTGAACGGTGATGTCTTCTCAAGTGACCAGATGTGATCACAGACAGTATCAACGATATTTTCATGAAAATTAACGAGAATTGTTTAAAGTATAATTTTCATGTAAAGTTAAAGTGATCCCGTTACAGGCCCGGTGTGGCCCAGAGGGTGGGTAGAGGTATAGCTCTACTCTTCCATGACCGCGGCACTAGAAGAGGGTGAGTGGTAAGCAGCACGCCCCAGCCGCAATTTACCCCGGGAAAGAACCGGTACCCATTTTACAGGAGGCTGGGTGGGCCCCAGGGCCGGTCTGGACGGGCGGAAAATCTCGTCCCCACCGGGATTAGATCCCGGACCGTCCAACCCCTAGTCAATCGCTGTACCGAATGAGCTACCCAGCCCACGTATAATTTTCATATAGGGTGCAGAAATAAAATACTCTGCTTATTACCTACTTGATTACGCTTTCTGAAATGTGTACTACGTTGTTGTTTATCACCAATAATAATGACACTCATTTCAGTGACCAAACACGATTGCGTTACATTCATATATATGGCGGACGCGTTATTATCAGACGTGACTCTGAACCTGTTGGCATTGTGGTTGTTTTAATGACAGTGTGGCTTCATTTCGCACGTGACTGTAAGGCACTGTGGACATGAACATCCATCCTACTGTTAGTATTACTTCCTGATTTTCGACACAGATCCTTTAAAAACAATTGTGTGTTTTGTTCCGCACAGTACAGGATGTCTTGCCATTATTTCATTTTTTCGCTCTCATCTTCCAGTCTTCACATCCTATTTTATGTACGCTACTGTATAAAGGCCTATAGAAGGCGCTTCTCGTATGCATGAGGCAAAGAGTTTACTACGGCGCCCGCCCGCCTTTTACACCGAAGTGTCTTCAAAATTTTCAAAGACCATAAACCGTAGCCTTATAAAGAATATATAGGATAAAGCTTGTATTTTATATTGTGCCAAAAAATGCGAATTCTCTCGAGAGAAATTTGGTTTTCATGCAGTGGCATGGGACGCCGCGGTTCTGTGCGATGGCGCAAGTAACTAAGGCACGAAATATCACGTCGTGCCATGCACTGCCTAACCTGTCGAACTTGTGACGAACACTGCTACTTATTCACTCAGGGTATAGTGCAAGGTTTCCCATTCTAGGATCCCCGGAGGGTCTTTGAAAGTTCCTCAGCTAAATTCGGTACGTTAAAACGCTCCAACGGATATCGTCCTGCCTGTTTTATAAACAGTAACCTCCTTTTCTGTAACGTAGCGTTGTTGGAGGCACTTTGCGTGTCAAGATGACAGTATTCTGGGTTTGGACACTATGTCTTAGGTGGACACCAGCGTTTGGGAGGAACCTGTATACCCATATTCACTCTTCAAGTGGAAGTACGTAACTCAATTCTGAAGATGGACTGAGCATGTTCTTCCGAAACAACTTACTACCTCCATTTTTCAGGATTAAAAAATTTTCAACGTCTACCTGGAAGGCAGTGCTACAAACCTGAAGATTGTTTCAGCATGTTCATCTGAAAAGCCGATATCATTCTACAAACCACGGAGTTCGTACCTCAGAAGAGTATTACATGAACCCGTGAAAGCCTTCAATCGCACTTTTTTGTGTGCTTGTAGGCACTGTTAACGGTTTGTTATACGGGGAGGTGAATCAATATTGTATACACAGCTCTTCTATGGAATTGCATAAACTCACTATAGCGACAACAGTCATGAGCTCAGATTGACTGTTAAGGACATCGTAAATATTTCAGGTACTATGAATATTGTACCAGAGCTGCATGTCAGGCATCTACAGTAGCCTAATTGTATTGGTGTAGCAGTGATCGATCGTGGACAAAGTGATATCGTTATGATTTGAGAGAGACGGCAGTGATTGAGCGAACGGTGTAATAGTAATCAGTGTTACGTGTCTGTTTGCTCAATTACCATTGCTGCTTGTTCGAAACATATACAAACACACCACCCCCCCCCCACACACACACACACGTTTCTGGAATCAACGTCGTTTCATCAGGACATCCATCCAAAATGTACGTATATTGTCATGTATCATTTCAGGATAGAGGCGCTCCCACCTCACAATTTCGCACATCCACCATGTTAATATTAATGATTTCAGTGAAATAAAATGTGTGGTTTTGGGGCAGTCTCTGACGACAGCATAGTGACCAATTTCGTGAAAATCGGTGAAGGGATAGAGAAGGTGAAATAAGAACACACACACACACAAACCCACACACAAACCCACACACAAACACACACACAAACCCACACACACACACACACACACACACACCAACCCACCCACACACACAAACACAAACACATACACACACCCACACACAAACACACACACACAAACACACACAAACACACACACAGCGTAGTGATCTAATAAGCCTACATTTTCCCTTCTTAGGAACAAATGTTGACGAAAACCGCGAGGTACGTGAATGATGATGATAACGACGACGACGACGATGATGATGATGATAAGGATGATTGCGTCCATTGTGGCGAATAGTTTAGGAACCACTTGCCTAGTAGTGTGTTTATACGCATGTGAATATTGTGCATAAACATGTTCAGGCTATACGTTTGGGATTCAATACAACATTTCTTGCAGATCAGTAGAAGAGCTGCCATTTCGGACTAAGCGTTTATATTGGCCACGTACCGAAGACCTGGGGTTCTGATCCCAGTAGACTTTAAGGAATCTTTCCTTTCATATCGATTTATATTCACTGGGCTCAACTTGTATTGCATTCAACGAGTACCGTAATTTTTGTTACGTATTCTACAAAAATTGATCATATCATCAAATCACAAGCTTCTTACTTGTAGTTAACTTGAAGCTGACAGCTTTCGTGGTATTTCGGTAGCTGTGTACTGTGACATATACATTTTATATGGCAGTACAAAATGAAGGTGGTGCTGTGGATCGGATTAGGATAGCGGCCAGTGGTAGGATATTTAGTTGTGCTATACTCAAGAAAGTCACCATCAATCACTGTATAAGTCGGCACAGCTCTTATGCTCCTTGTTGTTGGTGTTTTTGTGGCATGTTTGGGCTCTGTCTTACACATCAACAGGCAGAGAGGCTGCTGTTAAAGCGACAACGAATCTGTGTGCTGCGTGAATGCAGGGAATTCTTAGCCAGCCGAGCAACTACCAGCTTTTCACGGTGGAGCGCACGTAAGTAGGTTAGTGCCGCTCTACTGATAGCCTGTATCCAGCAACGCGATCGTGAGACGTGAAGTATGCTATAAATCATGGCACGTGCTGTAACACGGCCGCATCATTGTTACGATGGGCCTAGCCCAGGATTGCGTCAGCATCGTCTTTGTCACAACAGCCCACCTACGCGAGTCGTGCTGCTTATGGGGAGAGGTCTGGAGTTGTTTTCTATCCAAACAAAACAGTCGCATACATTTTGAAAATGCCATTCGTTGTGAGAAGCAATGCTGAGTTGCAGTGCTTTTCTACTGATTTATGTACTAAGAAAGGAATAAAGAACGGGCACAATATCGTAAGGTCGTGTCATAAAGCCATAAGAGAGCAAAAGAAACATTTGTGTGTGTAACCTTGACCGTAGATTTTTTTTTTTTACCAGGAAGACCCGGATTAATTTCTAGGGCAAACCATAAGAGACTTGCTGTTAATAAATTTGTTCTTTGGCACATTTTTCTCCGAGTTCTGGGGTGGGCGGGAGATTTCCTCTCATTCTACCAGTGCTGCTTTTAATCTTATGGCCATTTGGCGCTCACATTGCCTAGAACTGTCTTCCCTTCTTCCGAGGAAATGACCCAAGAAAAAGCAAAGAAGCTTCTGAGATCCGAGATCCTCACGGCAGTGACGTTGAAGATTATTGCCTTCCGGGATGTGACGTCGTGTGGCTCGTTAGATGTGTACCGTTGTTACAGAGGTACCTACTGCCTCCATCGTCACGGAAGAGATTTAGGCAACAGGTTTTTTTGAAACGTGGAAACGTCTGTGTCAAACTACCCTACGTCACTTATGGTTGTTTTTTACAAGACGAGACCAGTACTGACTATTTACATACATCTGTTCCGCTAGTGGAGATAGAGGAATGCGACATGACAGTCACTAACAAGTTCCCAGTCTACGCTGTCATTGCTGTTGTTAAGTCCTGAACATTTATTCCTTCCAGAATTGTTAGGTAGGAGCTGGGATACCGTGTTGATAGGCCTAAGCAAAGGTTCTATTGTATTTCCATACAAAATTTAATTTACCTAACTGGAATAAGTAAGGAACAGCGCCTAGGTACACCACTGTGACAATCTAAACTGTCGCTTATGTAAAACATGTGTTTTACTGAAAGATTTGTTATTTACTGAAAATGAAGTGCAGAACTGTAAATAAAATCCTACAGGGAGACAGCGTTGGATCTTACTTAGAAATTGTAGGTCCTCTAATTTTGCGTGCGACTAAGAGTTGAAATAAGAAATCAAGTTATACTAAAACTGAGGCCATGTAAATTTTCCTCGTATCAGTGTTAAGGGATAGGCTATCGCCGCATTAGAGGTTCCGAAATCGTGCTCTGGCTCATGCATCGTCTCCCCCCTCTCCAAACAAAAAGAACAGAAACAGCTCTATTAGTGTCAGGTCTTGTGGTTACAATTTCACAAGCGCTCGCTTACAGGGTTAGATTCACCTCGAAGCTGGAACGTAACCTGCAATGAAGAAACTTTTTGGGGAAGTACACACTGACAGCAGATCCACACAATAAGCAGTTGGAATTTGAATTAGATCTGACACCAAACTATTATTGTGACAAAATCACTTGAATGATAACATCGAGAGGAGGGGAGGGGAGTGTACGGTTTGTTTACACGTCGCCTTGCCTTTCAGACAAGTCCTTCGATACGTATGAGAGACGGGCCGATCTACTGATTGATGTAGGTGTTTTGATGTTACAGTTTTGGCCACTGGAACAGTGTTTGGTCTCACAATACGGCGAGACCTCCTGGAATACGTTTTCAGTTACATACGGGACTTCCGAATGTTAATTTTTGTGCCAGTGTTTCGTCACTCCTAGCATCGTCCTGCAAGAGAAGTCACGCAAGAGTGTCATAATTTTTGGCTGGTGTATTCTGAAGTTAGGGCTGATGGGAGACCAAGACCCTTGTTGCGAGGATAATATTAAAAATAATTTTAGGCAAATAAAGTGTGCGGCTTGATTCATACTGTGGTCACACTGAGGTTCAGCTCAAGGAAAGCTCACAGTCTTGGTTTAGGTTGAGCAGTGTTGCCAACCTTCCTTCCGTGAAGGAAATCCTAATCTAATTTTCCTTATCTGTTCTTATCTTACCTATATAATTGTTTATAGACCAGAAAACAAAGAGATGGTCGGTAGCGCACGGAGATTACTCCAATA
>Ga0123353_10013517_pt1 | contig 11699 bp, 11 predicted proteins | sample TergutLab28metaG_3_FD_92763 | JGI IMG/M metagenome (GOLD analysis project Ga0123353, IMG submission 92763) | Labiotermes labralis P3 segment gut microbial communities from Petit-Saut dam, French Guiana - Lab288 P3 | ecosystem: Host-associated > Arthropoda: Insects > Digestive system > Gut ... | reverse complement strand
GATTTAAAAGGATTGTATCTTATCATCAACCGATATTCAAATGGCTGAAGACTTCAAAGTGACACCGTGGGAGGTCACCGGCGACATCGATTACGATCTGCTGGCGGAACGCTTCGGGACCACACCCATAGATGATAAACTGTTGGCAAGACTGAGCAGATACGGAAAACCGCATATGATGCTCAGGCGCGGGATATTCTATGCGCACAGAGACCTGAATATAACATTGGATGAGTACGACAAGGGAAACAAATTCGCGCTGTATACAGGCCGCGGACCATCCGGTTATACGCATCTGGGACACATAATGCCGTGGATGTTCAACAAGTGGGTGCAGGACGTCTTCGGCGCGGAGATGTATTTTCAATTAACGGACGATGAGAAATTCCTGTTCAAGCAAGACCTCAGTCTCAGCGACACTAGGAAGATGGCATATGAGAACGCATTGGACATGATAGCGTTGGGCTTCGACCCAAAGAAGACGAAGATCATACTCGATACGGAGAACGTTAAAACTCTGTATCCGATAGCTCTGAAAGTTGCGAAAAAGATCAACTTATCGACTGCGAAAGCAGTGTTCGGCTTCGATAACACTACGAACATAGGATCAATATTCTACACGTCGATGCAGGCGGCGCCCGCCTTCCTTCCGTCGGAACTCGCAGGGAAGAACGTTCCGTGCCTGATACCGTGCGGTATAGATCAGGACCCTCACTTCAGAGCAGCGAGGGACGTGGCGCAAGGCATCGGATATGCAAAGCCGTCGCAAATATACTGCAAAATGTTCCCGGGCCTGAGCGGAGCGGATAAGATGTCATCTTCCGACCCGGTATCGACGATATATACGACCGACGATGCAAAAGAAGTGAAGAAGAAAGTAGGCAAAGCGTTCACCGGAGGTTGTGTCTCGGTGGACGAGCAAAGAGAGAAAGGCGGCAACCCGGAAGTGTGCGCCGTGTTCAAGTACAATTATTATCTCTTTGAAGAGGACGATGCGAAACTTGACGACATAACCAAGAGATGCAGGGAAGGGAAGATACTTTGCGGGGAATGCAAGGTTGCGTTGACGGAGAAGATAAACGCATTCCTGGAGAGACACCGCGAAAAGAGAGAGAAAGCCAAGGATGTCATAAACGATATGACGTTCGAAGGGTTCAGATGGTGAACATTTTATTATCGTAAAAGATAGGGTGGCGTGATGAACGAGTCGGAAGTGTATGAGGGATTGAGCCGCAATGAGAAGAGATTGCTCCTTGCGCTCAGCGAACTCGGTACTGTCACGCCGGCGGATCTTATAACGGCAGGGAAGTTCGACCTCGAAGTGGAGGTCATGGGTGCCGCATCGTGGCTTTCCGCAAAAGGTCTCGCGACCATAGACGAGAAGTCGTCAAAATATTTTGTTCTTGCAAACGCGGACGCAGTATCAAAAGGACTCCCGGAGAGGAGAGCGCTGGATCTCGTGGATAAGAACAAAGGTTCAATGCCGCTGTCGCAATTGGCAACGGACCTTCCCGGAGGAGAAGATAAGATAGCGATAGGATGGCTCAAGAGGAAAGGCCTCGCCGATATCAAAGGAGAAGGCGACGCGAAAACGATATCGCTGACCGATGCCGGGAAGAATACGTTGAAGAAGAAGATGTCCGACGAAGAATTGCTTTTCAGATTATCGAAAGGCCCCGTGGACGCGTCGGATGCCGATCCGTTGGTTGTTAAAGATCTGAAAGGCCGTCAAGGTATGATAGAAGAGAAAGTTTCCGTCGAAAGATCGATATCGCTTACCGATGAAGGCAAGAAGATGGTATCCCGCGGAATAGAATTGAACGAAGAGGTTGCGCAGCTTACCGCGGAGATGCTGCAGAGCGGTAAATGGAAGGATGTCGAGTTCAGGAAGTACGACGTCCAGACGTTCGCGCCGGCGTTCGCGCCGGCGAAGAAGCACCCGCTGTCAAGATTGGCGGACGAGATCAGGAACATATTCGTGCAGATGGGATTCACCGAGATAGATGAGGAATACGTACAGCCCGCATTCTGGAACATGGACGTTCTCTTTACACCTCAGGACCATCCTGCGAGGGATCTTCAGGATACTTTCTACATCGAGAATCCGTCGTCGATACGAATAGACGATAAGGAACTCGTCAAGAATGTGAAAGAGATACACGAGACCGGCGGGGACACCGGATCAACAGGATGGGGAGGAACGTGGTCACTCGAGAAAGCCGAGCAAGCGTTACTGAGAACGCATACCACAGTTAACACGATAAAACACGTCTCAAAGGATCCGAACCCGCCGGTGAAGGTGTTCTCTTTATCCCGGATATTCAGGAACGAATCGATAGATGCGACGCATCTGCCGGAATTCACGCAGATAGAAGGCATAGTGATCGACGAGAACGGCAATCTCGATACGCTGATCTCGATTGTGAAAGGATTCTACGGCAAGATGGGTTTCGATAAGATACGGATAAGACCGGCATACTTCCCGTATACGGAACCGTCGCTTGAGGTTGAGGTGTTCTTCAACGGCAAATGGATGGAACTCGGCGGAGCCGGGATATTCAGACCGGAGGTCGTCGCACCGTTCGGAGTTGAATATCCGGTATTGGCATGGGGATTCGGATTCGAAAGACTGGCGATGCTGAAGTGGAACATAAAGGACATCAGGGACCTTTACGTCAGTGATATCGATCTTCTGAAGAAGAACACGATATTCTGATCTCGATTCATCGCGATCTTACACGGCAATCTTTAGCCTTATCATCCGCGCCGAGAGCATCATATGACGTTGCGAGCAATCCGTATATCCTCTTCTTGCCGTCTTCCGTCGTAACATTCAGCGCTTTCAGAAGATAAGCGACCGATGAGTCATATTTCCCGGATGCCGCCGAAATGGCGGACATCTGTATGTATATCCTGTCAATACCGTCCACCGTTCCCGATGATACGGTATTGTGCTTCATATCCTCAAGTATTCTGAAGGCTCCCTTCTCATCGCCGAGATGCCCGAGCGCTTCAGCTCTTCTCAGTTTCACCTCGAACCGATCGGTATCCTTCAGCGAGTTCACCATCTCCAGAGCTTTCGCATGATTCCCTTTCTTCATCTCTATGTCCGCGGAATAAAGAAGTCCGATCTCGTTGTCCTTCGCCGTAAGCGCGGTGACCAGGGCCTCCGCACGGTCCGTATCGCCGGATCCCAGAGCAACGGTTATCTTAACGGGAAATACATCTGTGATATACCTGTCAGGCACATCCATTCCCGCCAATATGTCAAAAAGGTCGTCGTTGATATTGTTCGTTAATTTCTCATGATCGTTCGCCACGAGCTTGCATGCATCCTTTATCCTTCCCGAACAAACCAGATGATAGAGGCGTTCCTGCGTATCATCCTTGTCAAGCCAGTGATCGGCAGCGGCACTGTGCCACTTGCGTATGAGTTCCTCATCGGCAACGGATGTGATGTTGTTCTTGACGGTGTCACTGAGAACTACCATGCCGTTGACATCTACGGGTATAACAGGTTTCGCCGTTTCGGGAAGTTCCGACCGCGGGACGGAACACCTGAGCACGCATGCTACTCCGAGTATATCGCGATCCTCTTCATCCACCGAATCCAGAATGGTCTGCGGGTCGCAGCGTTTCATGTCCAGCATGGGCATGATATCTATCCCTTCTTTCTCGGCGAATTCCATCAGACGTTTCGCATCCTCCCTTCCGGAAGGTGTCAGCGTGTAAGATTTCCTCTTTATCTTGCCGCCCTTTATGTGCGTCTGCCGTTCATCGACCTTATCTGCTTCTCTCAGTTTCTTCAATTCTATCGAGGAATGCGCTCTTGAGATCCTCAGCGAAGCGGCTATTCCGTCCTGCGTAAGGTCCCACGGTATGTTGTACGGATCGTCGTTCAGAAGGTCGTATCTGCTGAGATGAAGGACGATCCTTTCTCCTATCGTTAGTCTGGACACGATTGTTCGATACGAAACTGGTATATATCACATTCGGTTTTTCCGACAGAGTGTACAGACTGCTTCTGTGTAGTGAAGAGGATGTTGCATCGGTGAATATACGCGATTCACTTATAGGATCGGTAAAATGGGAGGACGACGGCAAGTTCCTTTATCATGGCGATCTCGCGATGATGACGATACCTGATCTTCACATATTCGCCGAGGACGTCGATCTGAAGGCAAAGGACATGGGTGTGGACGCATCGGAGATGATATTCCTGTCAAGGCACAGAGCTGCGACGGAGATCCCGACGCTTACCGTGCACCCGATAGGGAATTTCAACGTTGCCGAATTCGGAGGAAAGAACAGGACCCTTGTGAAAACGTCCCCGTCATTGATGACGGGGCTCCTGAGATCGATGGCATCGAAGGACACAAGACATTTTCGTGTTTCCTTTGAAGTGACGCATCACGGTCCTTTCGTGAATATACCGGCAACGTTCATTGAAATAGGCAGTGAGATAACGCAGTGGTCGAACAAACACGCAGCGAAGCTGCTCGCCGATTCCATCCTGGAGACGAAGGGAGAGGATAACGAAAAGGTGATCGGAATAGGAGGAGGCCATTACGCTCCTCGTTTCACAGAGATCGCAACACATTTCAAGGTCGATTTCGGTCACATGATCCCGGAATATGCGTTCTCGCACTCCAATGAAGAAGAGATCGCAAGGATGATCGGGGATGCCGCAAAGGAAAGCTGCACGAGATCAGTATATGTGCACAGGAAGTCAATGGACGGCGATACGCGCAAAAAGGTCATGAGAGCGATAAGCGCGTGTAACCTTGAAGTGATAAGATCGTCCGATATGGAGATCATCGGGAATTAACTACGGTGCCGTTTATCTTATTCCCGAGTATTGCGTTCTTCACTTCGTTCAGGTTGCGCCCGTCCACCACGTATATGTCTATACGGTCGCGCATCGCAAGTTTTATTCCCAAAGGATCGAACACCGACGAGCGGGAAGCATCATGCTCCTTGTAGACGATGTCGCTCAATTCTTTGATGGTAAGCTCCGAGAAACGTTCCGCGTTCGGGACAACTTTCGGATCATCGGAATATACGGCGTCGACGGATGTTGCGTTCACTACTCTTTCAGCGCCTATCTTACCGGCGACCATTGTCGCAACGGCATCCGTAGTATGTCCCGGTTCGGTGCCTCCCATTACAACGATCTTCCCGGATACGAATGCTTCCGCCGCTTCATCCACCGTCAGCGGTACGGAATAATATGAATCGTCTCCGAGCGCCAGAGAGAGCAGCATGGCGTTCAACCTTGTGGCACCTATTCCCAATTCGTCAAGCTGTTCCGTGCTGCCGCCCAACTTCCTCCCGGTGTTGGCGTAATACCTTGCGGTCTTCCCGCCGCCGCAGACGATCGCAAGTCTTACCTTCTTTGAAACATCCTTCAGAACTTTCGCAAGCGCCGCTATGTAAACATCATCGTCCTTATCCGGTATCAGAACGGAACCGCCTATCGAGACCACGACCTTCTCCACGATATCACCAATACTTTTAATACAGAAGGCTCTCTCACTCTTAAAAAACCCATAGGTCGATTTTCATGGATGAGAGGAGTTCAACGGAGAGGGCGAGATACGATTTCAAGAAGTCCATGCAGGAGATCGTCGACCTTAAGGGCCGCGGTACCGAACTTATATCGCTTTACGTACCGCCTTCGAAACAGATATTCGACGTGATGGCGTATCTCAGGAATGAGTATTCGCAATCATCGAACATTAAATCGAAAACCACGCTGAAGAATGTTCAAGGCGCCATAGATTCGATAATGTCTCGTTTGAAGACGTACAAGAACCCGCCTCCGAACGGTTTAGTGATATTCTGCGGCGAGGTTCCGAAAGCGGGTGACCAGACAAGGATGGTGCAATACGTCCTCGAACCTCCGGAGACCGTTACAACATTCTATTACCGATGCGATTCGCAATTCTATACCGAACCGTTGCTCGGAATGCTGCAGGATAAGAAATCATACGGCCTGATAACAATGGACAGGAGTGAAGCTACGTTAGGAATGCTCACCGGAAGCAAGGTCATCGAGATAAAGAACTTTGATTCGATGGTCCCCCGGAAGCATCGTCAGGGAGGTCAGTCGGCACAGCGTTTTGAGCGTTTGATAGAAATAGCGGCGCACGAATTCTTCAAGAAGATAGCCGATAACGCGACGGAAGTTTTCTTAGATAAACCGGAAATGATCGGCCTTCTGATAGGAGGGCCGGGAGCGACAAAGGATTTCTTCATCAAGGAAGGGTACTTGCATCACGAGCTTCAGAAGAAGGTGGTCGATACATTCGATACAGGTTACACGGACGAGTACGGATTGAAGGAACTCGTCGAGAACGCTAAATCAGCGATAGTTGACATTGAATTGATGCATGAGAAAGAATTGATCCAGAAGCTTCTCACAGAGATACGAAACTCCGACGGCGGATTATCTGCGTATGGAGAAGAGGTCGTCCGCGAAGCGACGGCCGGCGGCGCGGCGGATGTTCTACTTTTATCGGAAGGTCTGAACAAACGCCGAATATACGTGAAATGCGCGAACGGCCATAATTATGCGTATACGTCCGCATCATCACCGGACAAGGTAGAATGCAGGGAATGCGGTTCATCCGCATCCATAGAGAAGGATATCGATCTCGTTGATGATTTCTTCGAGATAGCGGATCAATTCGGAACGTCGGTGGAGATAATCAGCGCCGATTCCGAAGAAGGCGAGATGTTAATGAAAGCGTTCGGCGGAATTGCCGCCATATTAAGATACAGGGTGTGACCGTGAGCGTTATAAACTCATTCAAAGAAGAGGTAACGGAAGCGGTGAAGGATGCTCTTTCGAAAATGGGATCGGACGCATCATTCGAGACGGAGATACCGTCAACGGATTCATCGGATCTCGCTGTTCCGTGTTTCATACTTGCGAAGACGATGAAAAGATCACCGATCGAGATCGCCAACGAACTTGCATCGCGCATATCGCCGAAAGGATCCATCGAATCGGTGAAAGCGGTGAACGGTTATCTGAACTTCACCATGGATAAGGGATCGATGATCAACGGTACGATATCCGATATCCTCAGCGCCAAGGAGAATTACGGACGTCTTCCCAAGAAGAACAAGACGGTGAATCTGGAACATACGTCAACCAACCCGACGGGACCGATACACGTGGGAAGAGCAAGGAACCCGATCATAGGGGACACATGGGCAAGATGTCTCTCGGGATGCGGTTACGACGTGACAACGGAATATTACGTGAACGACGTAGGAAAGCAAGTTGTGATATTGACATGGGGCGTCAACAATATACCGAAGGACGCGGTCGAGAAAGCCGACCGCGATAAAACGGACCATGCGTTAGTTCCTTATTACAGACTTGCGAATAAGATGATGGAGTCGCAGCCCGAAGTGAGCGAAGTGATATCGTCAATGCTCAGAAGGTTCGAGAACGGCGATCCCGAAGTGATATCAAGCGTAAGAAAGACAACAGAGATGATGCTCGCAGGTCTTAAGGAAACGCTTACCGACATTGGTGTTCATTTAGACGTATACACATGGGAATCGAAGTACATCGCAGACGGCAGCGCCAGGAAGGTCGTTGAAGAACTGAAAGGATCGAAGTATGCCGGTGCGGAAGACGACGGCGCAAGATATCTCGATCTGGAAGAGTTCGGAGTCCACGGCGTCAACAAGAGATTCATGTTCACAAGGAGCGACGGAACGACGCTCTATACCACACGCGACATAGCGTATCACGTTGACAAACTGTCGCGTTACGACAGAGTGATGGACGTCCTCGGAGAAGACCAGAAATTAGGAAGCAAGCAGCTGATGTGCGCTCTTGAGATCCTGGGATCGGACAAGATGCCGGAACCGATGTTCTATTCATTCGTTTCATTACCGGAAGGGAAGATGTCCACAAGGAAAGGCGTCGTCGTTTATTTGGACGACCTGATAGACGAAGCGGTGGCGAGAGCATACGATGAGATAAGATCCAGACGTTCGGATATCCCTGAAGAAAAGATGAGGGAGATCGCAAGGACCATCGGAATAGGAGCGATACGATACAACATCATCCGTATACAACCGGAAAAACAATTCGTGTTCAAATGGGAGGATGCGCTGAACTTCGACGGCAACAGCGGACCGTTCCTACAATACTCGTATGCAAGGGCGTGCAGCATACTCAGGAAAGCTAAAGATATCACAAGGACCGCGGACGCTTCAAAGCTCACCGATGAATTTGAAATAAAACTGGTAAAGACGTTATCGAAATTCGAAAGCGTGATAGAAGCGGCCGGAGAAGGACGCAAGATACATCTGGTCCCGGCGTACGGTCACGAATTGGCATCGGTGTTCAATCAATTCTATGCCGCCGTTCCGGTACTGAATTCGGGGGATGCGAAGGACGCAAGGCTCACGCTTGTGGAGTGCACGAAGATCGTGCTCGGGAACGTGCTCAATTACTTAGGGATAGGCGCACCGGAGGAGATGTGATGATCCGCCCGATGAAGCTGAAGGATCTCGTTAAAGTTCGGGAATTGGAGATACTCTGCATACGCGAGTATTTCGACAAGGAAATAGAGAACAAATGGGAGAACCTTCCGCAGGAGTGGAAGGAGAACCTCGGCGCAAGCAATTCACGGTCGTTCAAAACATATCTGGACGGAGGACTGAGCTTCGTGGAGGAAGAGGACGGCGAGATAATGGGTTTTATTTTCGCGCAGATGCTGCATCACGTGTATAACACCGAAGACCTCCTTTGGATAGAGAACATGGGCGTCCACCCGTACTTCAGGCGCAACGGCATCGGTTACAAATTGTTGAGAACGGTAATAGAGGAAGGCCGGAAACAGGGAGCGAAGGTGGCGCACAGCGCGATACAACCGGATAACTTAAGGTCTATAATGTTACACAAGAAGATGGGGTTCTTCATGGACAGAAGAGAAGTGGCGCTCATGGACCTTAACGACTTAGATAAGAAGAAGGTCAACTGATCGTTTTATCTCATTGTCTTCGCCGGCGCTCAGTTCGGATACTGTCATGGGACCGAACACTTCGGCGAAACCGTTCATCACCGCTTTTGTTATGACGCCGCGTTCGGGAACGCCGCCTAAGCACTCCTTTATCGATGTGAGACCGTCGTACGATCTTCGTTTCACATCTATCAGAGATGATGAGACCACCTTTTCGTTAACATCCAGGATGATGGTGCCGTGCTGCAGAACGGCACTTCTGCTCCTTGCCTGCGCCGAACCGGATATCTTCTTCCCGTTGACCAGGATGTCGTTGATCGGTTTATGTTCGCCTTCAATGCCGAGTATCGCCAAAGCATTGACAAGACCTTTGCATATCATTGCGAACGATCCCTCTTTGGTATCAGGCAGCTTATCTCGGGAAACGATAAGGGAATAGGTCATCTGCTCCGTGTCGGAATAAATGTTACTTCCGCCGCTCACCCTTCTTACAACGGACATCCCGTTCTCTTTTGCATATCCTATATTGACCGTCTCGTCGATCTTCTGATACCTTCCGACCGATATGCACGGCCTGTCGCGCGAGTATACGAGAAGAACATCATCATCGGCGGATGAATGCGATCTCAGAAAGAAACGGTCAGCGGAAACGCTGTACTCCGGTGTGACGACTCCGAGATCGACGAACCTCATAAGAACACTTAAAACGAATTGAGGTTAAATCACTTCTTCTCGTTCCTGCTCTTGTACTCTTCTCTGCCGGTGCTTCTCTTCGAGGCTTTCCTTTCCTCTTCCATGGCGGTGAACGAACCCGTTTCCTCCGCTTTCGGAGTACCTCTGATCTTGATGAATATGCCGATACCGGCGACGATTATCACAAGTATGATCGCTATGTACGTCCACGTGTTGCTCCATATCGACTGTCTTACTTCGAAGTCGAAGACCATCACGCTCTGCGATTCGTTCAGGCCGCCGTATACGCTTTCGATGTGAACGTCCACCCAATGTCTTCCGGTGCTCCCGACATGGAAACTGAGCGGAACATCCACATATGAGAAACCGGTCCCCGGATCGCCGGGTATGGTCACGGTACTGCTTGCCGCGTACACGTTATCGGCGCCCATGCCGGTTATCTTAACAACAACGGACACTGCGTCCGCACCCGCATTGAACACTCTTACAGTGATCGTTCCGGAACTTCTGTCATTGAATCCGCCGGAGACCCATACGCCGCCGTCGCGCAGTTCCGCATCTCCGGCCGCATCATCCGAGAGCGCCGCGACGGGGATGATCAACGCGATCATTACCAACGTGAGCACAGAAACCTTTCTGAACAGTGACATTCGAGATCCTCCGCGTTATATTGACATGCATCATCCCTGGAACATAAATAAATGTTATGCCGCTTAAGTGACGATCTCGTCCACGCGCTCCTGTTCTATCGCCTTTCTGACTTCCATCGCCAATCTTCTTCCGGTGCTCATCTCGCGTCTCCACAACGCGTTCCCGTAAGGGTGGCCTACGGCCATGTGAACATTCGTTCCTCCGCCGATGCGCGGTGCGACATCATAGATGAAGAATTTCAGATCCTTATCAACGCACGTCTGCAGGCAGAACGGACCGATTATTCCGGGAGAATAGTGTTTCTCGGCCGCTTTGACATATTTCTCAGCAAGCTCGAAAGCGCTGTCCAGCAGCGATTCGCGGAGCGTGGCGGAATTATGTCCGCATACTGTGTACTCGGGAAGTATACCATCGGCTTCAAGTTCCACCTGCTGCTTCGCAGGAAGCCTTGCGTAACCGTCCAATGAGCTTTCGAATCTCCAGTCGATCCCGAGAAGTTCTATACGCTCTCCTTTCTCCTCCAACGGTGAGTAGAAGAAATCAAGGTTGAACACCGGTCCTATGATATACTGCTCCATCCTCGCGCTCTTTATGAAATCGGGTTCGATGACACCCTGCTTGATCAAATTTTCAGATTTCTCGACGAATTGATCGTACGACTGAGCGGTGAAGAATCCGCGTTCCAGTTTCTTCACCTTATGATGCACCTTGATTATCGTTAAACAATCGATGTCCTCAGGCTTCTCAACCTTCTTCGGGAAAGGAAGACCTGCTTTCTCAAGTATCCAGTAATAGTCGCGTTCATCCCCTCTCTCCTCAGACCTCAGCAGATTCCTGCTTCCCACGATCGGAACGGCGAATTCATTCTCAACGGCATCTATGCCACAGTACGATACGAACGAACGATTGGGAACGAATAGTACGTTGTCTTTCATCAGACGCTGCTGGACATCAGGTCTCAGAATATGATTGAACTTATCGAGTATCACCGGTTCGTCCACAATTCCTCGAACAACGTTACCGGATGCGTCGCGCTGCGTCTTGAAGTAATTGGCGAACGTCCGTTCCCGTCCTTTCTGCGATACCGCGACCGTCCTGAAACCTTCGGATACGGCGCCGTCGCACGTGTCCAATGCGGAATGCGATGCCACAACGCCTATCTTCGCTTTTTTGAGATCATATTTCCCGAGGTTTTCAAGAACCTGTTCTCTGCCGATCATTTTATCACTCTTATGCCGGCTATAATGTCTGGAAGGTTATAGAACTTTTTAAGAACTTTTCAGTTACCTGCACAAGAAACACTGAGAACCGGAAGGGAGTGGTAGCCCCGCGCAGATTCGAACTGCGGTCGCAAGATCCAGAGTC
>Ga0123353_10013514_pt1 | contig 11699 bp, 4 predicted proteins | sample TergutLab28metaG_3_FD_92763 | JGI IMG/M metagenome (GOLD analysis project Ga0123353, IMG submission 92763) | Labiotermes labralis P3 segment gut microbial communities from Petit-Saut dam, French Guiana - Lab288 P3 | ecosystem: Host-associated > Arthropoda: Insects > Digestive system > Gut ... | reverse complement strand
ACTTTAAGACTATTTATGATGACAACCAATTTATTTGTCATTGCTAATGTAAAACAATTGCGAACCGGCGGTAGTTTTAGAATTTTACTGCCTTTTTTCCCGAACATCTTGGGGTGTTGGCGTACTAAATTCAGCAATTTTTAACAGTTTTCAAATCGGGTTGAGTATGGCAAGATTTTTGGAGGGCCTTCGGAATTTCGAGGGCGGGGGGGGGAGGTTTTAACCTCCCAAACAACCCCCCCTCGGTAGGCCACTGAGACGGGGAGAACAGGTTCAAAAATTTCTTGTCTCAGTTGATCATCGAGACACGGTCTTGCAGGACGTAACCATTTAATCAGTGAGGTGTATAGTTAATGAAAGTGGGTAATGTAAAGCATATTTCATGTTACATACAACGAAGAACTACTCACATCAATTTATTTGGTGTATATACCGAATTTCTAGCGGTTATCCGTCTGGACTGATATACCATGAAATTCTCGCACAACGTCATAATTCTGGCGAGTTCAATTGATAATTGAAAACCCCGTAAAACTTAAAAGAAAAGTGTACTGAATATTAGGATTGCATCTTGGTTTTCTCTGTAACTTTCTTCTGAAATATTTGGCAAGTTGGACTGCCGGAGGCCTGTATAAACTCATGGTCTTCCCGACAGTGTCTACATAATTTCCGTCTGCTTCTAGCCAAAACTAGAAAGTACTAAACCATTTTAATAAAACTCCCCAGCAGGAAACAGTACAAATATTCGTTCAGCAGTACAACAGTTGCTACATGCAGACAAACCGACTAAGCACGTCGACGCGTATAGGCCCAAGAGCGCAAGTACTTGTTGCGAAACATGCCAAAAATGATTGCTAAGTACATTTAAGGGGTACACAGTTCCCGGTATCGCATACGAATGAGTACCAGCAGGGATTTCGGATACAACTATTACTTTGGTCTCCGAAGAGTAACCTGCATCTGCCTTACAGTTGGTAAAGGTAAAGCAGTCCCGTTACAGGCCTGGAGTAGCCCAGAGGGTTCCAGGAATTTAAGGTTCCCAGATTACATGACAACGGCACAGGATGGTGGTAAAGTTGTCAGCCTTATGCAACGGCCGACTTTACCCCCAGGAAATTTTCCTGGTACTCATTTCTGTTAGACGCTGAGTCGACCCCAGGGCATAGTGCGATCGGAGGGATGTCAATAAAAAATTCCAATGACACCTTCTGGAGTCGAATCAGAGACCTTTCGCCTTACAATTGGTACAGGGGGCAAGTTAGAATCATCGAACTGAAAGTGACTGTGCTGGATTTTTGGTCGGATTGTTCGGCGGGAGGCAGACAATACTTCAGTAATCTTGCTGCATTTACTAGATTGAAAGCACCAATATAGGTTTTATTATTTTGGTATCTGGGTACATTTCGTCACAATTTATACAGGGGATGTATTAGAATAGATTACGTTAAACGTAATAGTGCTGAATTTGTGGCGAGGATGTTCGGCGGGAGGCAATCAATACTCCAGTAACCTGGATTGAAAACACCAATCGCAGCGCCCAGTAATAAAATTACGCGAAAATAGGAATACTGAAAAGGGAAGTGGGTGTAGACAATTGTTACCTACTGCTTACAGGATGATAAGAAAATTCATCGGAAATTTACAGAACTTCATACTGATCACCTAATTTCCTACTGTACAGTTCTATGTCAAACATTTATTTCGGGTTTAAGAACGTATCAGCCCATTAAACAAACTCGAACAGCAGGACTGGGAGGGAATATATGGGAAAATATGGAAGAAAAGTCCCGATCTACTTCAGAGTACTGCCCCTGCACTTATCTAAAAGAGTGGAGGAAAATCACCAGGCGTCTTAACTAGGATGTGATCTCTCCAGGGACAGACAAAGCCCCGTGATCTCCCTACCATGACACCACCTTGGTTAATTAGTTAATTAGTTCCTTTCTACAAAATACGAAGAGATTTAGTTCTGTTCATCCATTTACCAGAACGTTAATTTTGATCCGTAAAATACTTTAATTTGCCGGTCCCCGTGGCCGCGCGGTCTAAGGTGTGGGTCTGCGGCCGTTAGCTTACTGGGATTGTGGGTTCGAATCCCGCCGGGGGCATTGTTGTTTTTCAGCTGTGCTGTGTGTTATCAGGTAGAGGTTCTACGTCGTGCTGATCACTCGTCCAGTGGCGTCCTACCGAGTGTGGTGTGTCTGAGTGCCATCGTGAAGCCTCGATAATGAGGAGGCCCTGGCCCACTGGGGGCTGTTGACCCATGGAAATAAAATATACTTTGAATAAAATGTTATCAATAGATCACTCTATATAGCATCAGGTACTGATAAGATTAATAAACATGCCGGTACGGTTGTAGCAAAAATTGTTCTTGTCTGATGTCAGGTAATATGTATTTGCATGATGGAATGAAGAACATAACAAGACCTCTGTCGGAAGGAACGTTCTCCCAAATATGAAGAGGTGAAAATGGGCTCTCGAGTTAAGACTTGTCAAGAGTAAAAAAGAAAACAAAATACGTCTTACGACATAAAGTCATTCACATCACAGCGTAGGAAAAAGCTTCCGAGATTTCGGAGAAAGAAATAGGGTAGTAGGTTCCTACCAATAAGCTCCATAACACTACATTTTAAACTATAAACGATAGCGGAACCATACAATTTCTTGACTTGTAACACATCACTAGCAAGTAAAAGGAATTTTTCCATCTGCTGAAAAAACACAACACCACTCTACATACAACACAGCACCACACTACATAAAACACAACACCACGCTACATAAAACACAACACCACACTACATAAAACAAAACATCACACCACATAAAACACATCACACTACATAAAACACAACACAACACCACACTACATAAAACACAACATCACACTACATAAAACACAACATCACACTACATAAAACACAACACCACACTACATAATCACGACGTCTTTTAGATTATGGAAAAAGTCCTTTTATTTAGTAATGATGTATTTTAAACAATAAAGTAACGATCCCTCAAACTAACAGAATCGAAGAATTAATGTCTGTTTTTCGGAACACATAACGGGTCTTTGTTACGGTATTATGAATGTCCTCCTAGGTCGTATAGCGAATTATAACAATTTTTGAGTCCCGCCCATTGATATCCGCTCTTCTTTTATTTGCTCTCTTCCTCTTTCGTCACAAAAGTAGCTTTACCATACACAGTCATTCAGAAGACAATAATCACTCAGCTGGTCAAGAAATTCATTTTGCAGGACTGGAATGTTTGTTACGACAGTGAGTTACTGACGCCCAGGTTTACTGTCGTGTAGGCCTACAAAACACTGAGTTACTGAACGTCATGTACACGTTTACTAGCACGTTCAAAATAATCAGTTACTCAAATCAGTGTTTATTACTGTGTTCAAAATTGAACACCATGCATATTAGGCCTACTGTGTTCATAACAATGAGTTACCGAACTCTATTATCGTATGAACAACCATGAGTTACCGAACTCTATGTTTATTACGGTATTCACAACACGGAGTTATTGAACTCTATTACCGTTTTGACAACAATGAGATATTGACCACTATATTTAAAGCCATGTTAACAACAGCGAGTTACTGAATTCTGTGCCTGTTACCGTGTTTCACAACACCGAGTTGAGGCACATTATGTTCATGGCCGTGTTCGCAACAGGGAGCTAATGAACTGTACTGAGGCAAACGAAACAAAACCAAATCGTCATAAACTATTTCTTCGAAATAATTTCTTTATCGTCCTAACAACCAAAACACGGTCTCCACTCAAGTTACTCAATTATTACACCAACCACTGTACATGTATAAAAATTATAAAATTTTATATATGTGCAGTGGTTGGTGTAAAAATTGAGTAACTCGACAACATGCACGGTGTAACAACGAAAATTAAAAAAAAAAAAAACGGTCTCCACATTGCTCTCATCTCTTCATCACCTTTCACCCCGAGTATCACCGACAAGTGGCTCATGTACGGCAGGTCTCAGCTTCAAATCTCGGCCAGATGCCTCGCTGTGCTGAAGTATTTAGGTTTCTGATCGTTTTCCCCAGTTCCTTCAGGCAAGTGGGGGTTCGCGTTAGTGCGGGGGTTGAGGACAGTTTATCATTTAGGATAAAACCTCTTCTTCCATATCTTTTCTATCCCATCAGTCATTAATCAGACAGTACATTCTTTTCCATAGCGCAACAGCCTACCAGTGGGCCAGGGCGTCCTCATCATCCAGGGTTCACGATCACACACTCACTACACTCGGAAGGATTCATCTGGTTGAATGATCAGCCCTACACAAAGACCTCTACCTGACAACACACAACTCTCATAAGAGACACACATCCATGCTGCCGGCGGGATTCGAACCCGTTGTCCCAGCAAGCTAGTGGAAGCAGACCCATGCCTCAGTCTATGCAGCCACTAGTACTGGGAATTAGACAGAGCATACTCGTCTATTATTGACAGCGGTATTAAGGATACCACATATAAATGATGTTGCCTCCTCTAGGAAACAAATTCTACCGGAGATTACGTAATTTTGAATGGTCTCACGCAGTCTGAATGTGGTGATTAATTTCGAAATTAACATAACGTGCTGTTTGCAATACTCTTCTGACACAAATTTCCATGAAATATTCATTAGTAAAGGGATGATGAGAACAACATTTCCAAGTATCATACCAGGGAACATATCCCGGTCAACCAAATAGGCCTACGTTCGCAGTCCATTCAATTACACCGATCTCATGGCTTACATAATCTGCCTACAACGAGGTAAGCCTACATAATACTAACAGAAAAGCATTTAGTGAAAAACGTAATTATAAATTAGAGGCATCATAGTACATAAAACGCTTGGTTTGTGAGTGAAGTCACAAACGGGTTATGGTCGATTATCGCGACGTAAGGCATCGACATTCATCTCTAATACCTAATTTCATCTCATTAAATGCTGATAATCAAGACTGCAATTTCATTCCAGAAACAGCAAATTAACGAAATATTTTACTGAGTGTTTTCGAAATCCACTGTTACAAGTGCGTGTGGGGAAATAAGCTGCACCGAAATACTGAGAACAAGTTGTAAGCTTTTTGAACAAGCGATCACTATCGACAAATCTTTAAACAGTCGTAAATAGCATTTTAAAATTCTTTTGGTACGCGATTGGCAAACGGTGTCTTTTTATAATGAACACAGTGCCAATTCTGCTTTAGTGAAACGCAGCGGAGTGTCCATAACCAACCACCATGAATCAAGAAATTCTGGACGAAAGGCGGGGTGGATGAGTGTACGTATATTGTAAACTGAATTGTTTCCAACACGTTGTGTATATATACCAAGTTTTTCATTACGTCCACCGTCTTTACACAGCATATATTGTTGGCTAATGTTTAGTTAAAAAAGCTACATGTTTCGGCCTTACTTGGCCATCGTCAGGTTTACAGGAGATTAATATCAATTAAGGTACAAATGTTCGCTGTACCTATGGGATCCCATTGGTTTACATTGTCTTTGCATCTACTTAAAATTAGTTATTTGGATTAAGTGACAATCACAAACAACTTTTTACATAAACATTTTTAATCTGTGATTGTCATTTCTTTAACTAAACATTAGCCAACAATATATGTTGTGTAAAGACGGTGTACGTAATGAAAAACGTACGTATATTGCATTAAATCCGTCATAATATGGATCCAATCATCGTATTTTAGTAACATAGGCAGCAATAGTTTCATGTCACAAACACCAGCTTCCGCGTATTTGTTACAACAGTGGCGTCTATGGAATTTTAATTAACACAATGTATTTTATAAACAGACGAGGTAATGTAGTCATACTCATCTCCACGATGAGTATGAAGAAGCAGCAAACGTACGGGACATACGTAACTTATTAACTATATACACGTCACGAAAGACTCGCTCTTGTACCACATCCACTTCTTATCTGGATCGCAGTTAAATATATTTCCAGAGCTGCTCTCATGGCAGGGGCTTCAGTGCGTTTTTATTTACTGCTGTAGGGTTTCGCGATCAGCCATATTGACTTCCACCTATGTAAGATACACAAACAATCGCAGTGCCGTAGTTCTCAATGCCGTATCACATATTCATACGGCATACTTCCTCTAATAATTAAATTACCTCCACTTACGACTTATTTGTGAACAGCATACAAGTAAATCAATACTGAGAAAGCTGCCGGTTTTAAGCAATTCGAATGTTTCACCGTACGTACTGCTTGACTGATTTCGACTGAATTAGCGATACGAGGAATACGCTGACAAGTATTGCCATAATTCAATCTGCTGACTGAGAGGAGATGTTAGAAGAATCCAAAAGTGTAAGACAACAACAAAGCACGTCACAGAACATGAATATGGCCCAGATGTCTCCACCTCCAAACCCTCATAATGTGCGTCCTGAAGTGGTAAGATACAGCTTAATGTCGTACTTCAAACTTCTTCTTAGTTTTTGAAGTTCATATTTTACGAAACCAGCCCACAATAATTACCTACGCATTTCTGGTCTTCCTTCCCTTGGCACGCTAATTTTAATTACACTAACAACATCTGGAGGTACAACAACCATGTTACCCACTTTTTATAAGAATCTAAAACCATTATTTAAAACTTTTATCAAGAAAGCCTTACAGTAAATTGACACATGATACGGAGTGACAGGAATGTAGAATGTTACAACTTTTATGACATTATGACACATTTTTGGGTTTGGTACGAATATAACTAAACAAACATTTACGTCTCCGCTCACTGTGGCAACTTTAGTATGATTAGAGATGTAACAAAGCATTTGTAACTGTAATAACAGTTCGTAGTACAGTAATACAACTATAATAGTGCAAAGTTTTCGAATATTTATGTACTCCATTTAGAAACATGCGTTGTAATCTACTGCCATCCAAGGCTTTGTTAATGTGAATCGGGTTAGGAAACAGTACAGGGGATCCTGTCCTGAGATTACCTCGGCCTGAACATTTTGTCCGGCAGAATGGCTGAGGAATGGCATATGGAAAACCCCCTAAATAAGGAAGAAGGATGGAGAGGTGAGCATGGGAAGGATCACAAGTGGTGGAGAAAAACGAATACAATATTCACGCTTCACTGAAGACATGCACATACTCGATTATGATCAAAGTCCCAAGATGCCAATTTTAATTCTCATACTTTAAGGCAAACACACGTCTTATTCACACTATGAGCCACTTGATGTTATTCTCAGCAGTGCAAAGTGCTAACTCTCTCGTGGCTATTCAGACACCCATTATTTTCCGCTAACATCCAATTTAATCCATACTGAGTGTAGCTGATGTAATTATAGTTTAACACTAAGTGGGAACAAAACACCTATCCTTAAAACAACTGTAACATAGTCATTAGAAAATTACGCAATAAAATCCGCAATTAACTCATGGAGCCGAGTCCAAGAGAAGCTAACAGTTCCTCAGCCAGCCAAGAAATTCCCCACATGTCATAGAATCCGTAGGTTCATCACCGTATTGACAACAGATCTTCAATCCCTAGGCTGAGACAGATGAAGCCATTTCAAAGTCCCCCTCATCCCAGAGTTCCAAAACCCTTATGAGCATCATACTCCCATCTACACTTTGTGTACCAAGTGGCCTCTTTCCTTTAGGTTTCCCACCCAAAACACTGCATGTACTTTTATTCTCTCAGGACGGACCATATTTCTCTCCCACCTCGATCATACTGATCTGATATGAGAGGTATGAATCATGGAGATTCTCATTATGCAACTGTCTCCCGTCTCCTGTTATTTCCTCCCTCTTACGCCCAAATATCATCCCCAGCACTTTGTTTTCGAACTCTGCCTTTATGTTACAGACCATCTCCTGCTCTCAAAACTGTTCTCTAACCGGAAATTTATCACATAAATATTTGCCTATCCAGAATTTTCTACAGGTTTCAGATAAAAACATTTTACTTAACCTATATGTTCCATGGCTATACCACACTCAATAATTCGTAGGCTTTCTGTAAGTCTATAAACAGCTATTCGATACAAATAACTGTAACTTCGAGAAGGCTATATGTGAGATAAATATGCTGATGAACAAATGGCGGGGGTTAGGAAACGTAAGCATCGAGTAACAATTCTTACGAGTTCAATCATCTAAACCACTGTAAGATTTACGGAACTGGTGTATTTGATGTAAGGTTGTGTACTATTTTATTCTATAACGTTTGTTTCGAACAGGTTTAGATCCGATAAATATTTAGGAAGTTAACCTACAGATGGGGGGACCGCGGTAGCACAGTGGTTAAGGTGCTGTGCTACAAATCGGAAGGTCCCTGGTACGATCCCAGCTGGTGTCAGTGGATTTTTCATTGACATAAAATCCTTCCGATCGCACTATGGCCCTGGGATCGACTCAGCCTCTAACAGAAATGAGTACCAGGATCATCTCCTGGGGGTAAAGGCGGCCGGTGCGTAAGGCTGACAACCCACCACCATCCTGTGCCGTTGTCACGAAATCTGGGAACCTTAACTTCCTGGAACCCTCTGTGCCTGTCCAGGCCTGTAACCGGACCGCTTTACCTTTTTAAACTAGAGATGTTTGCAGAGACACATGCAGCGTTTCCGCCAGGGCCGGCCCGAGACACGTGAACGCCACTGGGCCGGGTAATAATTTGACGTCCCTTCAAACCTATATCCCTTAACTTTTTTAATCTAGACAGGGCTGCGAAACTTCTTAAGAGTAAAATGCCGTAACTGCGGATAATTCTCGGAGGAATTCTTCCGCGTTTGGGAACAAAGTTTACTGGTACCATATATCAGATTATTCCAGTGACATTTTAGCGTCCCATATATTTTGGCACCACGGTTGACCCACCCCTGTCGTCTGGTATTGTTGTTCTGCTTCAAAAATACTGGTTGACAAGTCGACATATTTGTGTTACTCATCAATAGAAAATTTCATAAAAATCAGGTCAGCGGCTGTCCACTTCTTTCATACAAGACGAAGAGCCAGAGCTATTTCTACGAGCAAGATGTAGGCTACTATATTGGACAGTAGCGCACATTACTCACATAAAGTGATTTACTGCTATGTGATGATAGATGCATGCCACATGCCCGTCAAACTAAATGCTCTTGGCTTCACAATCGTGACTAAAGTGAATGACACGACTACAAAATAAGAATCCCACTTATATTAAAACACTGTCAACATTTCTTATTCACCACCATTTCAGAAAAAGAAACATTAATCTCTCTTTGTGTCCTCACGTTACGTATACACCGAATAATCAATGGGCCGGGGGTTTGATTCCCAGCAGGGGGTAAGAGATGTCGTCTCGTCTCCAAAACGCCCTGATCGGCTCTGTTGCCCACCCTATCTCCTATTCAATGGGAAACGTGGGTATCTTTTTTCGGAGGTAAAGCGGTCGGGGTGTGAATTTGACTATTCACTTTCATCTAACACAGAAGTTAAGAATGATTACAGCTATAACACTGCTCCCATTACCGGGGTGCTGATAAGTCCTTAGCCCGACCAGGAAGGAAACAAGCTCGAAAACACGTCAGGGACGCGCGCGATTTCAACAACATCGAGGCGCGAGCTGTCATCAAGTTCCCCCCCCCCCTTGCAAGGCAAGGCACTGAAGGAAATTCACGCCATTCTGAAAGAAACATTAGCTTGTTTCCTTCCTGGTTGGGCTAAGGACTTATCAGCACCCCTGTATATAGGTCTATAATAGTGGAGTGGACAGAGATACCTTTACCTACCATTAACTTTACAAAAAGAAAATAACTAAAAGAGAGTAAACAAATGAATAGCCAAATCTTATGATAGTGGACAAGATTATGAAGGTAGCATGTCTATCGAAATCTCATCCACCAACACATCAACAATAGCAAAGCTTCCCCATGTGCATGCCACAATGGGAACAAGAGAGATTGGAATAATAGCTCCATGAAGTCTCCTTAACGTAGAAACTAGGTGGAGGTGAGTGGTAAGCTTCATACCGAGACCAGTTTGCCCAACTCTGCTTACGGAAAAGGAGCCTCTGGTGCCCATTACATGCCCCATTGTCAATGCCGACCTCTTCAAGAAAACAGTATTGTCTCTCCGGTTACTGAACTTGTGAGTGAGTGAGTAAGTGAATTAAACAATCAGTCGAAAACAGTACGTCATCATTCTTCGGGGCAATGGTACCCAAGAGCACGTCCTTACGAACCTGCACAAGTATTTCGAGTTGTACAGTATGCGTGATCACATTCAGCAGCTTGAATCACATAGCCAGCTTTCGTATCTACGGCCATTACCAGACCTACTGCTATCCCTGAGGTGTTACTAAGACAACAACATACAAACTAAGTGGGCTACGTTATACAAATCAAAATTCCAAGCCAGTATGTATTGAATACACGTAATTCAAAATATTCTACCTTTAAATTCCTTCCAATTAGTTTAATGAAGTTTAAAATTTAACACAAACCTTGCAACTAGTTGAAATTAGAAATGATGTTGACAATATACAAACGCCTATAGAGACTACCACAATCGCGTACTCAGAAAATTAGGGCTACAGTAAAGGTTCTAATTCATAATTTACAATATTCATTCTGTAAAAAAAAGAGCGTTCTTTACAAAGTGTCAGAACGTAAACATTTCAGTAATGATTTAGGTCAAACTAAATTGTCTTCGATTTTCGAAATCAATAGAACTTACATTACGCCCTCCTCCACAGAACTTTTAAATCGATTGTACAAACGACAAGCAAAACACGTAAAATATTATTGATCATGACGGTTTATTGTCAGGAATATTACTGAAGGAAAAGCGGGATCAAATGTACAGTGGGAAGCAGTAACGGCCGGAGTGTATGGAGGTCAACTCGAAAACGTGGTCTACTCGACCTGGATTCATGTTTGCTTCCAACCGCAAGGCTGAAGTTGTTATATGCCGTATTCTGGGTAGAAAGAGCCAAAGACATCATTTGTGCCTCGCAAAACGACTCCGGGCTATTGTTTGAGTTTTTAAACACACAGACATACGAGAGCATTGCATTCCTTTAGTGGATGATATTTCTGACAGTAATTTAAAAACTGTATGACGTCGAATGCAGGGAAATCGATTAGCTGGAAATAATTTGACGTGAAGCGATAGTAGATGAATCAAAATAATACCCCTAGATGGACTAAGGAAAAGCCACACAAAAGCTCACGAAATCCGATGCCAAGACCAGGGTTCGAAATACGTGGCAAGTAAAGGCAATTCTAAAGCGCTGCTGTCATACAAGTCCTGAATGTCTTTCCAATTAACATCAATTTTCACTTCTTGGAGAACTTGCAATGCAGACTATCTCCTTTCACGAAAGACGCTGTTTAAGGAAGGAATTTTAATAATCATTTCACTTCAAGGAGCGAATGTTCCTACCTTCTTGAAACGATGTTTGTGTTCAGTACCTTGCCGGCTCATTTAAATGTTATTACGTTTTCCTCGACAGAATAATTTTTAAACCTTAATCAAACAAAAAAAGCAATTTTTGTAATATTTATAAAGGTGTAATTATAAATGTATTATGTAAGTAACAGGTTATTTTCTTTGATGTGGGGGGGGGGGGGGAAAAAATTTGGGTTATTATTTGGGCTTTTTTCAAATGTTTAAATATAATTTTTCATTTTT